>Ga0316217_10002882_pt1 | contig 20272 bp, 20 predicted proteins | sample 1anoAmetaG_FD_203633 | JGI IMG/M metagenome (GOLD analysis project Ga0316217, IMG submission 203633) | Freshwater microbial communities from Trout Bog Lake, Wisconsin, USA - 1anoA | ecosystem: Environmental > Aquatic > Freshwater > Lake > Hypolimnion/Profundal zone | place: USA: Wisconsin...
CGACCCCGATAACGGCACCGGCAGAAAAGCCTAGAATAAGATGAAGGCGATCCTTGAATCTTAAGGCAAACATCCCTCCAAGAAGAGTCGCAACACACGTGGCAAGAGCGATAACGATAAGCATACCTTCTATAATACACTATTTTTAGATAATGCAAAAGACTTGCAAGTAGTCATGAATTCTCTATTAAAATAAAAACAAGCATCCCATTCCAAAAGAACTATCGAATGCTTGTTTTTTATTGTCTGGATCTTAGAGATTTATAAGATGCTTGGCTAATTCCCCGAGGCTTCCTGGATTGAGTGATCCGCGTCAGAAATTGACTGAGTTGCCTTGCAGGATTTTGCAGAAGCCCCAAATGCTGACCATGCGCCATTTCGAGCAGACCTCCAAGTAGTTCGCGCATCCTTCATTGACTGAGTGAAAGTTGACCATGCAGATTTTACAGAATTGTGGATGGCCTTGTTACTGGTCGTCTGAGCATAAGCGGCCGCAAGTGCGGTAGCCCGCGCCGCATAAGCGTTTGAAACAGCTTCGGTGTACGTTGTCATAGCCGAATCAAGAGCTGATTCACGAACGGCGACAATAGCTCCCAAACATTGCGAAGGGGTATTATTTTGTGCAAAAACCAACGAAGTCGCAAAGAGAGCGCAACTCGCAAGAAAAGCGAGACCTGTGACAATTTTAAAAGTTTTGTTCATTTTCATGGTAGTTAAGGAATCCAAGCTTTTTAATGATAACCGTTGCTTGATGTCTGTATTATACAGCAAATAAGACTCTCGATCAACCTTATTAAGCGTCCTCATTCCCCTTTTGAACAAATCTTTATATTAAGATTACTTAAGTGTTATACTGCCACACATGAAATCAAAATTTATCCTCTTTATATCGATAGCCCTCATTCTTTTGGCAGCAGCCCACGCTTCCATCTATGAAATGTTGGTATCTGTATTTTCCATAACGAGCAGCTCCCCGCTTATCATCTTAGGGATCGTCCTCGGTTTCCTTACGGTAGGTTTTATAAGCCTTTCGGTCATTATCCGATTTAGGAATACTATCATTACACGGATCCTGTATCCCCTTTTCGCGGTATGGCTTGGGTTTTTCTTATACTTATTCATGGCCTCAGTGCTTTATTGGATTGTATTGGGAATTGGATCGACCTTTTTTGTGTCTATGGGATTCTTCATCGTTTTTGGGAAAATCCTTATTTTAGCTGCTGTCATCACGAGTATTGCAGGTATTGTGCAAGCTCGAACCATACGAGTTACTCACTATAACGTAACCCTGAAAAACCTACCGGACTCATGGAAAGGTAAAAAGATTGGTTTTATCTCGGACATTCACCTCGGACAAATATATGATGCTCAATTCGCCGAAAAAGTGACAAATCATCTGAACGCCTTGAAACCTGACATTATTTTTATCGGGGGCGACTTGTTTGACGGAGTTGCAGTTGATATTAAAATGGCTGTCGCACCTTTTCAGAAACTCGTGTCAAAATTGGGAACGTACTTCATAACTGGGAATCATGAGGAGATGGGAGACGAAACAAAATACACCAGCGAAATAAAAAATATAGGTATCAGCGTTTTAAACAACAAATGCGTGACGATAGAAGGACTTCAAATTATCGGAGTGGATTATCGAGACACAAGAAACGAAGCGCTTTTTAAATCAGTTATAGGAGCGATCCCTTTCGACAAAACAATGCCAAGCATTCTTTTGAAGCACGTTCCATCGCATTTAAACGTTGCCGAGGAAGCAGGCATCGATCTTCAATTTTCAGGACATACTCACCGAGCACAACTCTTCCCCTTTAATTTTATCAGTCACGCTGTATATCATGGATTTGATTACGGACTCCATTCGCTCAAATTGATGCAAGTTATCACCTCGAGCGGAATCGGATCATGGGGACCACCCCTTCGAGTTGGAAGCAGATCGGAAATAGTTGTGGTCACTTTACAGTAGTATTTTCAAAAAATAACCTTATAAACAGGTTATTTTTGTTCTTTAAATAAGTATCTAAGTCCGTGATATACTTAATATGTCGAAAGACATAGGCTTATCAATATCATAATCGTTACATATGGAAACAAATTCAAACTCATCATCACGAACTCTTTGGGTCATCATTGGTATTATTGTCGTTATCATTGTTATTTGGTTGATTATTCGAGGAACAAGTCATAGTAATGTTGCAGCAACCCCTGTCGATACAGGGACAAGTCAGGCAGCGAGCGCAGGAGCAGGAACGAATCAGGTAGGGGCATCAGCGAATGATTCATCGAATGCTTCTATTAGTCAGGACACAAGCAATATCGACACTCAACTGAACGGGCTCAACTCGGATAACGCGAGTGCGGATCAGAGCCTTAATTCAAAGTCTCAATAATTTAGAAGCTAACCATTTTCCTTATATATGAAATATACACAAAAAATTACGGCTGGGATCATCTCGTTCGGAGCAATTGCTGCATTAGTAGCAGGATTCGGAGCACTTCCAGCGTTTGCTCAGACAAGCTCGAAAGTTAAGACGGGAGCAACTCCTGCCTCACAAGTACAGGAAATCATAACCAAGAGCGATAGCGCTATCAGCGCGCGAATCGATGCATTGAATGCACTTTCGGCTCGAATCAACGGAGCTCAGAATATTTCACCCGCTGAAAAGGCATCCCTTTCAAGCGATATCACCACAAACGAATCAGGGCTCACCAGTTTGAAAGCAACCATCGATGCAGGCGGCACAAATCTTACTTCTCTCAGAACAGAATCAAAATCTGTTTTCGGCAATTACCGAATTTATGCTCTTGTTATTCCTCAGGGATGGATTACTGCGTCTTCAGATCGAGTTCAGACCATTGTCGGTTTGATGAATACCTTGAGCGCTAAGCTTCAGACACGAATCACAGCGGCGGGAGCAGCAGGAACAAATGTTTCAGCAGCTCAAGCAAGTATGACTGATATGAACGCGAAAGTTGCCGATGCTCAGTCACAAGCTCAAGCGGCGGAAGCAGGTGTCGCAAACCTTGTACCCGATAAAGGCAACGCAACCATTGCAGCTTCAAACAAAGTACAATTAGTTGCAGCTCGGGCAAAGATCAAGGTAGCAACGGCTGACTTGGCTGCAGCTCGAAAAGATGTTCAGTCAATTCTTGGAGATTTGAAAATAGTTACCGATAGTTCAGCTACAGCGAGCGCTACGGCAAGTGCGCAGTAATTAAAGAGAGTGGTGATTATAATATAATAGCTACTAAAACAGCGGCGGGCCTTCGGCCCGCCACTGTTTTATTTAAGCCTAATCAGTAAACAAAAATTCTCTATACCCAACCGGAATGACAAAGTCGGAAGAGATTTTTCTTTTCAGCTTTTTAGCAAGCTCAGAATTCTTTTGAATGGTAATTTTATGTCGATCTTTCAAACTTAAAATCTTAGCGATTTCCACATCAACTTCATATGCATTCTCATACTTCTGCGAATAAAGCCTGCCGATGCGATCTCTTGTTTTGGATCCAAGAACAACAGTAATTACAATACTGCCAATAATATTAACGGAAAATGTTCTGCTGGTAAAAGGATTCTTGCAAGACATACCAAACAAGCAATAGTCGGAACGCGACATCTTTGGCAAAATGTAGTTTTTATCAAGAGCAGAAGGCTTCTCAACTGCCACAACCACCAAAGTCTTCTGCTTCTTCATTGTTTCGAGAAAAAGTTCTGATTGTTTTGGACGGGCCAGAACAAAAAACTCATGAGCATCCCAAATAAATACAATCTTTGGTTTTGCGATTTCAGCGACGTAATGAAGGTTTTCTAAGAGTAAAAGATCAAGTCGTTTTATTGAATCAACGACATAACTAATATGCTCTCCCTCATGAAGACTGAGCGTCGCTTGGGCAATTGAGCCTGTTTTATACCCTACATGAATTTCAGTTAATTCTTTTTCTTTTTTAAGGATCCATTGTTTAGAAAGAGAAATAAATTGCCCCTGCTTAATAACAGCTTCTTCATCAAGGAGCTTTCTGAGAGATTTGTAAAAAGCTTGCTTCGAAAAAATATATCCCTTCTTTTTGAAAAGAGTCCTCATATCCACTGTAATTTGTGGCCCTTTATTAAGAAGACTTAAAATTAGATCTCTTGTTTCAAAGTCAACCATAAGTTGACTATACCCCTTTCCTGCGCAAAAACAAGGCCCCTCCGATTAAGGATATGCAATAAATGGAATTGGATTATTTTGAACATTATTCACTTAAAACTAAATATCATGAAACTCCTTCAAGTATTATCATCAAGAAACCTGACAAGAGAAGAACTCCAAAAATGGATTACCCAGTGGTATCTTGCCGCATGGATGCATAAAATACTCCTTCTCAGTTTTCAAGCACGCCTTATTAAAGAAAGACATCCAGCCTTTTCTCTTTTAGCAGCCATTACCTCCGATGAACTCGGTCTTGGTGATCCGAATAAAAATCACCTTGTTCTTTTAGGAATTTATTTGCAAAGTATTGGGGTTAATCCTGAAAAGCTTGAATATCAAAACGATGCCATACCATCCATTCAGAAATTTAAGGATGACACGACCAATGCATGGGTGACTAAACCTTCTGATTTTGGGTTGGGCACCATGAGGTACTTTGAAGAAGTTGGCGACGAAATACACAAAGCATTTCTCCAAGCTGTTCAGCGTTTTGAAAAAACAAACCCAGCCAGTCGCAATCTGTCATATTTCACCTACCATGGAAGTGGCGCAGAGGAACATCACGCAGAACTGCTTCAGCAAGCAAAACGACTGTGTTCAAACCAACTCGACGAGAAAACTGGCTATGAGTTTGGAAAAACTATCGTCACAGAACTTCTTGAGGGTATTTATTTGGATTCTTTTGCTTAAAAAGTAGGTACTTGAAAAACCCGACTATATTACAGATATATAGTCGGGTTTTATTTTATATTTCTATCCAAACGTAAACGTATACGCATCCAATCCAGAACTTTCAACATCAAGCTCGAGCGTATGCGCGCCATAGCTTGATCCTTTCACTAAGTTATACAACTTGTCTGCTTGAATGAGCACGGTTCCATCAGCCGAAACATCGCTTCCCGCAATGCTTGGATCAATCGGTTTTCCATCAATCAAAACTTTTGCACGAACTCCGTTTTGCGAACTTGCAACCATGTACACATTTTTCGCATTGTACTCATAAACGATCTTTGCAGTTGAGCTTGTCGACTCGGCGTATTGAGGATTGAAATTCCAGGTACCTTCCAAATAAAGAGCATTCTGATTCATTACACTCATTCCAGGAAGCATAAGCGTTTGAGAACCGGTAGTATTTTGGGTTCCATTTGCCAAATACTCATTTCTTTCAGCGCCAAAATAAGTTTCCGGACTTTGAACCTGCGACGCATCCGTGGAAACCGCATTCGTTGGGTCAACGATTCCCGTAGGAACTGTATCTGGCAACCCAAGTGCTGCATCACGTTCCTTGAGGGCAGTCTGAATAGCTTCTTCTGTTTCAGCATAGTTCCCTTCTCCAAAATTTGTATGAACTACGTACCCATCGACGTCGATCAAATATTCCGCAGGCCAATACTCATTATTATATGCATCCCATGTTTGCATTTCATTATCAAGAACTACAGGGTATTTGATCCCGTACTGTTTCACAGCAGCTGCGACATTGTTATAGTTTTTTTCAAAATCAAATTCAGGCGCAGAGACTCCGACAATCACCAATCCTTGATCTTTGTATTTTTGATACCACGCATTCAAGTAAGGAATAGTTCGCTGGCAATTGATACAGCTATATGTCCAGAAGTCGATTAAAATTACGTCTTTGCCCGCGTAATCAGAAAGTTTGAATGCCGGAGTATTTATATAACCATCAATCCCCACAAGCTCTTTTCCTTTAGAATATATTTTTGCTTTTTGGGCTTGGATGGCGCTTCGGTTTAAAATAATCGGAGTAGAAGGTGTTGCAACCGAAGCGGTTGCAGTTTTACTAAGAGGCGTAGTAAGTGGAGTATTAATAACTGTAGGCACGGCAATGTCAGCCACATCGCTAGGAAGAATGTGCTTAGGTTTTTTGATGTCGATATAAACGATAGCAGCGATGATTATGATAATTAAGGCGATGAGTAGAATGTTTTTGGTTGATTGTTTCATAAGATAAGGAAGTACTCTATGGTCCGTAAATCGCGACGGCTTCGCACGAGCGAAAACTTGTTCTCACCCGCTCGAGGCACATCGCGGGATTCGAAAAGTTTTTACCTCGCTTGCGCTCGGACCGATTTCCGTTGTGGGCGGAAATCGCATCTCGCGCTTGCGTGCGATTTACTACTTTTGGTTGCTTAAGCTAGAGGTTTTTGCTAATAAACTTTTAGTGGTTATTTATTTAAAGTTGCACTCGTTGGCTTCTTAATCGCAGTCGACGCAAGATATGATAAGAATCCAGGAATGATGGGAAGAACACAGGGGCTTAGGAACGAGGCGAGGCCAGCAAAGAACGAGATACCGATATTGACGAGAGTCAGAGAGCTGATATTGCCGCCCGCACTTGTTCCACCATGAACCGAGGTAAGGACGTTCGTTAAAAACTGAAAGTTGGCAATTTGGCTCAGTTCACCCGTGAAAATCAAAACTCCAATAACGATCAGGAGTGCACCGAATAGGTATTGCACGTAGGTGAGCCACTTGCCCGCTCGGTTGATAAGGTTCTGCGCTTGATTCGTAAAAAATCCAACGAGTAAAAATGGAATACCGATTCCGAGCGTATACGCAACAAGAAGCAAGAATGCGCTTCCTGATTGCGTGACCGCAAGCGCAAGGATTGCTCCGAGCGCGGCTGACACACAAGGAGTCCAGCCTACGGCAAATGCCGCTCCAAAAATAAACGAGGTTATAAAATAAGATCCAAATCGTTTCTTTACGGCGATTTTATGATCCATCTGAAGGAATGAGGGAGTAAACAATCCGAGCGTGAACAAGCCAAAAAAGATAATAATGATTCCTCCGATTCGACCGAGCCATGTCTGCACTTCATAAGACGCATGAACCAGCACTGTCTGTAAAAGAATTCCAACAATGGAAAAGACGACAGAAAATCCCAGGACAAAGAAAATACTACTTAAAAAAACATTCCAGTCTCGTTTTGGTTTCTGCATAGGTCGAGAGGTAATCCTAGAAGATGCAGAGGTTGGTTGTGTAATGGGTTCCATACACACAGTATAAGCTGCCCAAATATCAATGTCAACTAGACTTTACATTCATGACTGTTAATAACTTTGGTCTGTGTACATGCGCGTTGCCATTTTTACAATAACCATTACCACGAGTGCAATGAAAAGCCACGGGTCAGTTTTTCCCATGAAACCTTGTACGACAATGCCAATGATAAGAACTGCGGATCCTGAAAGAAACGCGTATCTTCCTGAAAGCATTCGATGACTGTCTTCCCTTTCGTCAGCAACCTTTTCTTGAAGAAGATAGACAGAAAAAATCCCAAAAACTGCAAGAAGAAGCACAAGCACAACATCAATCACCATACTCGGCATCCACAAATGGAATGGATTTAAAATAAGCAGAAGAAGAATCAAAAGGATGATGCCAATGCTCAATTCTTTTATAAAGTTAGCGTGGAGATTATTTTTCATAAGCGATTTTAAATATTTTTTCAACAGGGACCTTAAAAAAAGATGCGATCTTGAGGGCAAGATGGACCGATGGCGTATAGTTACCCTTTTCGATAGAAATGATTGTTTGGCGACTCACACCGACTGCCAGCGCAAGGTCTTCTTGAGTCACATTCTTTTCGATCCGAAACGAGTAGACATTATTTTTTACGTATTCTTGAGCACTCATAATGAATTTTATCATAGACCTAATGGAAAGTATTGTCAACCCTACTTTACATACAAAAACAAAAACTCCTTGCGGAGTTTTTGTTTTTAGAAATCAATTTATATCAACACTAATAGTAAGGATACGTGTTCGCTGGATAGGAAGGATACACATACCCGTTATTATAATATGAGTAACCACCTATGATGTTGACCGTGAGCGTCGCACACCCGTAACCTCCATTGTAAGAACTGTAGGTGTTATAGCCATTGTAGGCTTCATAGGGATCGCTCTGGCAAACAGTAATAACATCACTTCCCGAACCTACACTATTTCCATAGACCGTCAAGATATTCCCATTGATGGTAGCAGTGGTAACACTTGGGTTTGAATTGCTTGAAATGTAGTATTCGCTCGTATAATTCGGGTAAGAACTATCACCATAAATAGCAACTGATTCCGTCTGACCAGCAGTAAGCTGAAGATTCGTAGAGCTTAATGAAAGTTGCTGAGTTGTCTGATTGATACCATTTCCACTAACCGTCACATATAGGCTTCCACACAAGTTACCTTCATAGGTTGAACAAACTTGAAGTGACTCTGATCCTGGACTTAAACCATATAACGTAAGTATGTTTCCATTAAGCGTGGACTGAACAATCCCTGCAGTGCTTGAAATATAATAGTTGGTTCCTGAACCTCCATAAACCGACATCGTCGTTGTCTGGCCTACAGCAAGTGTAAGACTTGTCTGACTGAAGGTAATAGCAGATGTCTGATACTGATAATTATAGTAGTTATTATTGTTATAATACGTACCTGAATTAACAGTAATATAGAGAACACTACAAACACTTCCTGCCGAACAAACATTAACTGTCGTTGATCCATACGCATCTCCGATTATCGTCAATTCATTTCCATAAGCAGTTACAGTGGCAACACTTGGATTCGAATTTGTAGAAACGTAAAGCGACCCAGTTCCAACGTTATTATAGGTATTGTAAATCCCACCGTTGTTATATGCAGTAATGCTTGTAGATTGCCCTATCGAAAGATTGACAGTTGTTTGACTTAAGGTAAGAGTTCCATAACTTGTTGAATATCCATTATTGTAATTGTAGGTATTATAAATCGAGGACGTAGGCCAAACCGTAGATGATGACTGTTGACCATCAACAATAACGTAGACCTCGGTGCCAGATCCAAAGTTATAAGCACTCGTGCTTAGAGTAGTCGTAAAATAGCCACTTGTATTGGTGTACCCCAAAATTCCAGCGCCTTCAACGCCTGAGTAGGTTGTTTGATAATCAAGGATTACGCTTGAGTTTGGGTCCCCGTAGACCGTCATTTCGATCGAGTTTCCGCCTTCATTGGCAAGGGAAAGAGTCGGAGACATGGCAAAAGCGTGGCTTGCTGCCAAAAACGGTACGAAGGCCAACATGGCGAACGCAAAAAGCCTTATTTTATTTGAGTAAAAATACTTTTTCATATAGTGAAATACGGAAATAAACCTAATAAAGGTGCGCAAAACGACTGTTACTGTCTTAGGTATACCACAAAACGACCCTTTTACAAGGCTTCCAGGCAAGGATTACAAAACAGGCTCTCGGCGATTTTTCTCGAAAAATCTGCCAGTCAAAGAATACTTATCGTACCCGTGAAGCAAGAATACCAAGTTTACACCGAGCAAAATAAGGTGAGGCCACACGACTTCTCCGAAAAAGCAAAGTGACAGGATAAGAAATCCTGAAAAAAAGAGGGCTGTAAACCTAACCTCAAACCCAAGAACATAAAAGAGGCCGAACAAGGTTTCCACAATCATGGCACCTAAAACAATAAACAATGGTGCGAAATGGAAATAGTTGGTCAGATGATATTGAGTCACCACGTTAAGCGCAAGTAAACTATGGAATAATTTTGCATACCACGATGCATAGATGAGTGCGACTCCGAATAACACTCGAAGAATCGGAAACGCGTAGGGCTCGAGTTTTTTCGCAAGAGAGATTCCTTGGCCGTGTCCAAAATATTTATCAAGAGACCAAAGTCCCCCACCAAGAAACATATTCAAAACTATTTCACCGAGATAGTTTATGTAAGTCAGCATATACGTATGGAACATAATAACGGCAACAAGGTAGAGAACGAGTGCGACGAAGGTGCTTTCTCGTATAAATAATCCAAGCGTAATGCAGAAACCGATAACAAACAAAATCACTCGAGCCAGCACCGCAAAATGTCCGAATACTACGGAAAGTGCAAGTTCCGGACCGAACAGTCCGTTGTAGTAAGCCGACGCAAGAAGACTCAAGCCGAGGGTAATACGAGCCACGAACGGCGCATACTTTTTGGCTCGCATCAAAAGTGGGTCGAGAGCTTGCTCAACCGCTCGAGTAATAGAAATTAAAAATACTGCCGAAATAGTAATAACCCCGATCATCGCCCACAAAATAAATTGGTGGAAGTCTGTAACAATCAACGAGAGTGGATTAGGACCATTCATCGAAACGTCATGAGCAATTGTCGCAGGATCTAAAACATAGACTTCGTGAGCGAAGGTAATCCAAGGGAAAACGAATAAAGCAAAAAGCGATGAAAGGAACGTGAGCGTTTTTTGAAAGCGAGTCATAATAAGGAAAGTATAACACTTCTTTTATTTCACCGTAATTGTCTGCTCAGCCTGAATCGGATTTCCATTTACCGTATAAACGCTGTGATCGTTATTATTGAGCGAAACTCGGATCGTATGCGTTCCAGGCGCAAGCGTATCAATATGGAACCAAGGCGCAAGCATTACAATCAACTTGTTATCAATATATAAATGCACATGGCCATCGCCCGCTACCGGTGCCAAGTTTAACTGATCGGGCGTAAACGTAAAATTCGTCGTTGTAACATGCACATCGTAACCGTCCATCGTGTCTTTTGTTATGGTAAAGGCAATCGTCGGAACAGGCTCATCCGCAGGAACATTGAAAGGTTTTAATTGCATTCCCGACATTTCCATTGAAGTGCTGCCAATCGTATAAGATTGTTTGGCATCTTGAATATTTTTATTTTGAACAATGGCAATCGAACCTAAAATAATAACGGCGAGAATGAGGAGCGAAATGATCATGCTTGAATGTTTATTCATGGACTTAGTATAAATTTATTGAGGTTTATTATCAAGAACCACCCCCTTCCATAAAAACTATCTTCGTTGAGAAACAGGGTCTAACTTGCTATACTCGGCAAATATGAAAGCTTACGACAAGAACGTGTATCCGATTATCGGAATGAGTCCCGGCAATAGCTACTTCAAAAATATACCGGATCCGAAAATACCTTTTTACCTTCTTAAAAGAAAAGCGACACGATTGCAGCAACTCCTGAAATAGTCATCAAAAGGGTAATAAACCAACCGCAGATCGCCAAGAACGAGTGGCTTTTTTTATCACCCATGACTTTTTTATCGCTGCTTATTTTTACTACAAAGAAGAGAACGACTGGCGCAACTAATCCGGTTGCAATAGCCGAATAAATAAGCCCCTTAATCGGATCAAGGTGCGCATAATTCGCAATCAACCCTACTATCATAGAGATGATAATGACTCCATAAAACGCATAGGCCTGCTTTAGTTTTAAATAAAGCCCCTGTCTCCAGCCAAAACTTTCGGCAGTAGCATAGGCTGTTGAGCCCGCAAGAACTGGAATTGCAAGGAGACCTGTTCCAATGATTCCAATGGCGAAAAAGAAATACGTGAAGGCTCCGCCAAACGGCCTGATTGCAGCGGCCGCTTGGTCAGCCGTCGCAATATTGGTTATCCCATGTACATGAAGTGTTGCCGCGCAAGCAGCGATGATGAAAAACATAATCAAGTTTGAGAAAAACATTCCCGACCACACGTCGGCTCGCATATGACCGAGCTCCCTTTTCGTAATACTGTCTTTGCGTTCCTCGACTGTTTTTTCTCCGCGAAGAATTTGTTCCTCGACTTCCTGAGATGTCTGCCAGAAAAAGAGATAGGGCGAGATCGTGGTTCCCAAAATAGCACAAAGCAAAAAGAGCTGATCCTTCGAAAACGTAATCGACGGAATAATCGTATGAGTGAAGACCTGACCCCAATTCAAGTGAACAGCAAACGCCGTGAAAACATAGGCAAACAAAGCAAGCGTAAGCCACTTTAAAAATTTCGAGTAGCGAGCATAGGTGGTGAAAATCTGAAGCAACAAAATAATGAGCGCGAACGCCGTCACAAAAATAAGAACGCTTACTTTGGGAATCAAAAGGTTCGCACCGGCAGCCATGGCTCCCAGGTCCGCCGCAATATTAAGAGTGTTCGCAATAAACAAAAGGATCGTGATGAAGTGAAGCACTTTTCGCGAATAACTTTGTCGAATGTTTGCAGCAAGGCCCTGCCCCGTCACTAATCCGATTCGCGCGCACATTTCTTGGACAATGGCCATAAACGGAAACGTAAAAAGCGATAGCCACAACAATTGGAAACCGTACTGCGCGCCCGTCTGTGAATACGTTGCAATGCCCGAAGGATCGTCATCAGCGGCACCCGTCACTAAACCCGGTCCTAAGTTGTTGAAATATTCTTCGGCAAGCTTAAAAGGTTTTTTACTAATAAGGATCTTCTCGTCCTTTTGGGCGACTTCAATCGTCTTTTCCAAAAGCTCTGCAGGAATTTCAAAAATTTCTTCTGTGACTTTTTTAGGTTTCGCCATATGGGCTCATAGTAAATGATTCTCAAGAAAAAAGCCACCTTTGTTTATTTTTTTAAATAAGGCGGCACTTTTTCTTAGAAAATAAACGGAATGAGCATCTTCGTCCGCTTTTTATAAGCGGGATATTCTTGAGGAAAATGTTTTGTGAGAAGCTTTTCCTCTTCTCGAGCTTTCAGCCAGAACCCTATGAAGATGAGCACGAACAGAATCAGACTTGAAAGATGTCCATCGTTGAGCATAACACCAACAATCATAACAAGAGCGCCCGTGTAAATAGGATGGCGAACATATTTATAGAGATCCTTATCGACGAGTTCATGATTTTCTTTGAAGACAATCCGAGCGCTCCAATTTTTTCCAAGCGTTGTTCGAGCAGAAAGCATAATAAGGAGGCCTAGGAACGTAACAACGTCAGCCACAATCCCAAGGACCAAAGACCAATGCCACATTATCGGGCCTAGGTAGAGCCAAAAAATAAGCACTCCTACGATAAGAGGTATTCGAGACATGAGGTCTCCCCACGTAGCGCGTTCAGCCGTGCGTTTTGTTGAGAAAGACGTGACGAGCCAATAAACTCCTAGAAAAATAAAGCAAAGTTCTATGAAAATGGTAGTGACATTATACATATCATTATTATAGCAAAGAATGCGTTTTGTCATCATCCCTCATCTTCGTGTGATACAATACCTCTATGTTTTTAAAGGATGTCTCTCTTAAAAAAATATTTGCGTTTATATTTCTCTTTGGACTTTCTATTGCAGGTCACCACGCTTTTGCTGCAAGCACTCTCAACTATGGAACTTTTGAAGGAATGAAGGGCGCGAATCTTATCATTTCTTATGATGACACCCAGATCAGGAATTATTATTCGTGCAACATCAAAACATTTGCATGTTTACCAATAACGGCACATGCGGCATCGGGAACGTATTTCCCTTCTGTTACTGAAACAACCAAACAGTTAAGAGCTCTGAAACTTCCCGGGTTTATAAGCGAAATACGCATTGCCCCATCTAAAAAATATGCAGCGTATTACGTGTATGCAAATCTTACAGAAAATAGATTGGGATCGTTTACATTCATGTCAGGAACGACAAAATATACATTCCCGGGAAGCACTTCGTATTGGGACGATATTGATGACGGACTTCGACCTCTTTTCGATTTTTCACCCAATAGCAGTTACCTTGCATACTTGGATAACAAAAGTGGGACGCCAGCTCTGTATCTTAAAAAAACTTCTGATATTTCAAAGACAAGCATCGAAGGTTCGCAGATTACCGGCACCAGTTACACCGTCGGACCGTTTATCTTTGGTGATTCAAACACTATTTATTTCGTTGCCAATAAAGACAGCGCATATTTATGGTCTCTTTTCTCGTATAAAATTTCAACAGGCAAGATAACCGAACTTGTAAAAAATGTTTCCTTTGGAAATCCACTCCACACCGTCGGAAATTGTATCGGATATCTTGCAGTCAAGGACAAAGCCCAGATTCCAATGCTCTACGATCCTGCAACGGGAGTTTCACATGCACTTCTTCCCAAAGGAGAATCCATGCCTGAAAATTATAATGCATCAAGCAATCAAGTCGTTCAAATCGGCAGCGTGAAAGGAGTGCTTATGCTTCCACCAAATTTTTCAGCAAGCACTCCACATCCGCTTATCATTTGGCTTCACGGAGGGCCGTATCGACAAACATCAAACGGTTATGACGTGTACCTCAGCTACGCTGGTTACGATTGGATGCTCGAACAGGCTCGGGCCGCAGGCGCTATTGTTTTAAAACTCGACTACACCGGCAGTTTCGGATATGGCGAATCGGTCGGCGAAGGACTCCTTTCCAAAATCGGCATTTCAGACGTGCACGATGTCGAAAACGCAGCAAAATATTTTCCTCAAAATAATATTGCCGTGAGCAAAACATATTTAGTCGGAAATAGTTACGGAGGATATTTGGCGCTTCGATCGATTGTGGACAAGCCAAGCTTGTTCGCAGGAGTTTTATCCATTAATGGAGTGACCGACTGGGCTTCACTTCTTCCTACGGTAAAAAATTCCATTTTCGACGCGGACTTCAATGGGCTTCCTGGTCCAAATAATCAGTCCTTGTACGATCAAGCATCTATTCTCTCTCGCATAGGAAGTCTTACCACACAACCTATTTTCATAGCCCAAGCAAGCGCTGACCGCACCGTTAATCCAAATCAAGCCGACCTTCTTTACAACGCACTTATTGCTGCAGGAAAAAATGCAAAAATAATAAAATATTCAGGTGAAGATCATGTCTTCGTAAAAAAATCGAGTATCAGTGATTTGTGCAATCAGATGTTTACCTTGGTATCGCTTCCTATCGGTAGTAATTGCGACTTCCAATAAAATAATCCACTGAAAAAGCAGCTTGATTTCAAGATCCTCTTTACGAGAAAAAAACTTTTGAGCAGGGCTGAACCCTAACTCTACCAGAGGCTTTACTCTGCATGTCGCTGGGTGAACCCCTGGCAAAAGTTTTTTTCTCGTAAAGAGGATCGTAGAAATGTTAAGCTGCTTTTTCAGTGGATTATTTTATTGGTATTGAATGAAACTCGGTTGCGGTTCAAGCTTGAGCACTTGTTCGGGTGTAAGCATACTGCTTCCCTTCTTCAAGTCATTGATATAGAACAACTTGAATCCCGTGAACTGAACCGGATCATTATAAATCACGTCTTTATAGGTCGAAGTTTTAAATCCTGGCGGTCCCCAACCATCCATGTCCATCACCACCTGAACCTCGGGCGTTGGTTTAATCTCTCGGTAGTTCGTAACCATCTTGTCCGTAAAGCGGTGTACGACAAGAATTTTCGGAGTTAGATTATTCTCATCAACGATCTTTGAAAGATATGAGATAACGTAATTAATATCTGAGGCATCCATACTTCCAATGATAGTTCCCGGTTTTTGGCCAGGTTTCATGGAAAATTCTGGATCAAGCGCAAGTTCAACATTCGGAAGTTTTAAATAGGGTTCAAGGAGAGGAATTTCCGTTTCAACCGTACTTTGTCCCATCTGAGTATCAAGAATTGTGATTCCGTTTATTTGACCCGCCATCGAAATAGCTTGATCAATTTGACTTGAAGGCATACGGTCTCGATACTTTCCATCGGAACCTGCATACCCCTGAGCTGAAATCGCAATGTAATCGATCGCAGGAATAACCGGAGTCGTCGGATCAGCAGCTTGCCACTCCGAACAAACTTCTTTGAGTTTCGCAAGGACTTCATCAGGAGGATATTGCCCTAACACTCCCATGCCTTTTGAATAAAAGTTTCCGTAATAGGCAATAATTCTATTAAAAGGAAGCAGTGCGCCCACATTGGGATACACCGTCGTCGCAGGCCACAACGTTGGAGCTGGAACAGCTGGAGTTGCCAACACTGCAAATTGCACACTAGGAGAAGCAGTCCCCATACTTGCTACAGCCGACGTCGCAGTACTTGCCGTAGTTACAATACGTTTCAACGGATTGTTAGCAAGTTCAATTAATTTTCGATTGTAAGACATTTTATCAATCGTAGGAACAACAGGCACCGTCGAAACTGCATTCGTTTGAACTGAATCGCCTTTCACGATAAGAGGAGTCGACTGTACAACATTTCTCACAAGCGAATAAATGAAGAAACAGAATGCCAAAAAAAGCAAAACCCATACCATATTTTTTCCTGCCACAGAAAAAGATCGCGCGGACGCTTTTTTTGTTTGAGGAATTTTTTTTTGCTTGAAAGGAGTCGACATGACAATTGATACTGTAAAAAAGTATTTTAGTTTAGCATATCTTTGAAACAAAAGGAGTGCGTGCATCAACAGATTGCTAAATGATTTTATTTGTGGTATTGTGCCGAATGGATTAAATCTCGTCACTTAAAAATCTAACTATGCCACAGGCAGAAATCAACACCACTTTTGGTAAAGACTCGAGCTTCACCGCACAACGAGTAGCAAAACACAGAGGAGAACACACAGACATCCCCTATGCAAAGCAAATCTCGACTATTTTGGAAGAACTTTTTGGCCCCGTTCCCGACAATCCAAACATTCCGGTCAGTTTTCACGCTTATTTAGAGTTGCGATACAAATACTTAGACTTACTCTTAAAAGAAAGTAAGGCTACCAAAGTATTTGAAATCGCAAGCGGATTAGCACCACGTGGACTAATTCATTCAGGAACAAAAGGTATCCAGTACGTAGAGATGGACCTTCCCGAAGAAATGAGATTGAAGGAACAGATTATCAGAACTCTTTGCAAAAAGCAGGGTATCTCCTTCCCTGAAAAGCTATGGCTTCAAGGAGGTGACGGCTCTCATCCCGAAGACTTTAAAAGGGCGTGCGACTATTTTAAAGGAGATGGCCTTCTGGCAATCCTTTTCGAAGGACATTGGAGGTACCTTTCATTTGACGACAAGCATGAGGAACTTGAAAGTGCGCGCTTAGAACTTACCAAACATGGCGGGCGGTTAATTACACCCGACATTGAGCTATTAGAAGGAATGACCCTTGCGCGCAGCCAGGCGTACGAAAAGTTCCGCCAGACCAGCGGCAAAGATGTTCGCCCTAATTTGTTTAAAACCTTGGAGCACGCTATTTCTTTTTGCAAAGACAGAGGGTTTAAAGTGAAATATTATTCAACTGCCGATACAGCCCGCGATATGTATGACAGTTTAGTTTCACCTAAACACTTCAACCTAAACAAAGAAGACCTTGCTACAAGTTTAAGCCACCGGTACACCTTTGTTTTAGAAGTTGCATAAGCTTTTTAATTAAAAGGTAACTTTCTTCCCCGCTTTTTATAAGCGGGGTTTTACTTGGACTAAAAAAGTCTTTCTGGGCTTCCAAACCCTTTTTTGTTATCATACGAACATATGACAAATAAACTTAAACTTCGGATCGATAACCTTTTGGAAGGGACAGGAATCACCATTAACGGCAAAAACCCTTGGGATATCATCGTCCACGACGAACGCTTTTACGCTCGAGTCATCGCAGAAGGCTCGCTCGGACTTGGCGAATCATACATGGACGGTTGGTGGGATTGCCAGGCACTCGATCAGATGTTCGCACGGCTTCTTCGCATCGACATAAGATCAAATATTAAACCAAGCCTTTCTGCCATTGCAGATGCGATCAAGGCTCATACGGTCAATCTTCAGAAACGTGCACGAGCGTACAAAATCGGCGAAGCTCATTACGATTTAGGAAATGATTTGTACAACGCCATGCTCGACAAGCGATTGGTGTACACATGCGGATATTGGAAAGACGCAAAAAATCTTGATGAGGCCGAGGAAGCAAAGCTCGATTTAGTTTGCAAGAAAATTGGACTCAAACCAGGACAAAAAGTTTTAGATATCGGTTGTGGTTGGGGCAGTTTCGCAAAATTCGCCGCTGAAAAATACGGCGCGCATGTTGTCGGAATTACGGTTTCCAAAGAACAGATCGAACTTGCGAATAAATTATGCAAAGGCCTTCCTGTTGAAATCAGACTCCAAGATTACCGCGATGTGAACGAGCCATTTGATCACATTATCTCTCTTGGCATGTTCGAACACGTCGGCTATAAAAACTACCGAACTTACTTCGAAGTCGCTGAACGATGCCTAAAAGACGACGGAATATTTTTGCTTCACACGATCGGATCATCAACGAGTTCAATCACCGTTGATCGATGGATCGGAAAATATATTTTCCCAAACTCAATGATTCCGTCAGCCGCACAAATTACAAAAGCCTATGAAGGATTGTTCGTCATGGAAGACTGGCACAACTTCGGACCTGATTACGACAAGACACTTATGGCTTGGCAACACAACTTTGAATCACATTGGAACGAACTAAAAGACAAATACGGTGAACGATTCCACCGAATGTGGAATTACTACCTTCTTTGCTGTGCGGGATCATTCCGCGCTCGAGACAACCAGTTGTGGCAAATCGTCCTTACAAAAAAAGGTCTCGTCGGCGGATATCAATCGATTCGATAGCAATTATAAAGCCGAAAAGAGAGCAACAGAACAAAAAGCCTTCTCCAAAAGGTACGGAATCCGAGTCGAACGTAAGGAAGAACTTTGCAACTTCCAGAATACTTGTAGAGACGTTCGTACTCGGTTCCTCGCACTCCCGCTGCTTCGCAGCGGTCCGTGAGCCCTTTTGGAGAAGGCTTTTTGTTCTGTTGCTCTCTTTTCGGCTTTAGGATCACGACAATAACAACTTCTCCACAGCCGCCAAATCTTTCAAATCTTCTTTCTGGCCGCGATACACTATTTTCCCCTCTTTCAAAATATATCCCTCATCAACATGTCGTAGCAAAGACTTCAAGTTATGCTCCACGACAAGAATCGTAACACCTCGCTCCATCCTGATTTTTTCAATCATTTCGAAAACTTCAATCACAAGCTTCGGTGAAAGCCCAAGTGTCGGCTCATCAAGAAGAAGGAGTTTCGGATCGGTCACCAGCCCGCGCGCAAGAGCCACCATTTGCTGTTGACCCCCTGATAAATCCCCGGCTTTCGTTTGGAGCTTTTCCTTGAGCATCGGGAAGAGTTCAAGCACTGATTCGATCCGTTCCTTTAAAAGAGTCTTGTTTTTCAAAACAAAACCACCCATTTCAATATTTTCAATAACGGAAAGGCTTCTAAACAACTGACGGCCTTGGGGCACCAACGAAATCCCATGCAAAAGCGCAGTCTCAACGCTCGGATGAAACATGACTCCATTAAAATGAAATGTGCCGCCTTGATGAGGGATAATTCCGAACAGTGCTTTTAGGATAGTGGATTTCCCAGAACCATTCGGACCCATTAGTGCAACAATGCTTCCCTGCCGTATGCTCAAATCAACCGATTCCAAAACAGGAAGTCCGTCTTCGTAAGAAACGTTCAAGTGTTCAATTGTGAGAAGTTGTTCTTTCATATGATTAACGATACTCAACCTATTCGCCAAGATAGGCCTCGCGAACATGTTTCGCTTCAAATACTTCGGTCGGAGTTCCGTCCGCAATGATTTCACCTGCGTCGAGCACTACGACTCGATCGCACAGTTCCCGAATAATGCGAGGATTATGTTCGACCAAAATAATTGTTTTTCCTGAATCCTTCAATTCGTTCACCACCGTGATCAATGATTGGATAACCTTCGGGAACAGCCCCGCAAACGGTTCGTCGAGCAACAGTACTTCCTTGTCCGCAAGAAGAACTCGTGCGAGCTCGACTAATTTTTTCTGCCCATAGGATAGATCTCCTGCAAGATGATGCAGCTTTGATTCAAGGGTAAGCGATTCCAAAACTTTTTTAATGCGCAAAATTTGTTCTGGCTGTGCTTTCGCAACTTGTAGTGAAGAAGAAAGCTCTCGCGAATCGTGGATCAAAAGCAAGTTTTCCAGCACTGACAACTGAGGGAACAATCGTACAGACTGGAATGTTCGAACCATTCCAGCGTAATAGGCAACGGAAGGATTTTCAGATGTTGTAATTCCTTCATAGATAATCGATCCAGCATCCGGACAAATCGTTCCCGAAATGCAATTGAGAAGCGTTGTCTTCCCGGACCCATTCGGACCAACCAAACCCGTCACCATTCCTTTTTTTATTTCCAAAGTAATACTCGAGAGAGCATGCACTCCACCGAAATGTTTCGACACAGATTTTATTTCTACGTGTGACATATAATTATAATTTAAATC
>Ga0316217_10002883_pt1 | contig 20271 bp, 10 predicted proteins | sample 1anoAmetaG_FD_203633 | JGI IMG/M metagenome (GOLD analysis project Ga0316217, IMG submission 203633) | Freshwater microbial communities from Trout Bog Lake, Wisconsin, USA - 1anoA | ecosystem: Environmental > Aquatic > Freshwater > Lake > Hypolimnion/Profundal zone | place: USA: Wisconsin...
AACAACACCACACTGAATATCTCCCCCAACAACGGCTGGAGCGGCAGCGGTGCGGCCGCCACGATGGTCTTTAACAACAGCACGGTCGTTAACACCCGTTATAACTCCTTTGGCCCGCTCGTGCTGAACGGCAGTACCCTGACCGGCACGGACGCTAATGACAGTAGCTATTGGCTATATTCGTTGTATGGCGGCAGCGTGACGGTCACCGGCAGCGCGCCGTCTTACATGCTTGGCAGTGGCGCGGGCTATGGCTATGGCTTGCAGACACCCACGGTGTTTAACGTGGCTCACACGGGCAGCGCCAGCCCCGACCTCACTGTGAGCGCGCCATTGCGCTCAGGCGGCACCCCGATCGCCGGCACGGGCGCCGTCACCAAAACTGGCGCGGGCACCATGCTCGTGGACGCCGTCGCCACCTATACCGGCCCGACGCTCATCAACAACGGCGTCCTGGCCTTGAGCGCCAACGGTTCCATCGCCACCAGCCCCACCATCACGGTGGCCGGCGGTGCGACATTTGATGTTTCCGCGGTCAGTGGCGGCAGCCTGACGCTGGGCGCGCAGACCCTTTCCGGTGGCGGTTCCGTGAATGGCAGCCTCGCTGACGCCACCGGCTCGGTGATCCAGCCCGGCGGCAGCAGTTCCGCCGGCACGCTCACCATTACCACCAACCTGACACTGAATGGCCTTGGCAGCCTGGGTTTTGCCCTTGCCGGCGCCACCACGGTCGGCGGCAATGTCAATGGTCTGCTCAAGGTCAACGGCAACCTGACGCTCTCCAGCAGCACGCCCACGCCGGTGAACTTCAACTTCCTCAACGGCGCTCCGGTCTTGGGCACGCCGTACACAATCATCCAATGTGGTTCGCTCACCGGCACGGCTGCGACGGCCTTGACCAATAGCAGTCGCTATGCCGCCGTCTTCAGCCAGACCCCAACCGCCATCCAAGTCACCTTCTCCGGTGCCGCCAGCAATCTCGTCTGGACTGGCACCGATCCGCTGACGCCCTCGACTTGGGATGTTGCGACCTCGACCAACTGGTTTGACGGTGCTTCCGGCAACGTGTTCTATCAGCTCGACGGCGTGCGGTTTGACAACACCAGCGCGAATAATACCGTCAATCTCGGGCTGACGGTCATGCCGGCAAGCGTGACTGTGGACAGCACCAACAATTACACCATCACCGGCAGCGGCGCGATTGGCGGCTCGACGGGCCTCACCAAGAATAACACCAACACCTTGACCTTGAGCACCGCCAACACCTTCAGCGGCCCGGTGACCGTGAACGGCGGGGTGCTCATGCTGGGCAATGGCAGTGCCATTCCCCAAAACGCCAGCATCACCGTGACGAACGGCGCGCAGTTTGACTTCGCTGGCAATGGCAACAGCACCACTCATAACTATTCCTTCGCCATCGGTGGCAGCGGACCGACAGGCAACGGCGCCTTGGTGAATTCTGGCGCCGCCGTCTATGGCAGTGCCAGTGTCGCCAGCCTGACGCTCTCGGCTAATGCAACCATTGGCGACGTGAATGGCCGGTGGGACGTGGGCAGTGGCCAGACCGGCACCGTGTTGAACGGCAATGGTTACAATTTGACCGTGAACAATACCAGTGCGGGCATGTCCATGCGCCCGCAACTCATCACCAATGTCGCCAGCATCACCCTCACCAACGGCCTCATGTGGTATGAAGCTTTCAACCAGACGAATTCATGGACGGCGACGACCACCAACTACATTCTGGCAGGGTGTGTCTTGGGCAATTATGGCGGCCAGGCAGTCAGCCTGCCGATTGTGCTCACCAACGCCACCATCCAGAATCAAGGTAGTGGCACGCCGAACTGGCTTAGCCAGATTACCTTGCTGGGCACCAACGTGTTCAACAACAGCGGCGCGCAGGTCTTCGCCGGGGTGATTTCCGGTCCCGGCGCCATTGACATTGGGGGTGCCAGCACCACGGCGGGAGCCATTCCTCCCACCCTGACCTTTAGCAACGCCAGCACCTTTACCGGCGGCGTCACCATCAGCAACGCCCCGGTCACCAAGAACAATGCCACGGCCGTGTCCGGCTTTGCGGCACTCGTTTTGACCAGTTCCAACGCCCTGGGCACCGGCCCCATCACGTTCGACTTGAGCCTGATGACCACCAACGCCATGACCAACGTCGCGCGCGTGCTGGAATGCAACATCACCGGCGGCGGCGTGATTCCCAATAACATCATCCTGCCGACCCCCGGTACCGTGGGCTTGGGCGTCACGAACGTGGGCATTCAGGGCCGTGACAGCAGCAGCGTCTTCACGCTCTCCGGCCAGATCAGCGGCGGCGTCGCCGGCTTGACCAACTGGGTGGACTTTGGCGACGCCAGCAGTTCCGGCGTCATGCGCTTGGCTAACGGAGGCAATACCTTCATGGGCACCATTTATTGTGACCGCGGTGTGCTCGCCATCACCGGCGATGGCTGTCTGGGCAACGCAGCCAACCCCTTGTTCTTGAATCAAGGCAGCGCCAACGGCGGCCTGCGCTTTGATGCCCCCAACATCAACGTGGCGCACAGCATCATTTGGAACACCGCCTCGACCATCAGCGTTTATGGTGATAATGATGGCGATGGCGTTCCCGAGGTGGCCAACAACGCCACCATCAGCGGCAATATCAGCTCCATCGCCACGGGTCAGGGTCTCAACATTGGCGGCGGTACGAACATCGCCGGCACTTGCTATGGCTCGCTGACTTTGAGCGGCAGCAACACCTTCAACAACCAGATTACCATCAACGCAAATACCAAGCTCATTGCCGCCTCGACCAACGCCTTGGGCGGCACGGGCTACTACGGTATTGTCAGCCAGGGCGGCACTCTCTCCCTGGCCAATGTTGGTGCGTTCGTCAACCGGCAGATCCAGTTCTCTGGTCCGGGCGTCGTGTCCGGCGGCGTCGGTGTGGGCGCGTTGGAAAATCTGGCCGGCACCAACGTCTATAGCGCCTCGTTGTCCTTGAACGCCGCCTCCAGTTTCGGCGTCACCGCCGGCAGCCTGAATTTGACCGCCGGCATCTCGGGTGCGTATCCGCTGACCAAGGTCGGTCCCGGCCCCCTGATCTTGAGCGCGACGGAAACCTATGGCGCCGGAACGTTCGTGAACGCCGGCACGCTCGTCGTGAACGGCTCGCTCCCGGTTGGCAACGCGGTCAGCGTCGCCTCCGGCGCCACCCTCGGCGGCAGCGGCACGATCAACGGTCCCATCACCACCCAAGCCGGCGCCGTGTTGATGCCCGGCGGCGGCTTGGTGCCCGGCAAGCTCATCGTCAACAATGCCTTGAATCTCGCTGGCAACACCATCATGTACTTGAACAACTCGGCCACGCCCGCGACCAATTCGCAGATCGCCGGCCTCAGCGTCGTGTACTACGGCGGCGCCTTGAGCGTGACCAACCTCGGGAATCCTGCCAGCCTGACGAATGGCTGCCGGTTCACGCTCTTCAGCGCCACCGATCATCAGGGCAGTTTCGCGGTCACCAACCTGCCGGCGCTCAACAATGGTTTGGGTTGGTCCAACTCGCTGGCCATTGATGGCAGCATCGAGGTGGTGGCGGTGAACACCGAGAATCCCCTGCCAGGGCCCATCGTTGCCAATATCAGCGGCACAAACCTGACCTTGAGCTGGCCCACCAACTCGGGTTGGACCTTGCAGCAGCAGACCAACAGTTTGGCCACGGGTCTCTCCACCAACTGGGTTGATGTGCCTGGCAGCTCGAGCGTGACCTCCACCAACGTCCCGATAGATGCCACCAAGCCCACGGTCTTCTACCGCTTGCGATATTAACCTTAACCTCTCCGCGGCCCAGGGCCGGGAAAGCGAAGGCTTTCCCGGCCTTTTTTGTGTGCGCCCGGCAGGGCGCACTGACTAGTTGGTTCAAATGGACCTCCCCTGGCCGGAGCGCATTGTGGCTTGCCGGCGAAAGGCCAACGGGTATAGGGTTTGTCCGTGAATTTGCGAATGATCGGACTGAACAGTCTTTCCCGGCTGGCCGTCATCACGGCACTGGCCGGATGGCTGACCTTGCTGGCACTTCACGCAGGTGTCATGGATGACCTCGCCAAACCGCAGTCGGGGCGCTCCATGCGCGCTACGTCCACTATGCGTGTCGGCGAGGTGCGCCGCGGCCCTGCTGCTGAACACATAATCAATCCCGATGCCGAGCCGCGCGGCGACCTTGACGAGGCCAGCAACTGGGATAATTTCAACGTCCTTCCGGGCGAGACGCATGTGCTGATGGACAAGAAAGGTCCCGGCGTCATCACCCACATCTGGCTGACGTTCCTTGGCCCGGAGCCGCAGAATTGGGCGAAACAAGGCTCGGCAAATCACCAGGAATTGCTTTTGCGCATATTCTGGGATGGCAATCCGCGGCCGGGCGTCGAGGCGCCGGTGGGTGACTTTTTCGCGGGTTGTTTCGGCCAGCGAAGCGAGGTCGTCAGCCTGCCGGTGGTGGTTGAGGGCGGCGATTCCTACAATTGCTTTTGGCGGATGCCATTTCGGAAATCGGCACGGATCGAGATCGTTAACCAAAGCGCCAAGGCCCTCAGCCTGCTTTACTACAACATTGACTGGATCAAGCTCGCCAAGCTGCCCAAGGACACGCCCTACTTCTACGCACAATACCGGCAGGAGTATCCCTGCCAGCATGGCAAGGATTACCTGATCCTCGACACCAAGGGCAAAGGCCATTACGTCGGCACGGTGCTCGCCGTGCGCACGCGCAGCCCGGCCTGGTTTGGCGAAGGCGACGAGAAGATTTACCTTGATGGCGAGGCGAAGGCTTCAATCTGGGGGACGGGAACGGAGGACTATTTTCTTTCCGCGTGGGGACTGAAGAAGACCAGCACACCCTACTTTGGCGTGCCGTATTTCGACCAGTGGGGCATCGTGGGCAGCCACACCAGCGCCTATCGCTGGCACCTGAACGATCCCATTGTGTTCAACCAGGGCATCAAGGTGACGCTGGAACATTTCGGCTGGATTTCGCCCGACGAGAATCCGCAGCACAAGTCCACGAGTTGGAACGAGCGCGAGGACGACTACGCGAGCGTGGCGTTTTGGTATCAAACCGGTACGCCGACCTTCAACGCCCGCGCGCCGGACGGACTCGAACGCACGCTGCCCAGCCTGGAACGAGTGATCGCCTATGCCCGCAATTTTGCCGACCCAAGCCATCATGGTGTCGGGGATGCAACTGCCCAGCAACTCGATTTCTATGACGGTCCGCAACTTCTCTATCAACCCAAACGATCCGAAGGTGCGTGGCTGGAGATACCCTTTGAGGTGAAAAAGAAGGAGCCGCTTCGGCTGCTGTTGAACCTCACGAAGTCCTATGATTTCGGCCGTTATCAAGTGTCCCTCAACGGCGTCAAGTTGGGCGAAGTCATGGACGACTACAGCCCGCGGGTCGTTAACGAGGAATTCCATTTGCTGGACTTCTGGCCGGAACCGGGCACCTACACGTTACGGCTGGAATGTGTCGGCCGAAACCCGGCCTCACAGGGCTATTACCTCGGCCTCGAATCTGTGCGCCTGCGCGAGCGGCGTCCGCGCGTGACAGAATATGGCTTCGACAAGGACAAAGACTGGCGCAAGAAGCCTGTGCTTTACCAATAATCTGGCACAACTCCTCCGGCAACCTCTTCCGGCTTGTTTACTTGCCGATCTCTTGCCAGCCTCGTCGTCATGAAACGATACGTCGCTGTCAATCACAGTCTGGCATGGCTGGCTTTTCTCCCGATTGCTTTAGCCCAGCTCCAGTTCCTGGTGTTGGCCCAGAATCTGCATGATGATTTCTCCGCCTATTCCGTCGGCAGCGATGGCAGTCCCGCATGGGAACCGTGGAGTGATGGTTGGCAAATTGCCGATGGCGCTTGCTTGGGCGACAACGGCAACTCGCTCTGGCGGGCGGTGCCTTTCGCGTCGGAGATCGCGTTTGCCTGCGATGTCACCGTGCTCGAATGGCACGGCGGCGATTGGTTGACGGTGGGCATCGGCATCGCGGCTGACGATCGGAACTATTGGGCGCTCAACGTGGTGGTCACTCCACCAGATCAAGGCCGCCGGCATCGGACCGAGTTGCAGGAAGCTGTGGATGGATATTGGCCTGCCGCTGGTGCAGGCCCAACGCGTCTGCAGTCGTTGCCCGGCAAAGGCGAGGACTTCGACTGGCGCACCAATCACACCTACCGGATGGAAATCCAGCTCTCGTCAGCCACGATTACTGGACGAATCCTCGACGGCACCAACGAAGTGGCGGGGCTCAGCTACCAACTTGCAAAGGAAGTCAGAGCCGTCCGGGCTGGTCGGCCTTTCCTGCGCGTCAATGGGATGCGCGCGCGCTTTGGCCATGCCGTGGCGGCCGTCACGCAAACGGCGCCGGAAACCAAGGTCGCCCCCCCAATCCCGGTTTGGATCACCCGTCCAGGCCACGCGCTGGTGAAGGGCGACGGATTCTTCCGCACCGTCGAAGTGGGCGGGCGCTGGTGGTTGGTGGATCCCGAAGGAAAACCCTTTTTTGCCGTCGGCACCGACCATGTGAACTACCAGGCTCACTTCTGCGAAAAGCTGGGTTACGCGCCCTACCATCGTAATGTGCAGGCCAAATTCGGCGGCGAGGAAGCCTGGGCGGAGAACGCCATTGAGCGCCTCAAGTCATGGGGCTTTAACGAGCTTCCCGCCGGGCACAGCCCATCGTTGCGACATCGGGGCTTGCCGCACATTCTCTTCGGTTCGCTGGGAACCAGCTTCGCCAGACACGAGTGGATTTGTGAGCCCAAAGGCTGGACCGGCTTCCCCGATGTCTTCAGTCCCCGTTGGGAAAGCCATTGCCGTTTGGTCGCGCGTGAAACCGTCCGCGACAGTCGCGGCGATCCCTGGTGCATTGGCACATTTATTGACAACGAGTTGGAGTGGTACGGCAAGCAAGGCCAGCTCGTGGACGAGGTCTTTCAACGTGGCCCGCAGCAGTCGGCGAAACTTGCGCTCTGGGATTGGGTGTTGCAAAAGTGCGGCACCGTGACCGAATTGAATAGCCGCCTCGCCACAGACTACGCCGACGAGGCCGGTTTCCTCGCTTCCACCAATGTGCCCAAGCCTTCCGCCGCGCTCACGCAAGTGCGCGACGGCTTTCTTGCGCTCATCGCGGAACGCTATTTCAGCGTCGCGGCCAAAGCGCTGCGTGAAGCGGATCCTGATCATCTGGTACTGGGCTGTCGTTTCGCTGGGAGGGTGCCGGAGCCAGTCCTAGCTGCGGCAGGCAAATATGACGATGTCTTCACCTTCAACACCTACCCGAGGGTTGATTTTGAGAATGCCTGGTCGCCGGACGGCGCCGGCGGCGTGGTCGAGCGCGTGCCCCGCGAATTGAGCGGGTATTTCGCGGTTGCGCGCAAGCCCATCCTCATCACCGAATGGAGCTTCCCTGCGCTCGACAGTGGTTTGCCGTGCCAACATGGAGCGGGCATGAGGGTGGACACGCAGGAACAAAAAGCCGCCTGCTACCGCATTTTCGTCAACGCGATGGCCGACCTGCCATTCTTGATCGGCTACCACTACTTCATGTGGGCCGATGAACCGGCGCTGGGTATCAGCACCAGTTTCCCGGAGGACAGTAATTATGGTCTCGTCAACGAAAAGGACGAAACTTACGAAATATTGGTCAAGGCCGCGACCGAAGCGAATCGTTCCGCCGAAAGCCGCCATGCTCGCAGCGCCCTTTCCGGCAGTCTTGAATTGAATGCCAATGGAAAAACCATCGCCGTCGCCAACCCCAATCCCATCCCCTCGCACGGACGCGTGAGAATTTCCTCGGCCGGCCAAAGCCGCATCGAAGGGATTTCCCTCGCTGCCGGACAAACGAAGCGCCTGTCGTTGCCCGCCCAAGCCGTTGCCTGGGTGGAACTGCAAGATTGGGATGGCGCCAAACAGCGCGCCATTAGCGGCCCGCCGCCAGGGCCGCTGGAAGTGGCCAATGTTTCAGCCAACACACTTGCCGGCGTGCCCGTTGTGATAGAAGCTGCGCAGCCGGTTGCCGCGTGGCTCCGTCAACTCGCTCCCGGCCAAACCGAAACGCTTCCACCGCCCGCCAACGATTGGACGAAACCTGACCACCTTGATCTCCGCAGCGAAGGCGTGACTTGGTCTGGTGGCTGCAAGGAGGGAAATCTATTTGATCACGTCCAGGCCGGTGATCTCACCTTGGGCCGGCTCGTCTTTGCCATCCATCAGCAGATTGACGGTCGCGAGGCGTGGACGGAGTGTGATCGTAGCATCTCGCTCCAACTCCAGGAGCAGCCCGACGCGTGGCTGATCGAAGCGGTGGTGGGCTACGGCGAAGCAGTTGCTGCAAACAGCTTCCGGGCGGCCGTACGGCTGGCCGTGTTCAAGAACGGCGGCGTTGTGCTCGCCCGGCCTTTGTGGGTGGAGAACACCGGGACGCGGAATTGGAAACTGGCCGAAGTCTATTGGTTCTGCCGTCCATCCATGAATGGTTCGCCTGCGGACGAGGTGGCCGGAGGGGTGGAAGTGCCCGACTACTATCGCGAAGCGCAATTCTGGACCGATGCCAAGCTTGGCGGCTGTTTTGGTGCGCTGGACCCGAGCGGCGGTTGGTTGGTGAGCTATTGGAAAGGCTCCACCGCCGATTTCCATCCCGACGCGCGCTTTCCAGTGGAACAGGCGCTACAGTCGGGTGCCCGTTGGGCGGCAGACGACACGCCGTATCTCTGGATCTTCGCCGGCCGTGACGCCGCACAATGGCGGACAATGGCGGCCCTTGCCCGGCAGGCTGACGCTTCGGTCATGCTTGGTGCGAAAGGGTTTATCCACATGCAGCCAAGATGATGGAGGGGAGGCGCTAGGCAGATTCCAGCCGGAGCGGAGCGGGCGCAAAATGCGGATTCCCGGAGCGGTTTTCGCAACCGGCTTTGGGGCACAACTCCAAGGCGGTGCATCGGGCAATCTGATTCATCGGTGGCGCGCCAAAAATGCGGCAGATGGTATGCGGCACAGAATCCTGATTGTAGAACCGGCTGATCACCGTCCCGCCGCGCTTCACATCCGGGCCGGACATCAGGCAAAACGAACGGTGGCGGTCTGCATGGTCGTTGCCGGTTTGCGGATCGTCCTCGTTCACGAACACCACCATGTTCTGCCAAAACTGGCTTCTAGCCAACGTTTCAAAGATGCGACCGGTGGATTAAGATTGAACGAACGACCGGGGAAGCGGTCTCATATAGCGTTAGGTTTTCATTATTAGTGGTTTGGCTTTGAGAGTCTGACTAGTGGTTTGGCCAGGCTCTTTTTTTATGCTCGGCCTCAAGCTGGATGATCCGCGAGCATCGCACCCTTGTTCAGCGCCATTGCGTTTCTTCAATGGACATCCGGCGCAAATCACCTGCTCAATACCACTTTCGGTCGCGTCCACCTCGTCAGACCATGGCACGCTCGCCGGCAACCCAGGCGATCTCGACAGGTGTTGCATGTGGATTACCGGGAAGAACTCGCGTTGCAGGTCTCCGACTGCCAAGCTGCTTAACATGCAAGACCCCAACTATCAGTTTGAAACGCGTCGCAAAGAAATGGAGAAGAAAGCCAAGAATGAGGAGAAGCGCCGGCTGAAGCTCGCAGACTCCCGATCCGGCGCCGGAAACAATACGGTTGCGTCAGTTCCGATTGAGCCAGTCTGAAGTCAAATCTGGGACGCGGATTTGCGTTTGAAGGTGACCCGGTGCGGATGGGTGACTGGGCGTCAGCGACGCAATACATCATCCAGACCCCTCAGAGCGCCCCGGCGAAGACTGCCACACCGGTTTTTGAAACCATGACGTCGTCCGCTGAACGACCCCCGCTGAATGCGGCGATGATATGCCCGGTTTTGCCCTGCACGATCCATCCTCCTTGCCAGCCAAATTCGCCTTTCAAGGGCGGCCGCACACCGCTGCCGCTGGGTTTGAGGGTGTCCGCCATTTCCGAAGCCTTGGAGTAGGCGATGGCCAGCAGGTTCGATCCAGGATTATTCGTTGAGGAGTCGGTTTTCAGTTGGCCAACAACCAGCATTTTCGAGCACCAAGAACTCGCCTCCTCACCGGGAACGTATACTACCACCGCCACACCCTTGATTTTGAGTTCCTCGGCGCGACGCTTCATCGCCAGCAGGGCCTTGTCCGCCAAGTCATTGAAGATTTTGGTGGACTGGACGATGGTATCCGTTTGCCCCAACGCAGGTTCGCCGAATTTGTCCTGCGCGACCAAGACGGTGGCGAAGGCGAGGACGGCGTAGCCGGACAAGAGAAACAGCTTCTTTAGGTGGCGCGGGGGGATTGTCATATTGTTGAGGTTGCAGTTGCTAATCATCGGCAGGAAACCACGGGGTAGTCAACGCCGTTTATTGCCACGACTTCAAGGTGCCTTGACGAGCTTTTGTGTGACGACCGGGATCATGCGCGAAATGCCGCAATAAAAGGCGCGACAAGCCACACAACCAGGACGGGCATGATACCAGCCGCTCTCACCCCAGCAGCTAGCAGGCGTATGTTTGGCGATTGGGCCGTTTATCGGCATGGTGAACTTGCCCTGCTCATCGGGCATCCCAAACTCCCCAGCTTTGACAAAGTGGCCATCATGCGTCCCAAGTTCCATCCCTTCCAAATCTGACCAAGACCGACACTGCCAGCGCAGCGAGCTTGCCCGCTTATCCGGTGGAGTTTTTATTGCAATCCCGTTATTCGAACCGCCTGATCTCTGACCTCCATTAACGTTACTTGGCGGAGATGTAGGCGTTGACACCCACAGTGACGAATTTGCCGTCAATCTCCACGTTCGTTCTCTGGTTGCCATGCGTGCTGGCCACGACGAGGGTTTTGCCGGACGCGCTTGGGGTGGGCTTCTCCAAGGGCAAAGTCAGCACGAGATTGCCGTCAATGATTTCAACTTTCATAGTAGTTTTCTGCGGCGCAACATGCGCCGTTATCAAGCCCCTGTAAAGACCGAAATTTTCAATTCGCTGTCAAGGTGCGCGGTGTAGTTCCCGAAATCCAGCGCATCACGCGCCCGCAGTTGGACACGGACACGGCAACGGAGAGGAATTGACGCGGTGGGGATTAGGGCGCACACTCCACAGTATTATTTCAGCCGGGTTTGATCCGTGCCGGAAACCAAAAACACAGCGATCTTTATGACCTCCGCCAAAACACGTCCGTCAGTTAGCTACAGCTTCGTCATGCGGCTGACCTATCCCAATCAAATCGGGATGTTCGCCAAACTTACCCAAACCATTGGCCGGCTGGGTGGCGATCTCGGCTCGGTGGATATTGTGAATCCCGACGCCAAACGCATGACGCGCGACATCACGGTGAGGGCGCGCGGCCAGGAACACATGGAGGCCATCGTGCAGGCCATCCGCAAACTCAAGGAGGTCACCGTGGCCAACATCTCGGATCAGGTGTTTCTCCTGCATCTGGGCGGGAAGATTTCGATTCAGAACAAGGTGCCGCTGACGACGCGGGACACGCTCTCGATGGCCTACACGCCGGGCGTGGCGCGCGTGTGTTCCGCCATTGCAGAGCAGCCCGCCAAAGCCTGGCAACTGACCATCAAAGGCAATTCCGTGGCGGTGGTGAGCGACGGTTCGGCGGTGCTGGGCTTGGGCAACATCGGCCCGGAGGCCGCGATGCCGGTTATGGAGGGCAAGGCGATGTTGTTCAAGGAATTTGCCGGCATTGACGCCTATCCCATCTGCCTGCGCACGCAGGACACCGAGGAAATCATCAATACGGTGGCCAATCTCTCGGTGGGGTTTGGCGGCATCAACCTGGAAGACTTCTCCGCGCCGCGCTGTTTTGAAATCGAGCGGCGGCTACAGGAGCGACTGGACATTCCAGTGTTTCATGACGACCAGCACGGCACCGCGGTGGTGGTGCTGGCGGCGCTGTTGAACGCCTCGCGCCTGGCAGGTCGCCAGCTTGCCGGGCTGCGGATCGTGATCCTAGGCGCGGGCGCGGCGGGAACCGCCATCGCCGGGATGCTGCAAAACGCCGGGGTGAAGGACATCATCGTTTGCGACCGGCAGGGCATCATTAACGGGCGCACGCGGACTGATTTGAATGCCGCGAAGGTGCAACTCGCGGCCGCCACTAATCCGCGCGGCTTGAGTGGCAGCGTGGAGGCTGCCCTGCGCAAGGCGGATGTTCTGATCGGCGTCTCCGGGCCGGGATTGATTGCGGCCAAGTCGCTCCGGCTCATGGCCGCCAAGCCGATCGTGTTTGCGCTGGCCAATCCCATCCCGGAAATCATGCCGGAAGAAGCCGCCGCGCGGGCGTGGATTGTGGCGACCGGACGGAGCGATTATCCGAACCAGATCAACAACGTGCTGGCGTTTCCGGGAATTTTCCGGGGCGCCTTGGACGTACGCGCCCGCCACATCAACGAGCCGATGAAGCTGGCCGCCGCCCAGGCCATCGCGGGCTGCATTGCGCGCAAGGAACTAAGCCCCGAATACATTGTGCCCAGCGTTTTCAATCGCGAGGTGGTGCAACGGGTCGCCGCGGCCGTCACCGAAGCTGCCATCAAAACTAAGGTGGCTCGGAAAGGGCGGCCACGCTAAACCTGTCAATGTTGATGTTGTGGTAAGCTAGCGCCAATTATACGAAATATTTCCTGCCAATCAATTTGACGTACCCCGGTCTGTTCGTCCGTCTCCGCCATTCGTGAACCAGCAAACGCCTGTCACCCATAACAAACTACCCCTCATGAAATCAGTCGCCCGGCACGCCCCGTCCGCCGCGTTGCGGCGACACATCGGCGAGGCCGCTTGCTCGCGGTCGTGGTGGCGCGGGCCAAAAGCCAGTGCGGTCAGACATGGAAAGAGCCGTTTTGACACGGATCAACTATGGCCGGGTGGTTTGTTCGATCCGCCGAGAAACTTCACCACGGCCTCGGTGCGGGAGCTGACATGGAGCTTGGTGTATATCCGACGGGAATGTTCGCGCACGGTGTCCAGGCTGATGCCCATAACGCCGGCGATTTCTTTGTAGCGGAAGCCGTCGGCCAGCAGTTGCAGCGTCTCTTGTTCCCGCGGCGTGAGGGTTTGGACCTCGGTCTGATTCCTGCCGAATTTTTGAAAATACTGGCCCACCTTCGCCGCCATGTGGCGGGTCAGCGGCAGTCCGCCGGCCCGCGCCTCTTGCATGGCTTCCAGCAGTTTATCGCCGATGGTGCGCTTGAGGAGATACCCGCTCGCGCCGGCCTTGAGCGAATCAAAGAGATAATCGCCCTCATCATAAACGGTGAGCATGATGATCGGCGTCGCCGGCAGGATCGCCTTGAGCCGGGCCACACATTCAATGCCCGACATGCCGGGCAGACCGATGTCCATTAACACCACGTCGGGCTTGAGGGCGGGGATTTCCGCCAGCGCCGATTCGCCATCGGCAAAAGTTCCCGCGCAGCAATAACCCGGCGAGCAGTTGATAAAGGCGATCATTGTTTTGCGAAGATTTGAATCGTCCTCCACCACGACCACGCGTGCGGCTGCCGATGGGGAAACTTCGCTGGCGTTCACCGGCGATGCGAACGCGTTGGTGGACTTGGCTGGCTTGGCTGGTATTTCAATCACTTAATAGTTATAGCGGATAACCCCCCTCCTTTGCCATCGCACGTTTGGGGGGGCGGCGGCTGTTTTCATTTCTGGTTTTGTGGGGGCAGGGGAAATTGCAGGCGCACGGTGGTACCGTGGCCGGGTTGGGTTTCCAACTCAAAGCCGCCGCCGATCTCTACCATTCGTTGCCGCATGTTCTTGATGCCGGTTCCGCCCGCGCGAACGGTTTCGGCGGCAAACCCTTTGCCGTTGTCGGCAATCATGATCCGGCACGCGGTCTGGTCGCAAGCCAGCTCGATGCGCACCATCGTGGCTTGCGCGTATTTCAAAGAATTGGTGATCGCTTCCTTGTACGCCAGAAAAACACTGTGCCGCACTTCCGCGTGAATGGAACATTCGGGAAGTTCGGCCGGCACCATCAGTTGGTATTGGCGCGGTTTTTTCTCAAACAACTCATCCGTGCGCCGGCTCATGTATTCCACCAGGCTGCGCAAGGAATCGTTTTCCGGCCGCACGGCCCAGACGATGGCTTCCAGCGACTGCGCCATTTCCCGGGCGACGGTGGATATTTTGCGGGTTTGTTCGTGCAGTTCCTCCGGGCTGCCGGCGTGAAGGCCGGCCATGTCGCCGAGCAAGGCCACTTCCGTGAGGCTGGCCCCCAGGTCGTCATGAATATCCCGCGCGATGCGGCTGCGCTCGCGTTCCAAGGCGCGCTCACGTTCCAGTGCCGCAAGCTTGCGCCGGCTGCGGGCGCGCTCAATTTGCCGGGCCGTAAATCCCGCGCCGACGAGCAAGCCGAGGCCCAAGCCGAACTGAAACCATTTGGTCTCCCAGAAATGCGGCACCACCGTCAGGGACAGCTCTGCATCGCTTTCATTCCAGACCCCGTAGTTGTCGCCGGCCATGACCCGGAACGTGTAATCCCCCGGCGGCAACCGGCTGTATTGCGCGGAACGCCGTTTGTCTGCGGCGATCCAATCCTTGTCCAATCCCTCGAGCCGGTAGCGAAAACGGAGTTGTGTTGGTAGCAAGGTGTTCGGCGAAGTGTAATGAAATTCCAAGCTGCGCACGCCGGACGCGAGGCGCAGGCCGGTGCCGGCATTCAGGGAGATGAGCCGGTCATCCACCCGCACCTCTTCGATGACTGGCGGCCAGATTTGCGGATGGCGCGGCAGCCTGGCCGGATCAAAGACCACCAAAGCGGAACCATCCGGAAACCAAAGCCGCCCATCGGCGGACTTGGCTGCCACTGGTTGACTGCCACCCGAGCACACTTTGTAGGGCAAGCCATCGGCTTGGGTCAATCGCCTGGGAATGGGTGGGAGGCTGCCAGTTTGGTAACCCAGCAGCGCTGGCTTCGCATAACCGAAAATCCCATTTTCGGAACTGATCCACAGGTTGCTGGCGCTATCGGCCAGCAACGCAAACTGATGATTGCTGGGCAGGCCATCGTTTTCCCAATTCCAATTGCGAATCTCGTCGCCCTCCAACCGGAACAAACCGTCGCCGTGCGTGGGCACCCAGAGGGAGCCATCGGCTTCGGCCAGCAGGTTGCGGACACTGCCGCCATTGCCCCAGCGTTGCTTGGCCGCTTTCGCTCCGGTCTTGGGTGACCAATGCTCGAAACGTTCCCCTGCTTGCAAAAAGACTCCCTGGTCTTGAACCGCCACCCAAAAACGACCCGCGGGATTTTGTGCGATGGCCAGAATCCTGCCGGAGGGCAACCCATTGTCCTGGTTGAATCTGCGTTGTTTCGGGCCGTTGAGGTTGATCAGTCCGCTGATGGTGCCGGCCCACACTTCTCCGTGCGAGGTTTCGAAGAGCGCGTTGATTGGCGCGTGGTCACCCACGTTTTCAACCGGCTCGAATTGCCCGGCCTGAAAATGATATAATCCGCCGCTGGTGCCGACCCAAAAATTACTGTGGGAATCTTCCAGCAGTGCGTTGATCTGCAATCCGCCGAGTGCTTGTTGTCCACCGATACGGTTGGTTGCGGAATTTTGCCAGCGAAAAATCCCGGCGCCGTCCGTGCCCCCCCAAACGCTGCCGTCATGCCGGACACACACCGTCAGGAGCGCATTTTGGTTGTTGGCCACCGGTAGATAAAAAGTGCCCATTGGCCGCGGTACCGCCTGATGCAGCCCGGAAGTGCGGGTTCCCATCCAGACTGACGCGCCTTCATCTTCCACCAGACACAGCGTCTCGGCTTGGGAGAAAGGCAGGTCGGCCACCAGTTTTTGCCAGGGACCGCCGGCTGGCCGGAAGAAAACGCCAGCGCCCAAGGTGCCGCACCAGAGGTTTCCGGTCTGATCTTCCAGCAGCGCGCCCGGACGTGACCGCCATGAACTCTGCGGCCAAGGATAAGTTTGCGTTTCCTCCGTAACCAGGCCGCTTTTGAATTTGAAAATCCCGGTGCCGGCGTTCGGTTCCTTGAGCGCTGCCAGCCAGAGGCCGCCATCGCGCGCCAGGGCGATCGCTCGAATGAAGTCGGGCAAGGCCCCGGCTGGGTCTGGGGCGTGACACTTTCCCGCCTCAATCCAGCCCAATTTTCCGGGTGACGTCAAATACCAGAGCCGACCCTGCGGGTCGGCCAGCACTTGCCAGAGATAAGGTGAGGGCAGGCCGTTGGTCGTGTTAAAACTTTCGGTCTGCCCATCCTTGTATCGGATCAAGCCGGCTCCGTCCGTTGCCAGCCACAAATTGCCTCTCGCATCGGCCAAGAGCGAAGAAATTCTACTGCCGCGGGTGGCGTTTCCCAATTCCACCGCGGCAAATCTCCCGTGGTCCAGTTTCGCCAATGTCCCGACATCCGTCCCCATCCAAAGAACCCCCTGCGCGTTGGTGGCCAGACAACTGATCCGGTTGTCCTGTAGCGCCGGGGTGGTTGCCACGTTGAAGGTCACCATCCGCAGGCCGTCAAAGCGCGCCAACCCGTGCCGGGTCGCCAGCCAGACGTAGCCATCTTCCGTGCGCACCACCGCATTGACACAGGTGCTGGGCAGTCCTTCGTCAAAGTCCCAGTTGTGGACTACAAAATCCTGTCCCGTCTCGCTTTCCGTGGCGATGGCGCTGGCCAGCGTCAGCATCAGTCCGCATCCGACCGCTGCGCGGCCCAAGATGTGCCTCCATCGTGATAACGGTTGCAGCCGGGTGGTCATGGAGCAATTCTTAGCCGCGGCCTGGGCCAATACAAGCAAAGACTCAAAGCCCTGTCCCGAGTGGATACCCCCCAAAGATGCGACTGACAGCACCGCCACTCATGTTAATTTATTCATCCAATGACCCACCGCAAAACCAAAATGAAGGTTGCCCTGGTCACTAAAAACCAACAAAACAGTCAAACGCGAACAAAATGAAACTGAATCAATCCCAAAACTGTAAAAAAGCCTGCTTAGTGCTCGCCGCCATGGTGGCACTGGCCGTCTTGGTGCCATTTGGCGCCCGTGCAAATGGCACCGCGTATTATTTTGATGCCAACGGCACCACCGCCGGTTTTGGCTCGCCTTCGGGCACCTACAACAACAAAAGTGCTTTCTGGAGCACCGATGCCACCGGCGTCGCGGCACCGGCGGCCTTGCCGGGTGGGGCGCAACTGACTTTTGGCGCTGCGGCTTCGGATTTTAACGGTAACACGTTCACCATTGATATGACCAACACCGCTTGGCTTGGATTGCTGGTCAACAGTACCAACGCCAACATAACGCTCGTCGGCACGGGGAATGCTTATATCAACTATAATGCCGCCACGCTAAACGTTGCTGGCGGATCCACCCTCACGGAAGCCGTGACCTTTAATGGCTTCGGTTGCAATTTCAACAATCAAGCCATTACCCTGAATGGCGCTGGCACCATTAACTTCAATTCCTGTGTGGGCTACAACGACAACAACCAATTCACCCAGAATATGCCCGGTGGAACAGTAAATCTCAATTTCAACTGGAACGCGGGAACGGGGAACCAGGCGACTTACGCCCTGACCGCCGGAACGCTCAACCTCAAAGTTCCAAACGCGCTCAATGGTTTGCACAGCGGTAAATATTTCACCCTCAACGGCGGCACGCTCGACAATACTAGCGGTTCACCCATGGTCGTCGGCGTGGGGGCAGGTACGCCCGTCATCAACGGCAACTTTACGTTCAACGGGTCGAGCAGCTTGACCATCCCCACCGAGTATTTTGCCGCAGGCAACTGGACCATTACCGTCAACTCAAACACCCTGACTTTTGGCGGTCCGGTCACCTCCGCCGCGGGCGGCGGCTTTACCCTGGCCGGCGCCGGCACACTGGCGCTGACGGGCGCAAACACCTACTCCGGAGCCACCATCGTGAGCAGTGGCACGCTGGATCTGAAGCACCAAAACGCGGCCCAAAACAGCGTGGTGACACCGAGTGGCGGCAACTTGATTCTGGATAGTGCGGTTGCCGGCAAAGCATTCACCTTTGGTGGCTTGGCCGCTGGTTCAAGCGGTCCGGGCTATGACCTTGGCCTGACCAATAGTGCTGGCGCGGCGATCGCGCTGACGATTGCCGGCAACAGTGCCAGCACGACCTACGCCGGCGTGCTCTCCGGCCCGGGTTCCCTGGTGATCGCCGGCACCAGCGTCAATGTGCTCACATTGTCAGCGGCGAACACCTATACCGGGAATACCACGCTTAGCGGCGGCGCACTGGATCTGCAAAATCAAAATGCAGTTCAAAACAGCACCGTGACCTTGACCGGTGGCGGGTCCACCTTGATTTTTGATGGCGCGGTTGCCGGCAATGCTTTTAACCTTGGCGGTTTGGCGGCTAGCGCCGGCGGATCGGGGTATGATCTCGGGCTGACCAACAATACTGGCGCGGCCATCGCGCTCACCGTCGGCGGCAACAACGTGAGTTCCACTTACGCCGGCAATTTGAATGACGTGGGATTGGGCGGTTCAATTATCAAAACCGGAATCAGCACTTTGTCGCTTGCGGGGAATTGCACGTACAGCGGCCCCACGACGATCAACAACGGTGTGCTCGCCGGGGTGGTCGGTGGATCCTGCTCCAACAGTGCGGTGACCGTTGCAGCCACTGGTGCCAACACCGCCGCGCTGGGTGTCAACATCACGGATAATACCAAGCAGTGGACTTGCCCGAGCGTGGTCATTAACAACGGCGGAACCAGCTCCGGTCTGCAATTCTCCTTCGGCGCAACCGTCACCCCCAGCACGACGATGGCACCGTTGAGCGTCACCGGCGGGGTCACGTTCTCCACTGCGCCCGTCATCAGTATTGTTGCCGCCAACCTGCCAGTGACCGTCAACAACGGGTATCCGTTAATGACTTGGGGTTCCGGTTCAGCGCCCAGTTTGGCCGGAGTCACCTTGTCGCTGCCCTCGCGCATTGTGGGCGGTCTGACGATTGTTGGCAACACGCTCTACCTGCAAATCACTGGTTCCACTGAACCGTTAAGTTGGACTGGCGGCAGTGGTATTTGGGACATCAATGATCTGAGCAAATTGTTGTGGAAGGATAACACTGGTGCCGCGACTTATTATCAGCAGGGAGCCAGCGGTGACTCGGTGGTGTTTGATAACACCCTGGGTTCCGGCGGCACGATCACGTTGAACACCAATGTCCTGCCGGTGAATGTTTCCGTGAATAATCCGTCGTTTGACTACACGATTGCGGGCAGCGGCAGCATTGGCGGCGGCACCACCGTGAACAAATCCGGTGCGCACGCCTTGACGCTGGCCACCACCAATTCCTACAGCGGTGGCACCACGCTTGTGGCAGGGCAACTGAACATCAACAACGGCGGTTCCAGCACCGCCAATTCGGCCATCGGTACCGGCCCGCTGACCATCGCCGGAACCAGCACGATTGACAATACGGGTTCGGCGGACGTGACGTTGCTGCCGGCCATCGCCGAAAACTGGAATGGCGACCTCACTTATGCCGGCAGCGCGCATAATCTGAACCTGGGTTCTGGCGAAATCAAACTCGGCGGCAGCCGCCAAGTCACGGTGGCGGCCAATATTTTGACCGTGCCGGGCGTAATCACAGACAGCGGCAACGCCTATAGCTTCACCAAAGCCGGCGCGGGCACGCTGACGCTGTTGAATGCCAATACCTATTCCGGCGCGACCACCATCAGCGCCGGCACGGTCAATGCCACCGTGGCCGGAGCGCTCGGCAATTCCGGCATTACGACCAACAATGGAACGCTGAATTTGACCGCCGGCGCGGTGAATTACAGCGGGCTGGCTAATGTTCTGAGCGGATCTGGAACCGTGAACATCACCCTGGGTGCCGGCTCGGCTGCGACTTTTCTGAACGGTGACAACTCAAGTTTCAACGGCACCCTGAATGTGGGCATCAATGCGGCGGCGGCAGCGGGCAAGGTGCAAATGAACGGTGTCTTGGGTGGCGGCGCCTCGGTGAACGTGCTGACCAACGGCACCGTTTATGTGACCGGGGTGGATCAGCCGGCGGCCCTTACGCTTTATGGCGGCGTTACGGGCGAGAGCTTGGGTCAACTCCGGCTGGATGCCGGCGCGATTTGGTCCGGCCCGGTAACCCTGGCCGGAAATCAAACGGGAAATTTTCAGGGGATCATTGGTGGCAATTCCGGTGTCGGAACCATCAGTGGCGTCATTTCACAAGCCG
>Ga0316217_10002885_pt1 | contig 20262 bp, 24 predicted proteins | sample 1anoAmetaG_FD_203633 | JGI IMG/M metagenome (GOLD analysis project Ga0316217, IMG submission 203633) | Freshwater microbial communities from Trout Bog Lake, Wisconsin, USA - 1anoA | ecosystem: Environmental > Aquatic > Freshwater > Lake > Hypolimnion/Profundal zone | place: USA: Wisconsin...
CCTTGCCTGTAAAAAAGGCTTGCCATCCTGACGGGGCGGTGTTATGTTTGTGGGTGCCCAGCTCCTTGTTGCAGGAGGGCCTAGATACTATGAAAGCTTGGGGGTTTAAACATAAGCAAACTTATATTTGGGTTAAGACCAAAAAAGAGATGTTCATTTCTTTGTTGAAAGAACTTTCAGTAGAATGGAAAAAAAACGCTAAACAAGGTTCTGTAAAAAATTTCTTTAAAGATTTTCCTCTTTCAGATGTCAAAAAGTTTTTTATTGCAGCATCTAATGTATTAGATAAACAATCATTGTTATCTTTTGGTATGGGCCGTTTGTTTAGGCAAACTCACGAAATCTGCCTTATCGGAACAAGTAACAATCAAATATATAAAAAATTAAAGAACAAATCGCAGCGTTCAGTGTCTTTTGCTCCCAATCTAAAACATTCCGCTAAACCAGAAAATTTGCAAGATTCGCTGGAAATTATGTTCCCAGACGCCAATTTAAATAAACTAGAATTATTTGCCAGACGCGAACGTCCAGGTTGGTGTTGTTTGGGTAATGAAGTTGGTGACAAATTAGATATTAGAGATTCATTAGAAAAGTTATAATTAACGGAGGTATATAGTTTTTATGTCAAAAAAGACATTATTATTAAATTCAAGTTATGAAGTCCTATCCTTTATCCCTGAGAGAAAAGTTTTTAAATTGCTTTTCAAGGACAAGGTAGAAGTCATCTCTACATGGGATGATGTTGTCACCTGGGGTTCTGGAAAGGTTAGGCATCCGTCTATTTTGAGGCTTAAAAACCACGTTAAGAGAAATTATTTCAACTCTAACTTCAGCAGGAAAGCTCTCATTAAAAGAGATAGAAGTTCGTGTCAATATTGCGGCAGGAAACTTACCGCTTCTCAAATAACGATAGACCATGTTATGCCAAGAGCACAAGGGGGCATTACATCTTTCGTTAATTGTGTAGTCTCCTGTCAGGATTGCAATAATTCCAAGGCAGATAAGACGCCAGAACAAGCAGGTATGAAGCTTTTTAAGAAGCCAACTCATCCTTCTTTTTCCGCTAATTATTACGTAGCAGACCCACAGGACTATTGGCATGCAGACTGGAATGATTTCCTAAGGTGAAATAACTATTTACTTTTTTAAGCCAATATTGAGGAATACCTATATAACTTTCCTGATATATAGGTATCACTATGACCCAAGTAAATGCTTGTAACTGTATTATTTGTGCAAAAGAATTTGATTCTGATGAACTTCAGAGCTTAGCCTTGTCCAAAATTAATGCTACTCGCTTTAAGATTTGCCAGGCATGTCTTGATCAATGTGATCCTACTGAAGATTATCAGCAAGTGCGCGAAATTATTAGCTCTTATTTGTGGTTTGCTGAAACTAAACTTATTCTTAGAGAAGCTTTAGAAGACGTAAAATCTATAAAAAAGTAAAATTATAATTCAATAATAATTACTTTATAGTCATCTTTATCTTCTTTTTTAGAAGGAGGAGGTGGCGGAGGATATAATTCAATATAAAGTGGTTCGGGTTCAAGCTCCTTTTTTTTCTCGATATGGTAAATAAAAGGAAAGAAAAAATCCATGGCTGTCTCCCGTCTTCTAATATAGTGGAATATTAGTATGATGTGCTCAAATTGTATCAATATTGTGGCATTTATATATGAATAAAATTTGTAAAAAATGTTCTTTAAATAAAGATATATTAGAATTTGCATCAAGAGGCGGGAAAAATAAACATTTATATATTACAATTTGTAAAGATTGTAAAAACATTTATGATAAAGAGTACAGAGATAAAAATAAAATAGAACGCAACAACAATAGTAAAAAATATTATGAAAATAATAAAATAGAATTACTTCAAATTCAAAAAGAGTATCGCAAAAATAATATAGAAACTATTCATGAAAAAGAAATAGAATATAGAAAAAATAATCCAGAAACCTTAAGTGCTAGTCGTAAAAAATATTACTATAAAAACAAAGAAAAAATTATTAAAAGAAATCAAGAATACCGACAAAATAGTAATCTTATGATAGAATATGTAAAAACATATTCTTCTAATAGAGAAAAAATAGACTCAAATTTTAAGTTAAGAAGAAGGTTTTCTTCTTCTATTTATTTAGCATTAAAGAAAAATGGAGGTTCAAAACAGGGATTTTCATGCATGAAATATATAGAATATTCTATTCAAGAACTTAAAGATCATCTTGAGAAACAGTTCGAGCCATGGATGAATTGGGGCAATCATGGAGTTCTTAAAGGATGGAATGATAACGATCAGACAACTTGGACTTGGCAAATAGATCATATCTATCCACAAAGCCTTTTACCATACAGTTCTATGGAAGATGATAATTTTAAGAAATGTTGGGCATTAGACAATTTACGGCCATTATCTTCTAAACAAAATATTAAAAAAAGTGATAAAATTCAATGATGTGCAGTTCGTGTAGTCGATTGGCATTTTTATATACTAAGAAGATTTGTATTCGTTGTCAAGGGGAAGTTGCAGTAAATATTGCTGTTATATGCGAAATATGCTCTATTAAAAATAAAATCTGCTCTGTTTGTTCTAAAAAGATTCAGAATCAGCCACCACGCACGGGTGGATGTGGCTGCGGAAAGAAGTAATTATAATATTGCAAGATATATAGATTAAGATGATTATTACTAATAATGAAACGGCGCTTAGAGTGTTTTGTGAGCCAGTTTTACCAGAAGAGGTTGGTGAGCTTGTAGCAACTCTAGAAAATGAGCTATCCTATGCAAATAGGCTTGGTAAATCTGGTATTGGTTTGGCAGCCCCACAAATTGGTATTGCTAAAGATATTGCCATCATAAGATTGCCAAAATTTAATTTCAACCTTATAAATGCTAAACTAAACAAAGGATTTGATCCATCTCTTTTTCAAGATGAGGGATGTTTGTCTTTTCCTGGCAGAGTGGAAAATACCATTCGTTTTCAAGAAGTATATATTACTAATCATGAAAGTGAACCGCATAGTTTTATTGCTAATGGATTTTTAGCAGTAGTTTGCCAACATGAGCTAGATCATCTTAATTCTACTTTATTTATGGATCGTAAAGTCCCTAAAGTAATGCCAACTACTAAGCAAATTAAAATAGGCCCTAATGAATTATGTCCATGTGGCTCTGGTAAGAAATATAAAAAATGTGGATTTATGGATATATGCCAGTCAAATACAACATTATCACTTCCCAAAGGAAAATAAATGAGTGAAAAGAAACCAGATATTACTAATGATATTCTAATGGCCGACCTTATGCTGAGGGTAACAACCATGGAGAAACTCTTGATTGATAAGGAGATTATCTCTAGAGAAGATTTTGTAGCTCTTATGGAAGAAATTGCCAAGAATGTATCTAAAATTATTTTAGATAAAGCCAAAAGCGCTGAAGATATGTTTGCTAAAGCTGATTTATCAGCTGAAGAGCAAAAATCTATAAAAAATTGAAATGATTTTCATTACGCAAGAAGATGAGTTAAATATTGACCAGCCTAAGCAGGCTATATATTTTTATGCTTCTTGGATGCCATATCATAATAAGTTTTTAACCATGATTTCTAAAGTGGAAGAGAAATATAAGGATATTATTTTCTATGCAATTGATGTAGATCAATTTAGTAATCAATGTAAGAGATTTCTTATTACATCCATACCTACAGTCATTCTGCTAAAAGGTGGTAAAGAGTTAAAAAGAATTAATGGTTTGGTTTTGACTAGTGCATTTAAAAGTGCGTTTGCTGATATATATAATTCTTGAACGCATGTAAATTGGAGAAAAAATGAAAATAAAGACCGTAAAATTAAACAAGACTGCGCCCAAGGCTTCTAACGCCGAAACTACTAAGACTGAAGCTCAGTTAATTTGGGATGAGATTAAAGACCTTCCAATCCAGATGTTTGGGTTACCAAATCAAACTGTAGAATTACATTGTACGCCAGTAGCAATTGAGCCAACTCATTTATATGTCACAATTCGATCTTCTGCAGTTTTACCAGCTTTAGAAACGTCTCTAAAAGAATACGCAGATAATGTTAGTGCAGTAATGAAGAAAAGTGGCGGTATCAATAATAGTGTATTTACCGTAGAAATGGCTGATAAGTTTGTTATAGTAACGCGAGCAAAGCCATCAATGTTTTCTAAGAAATAAGGTATTAATGTCTTCATTTGATGAGTCGCCAAAAGATCCTAAAGACATGCCAAGAAGGATGGGACTTAAACCTGTAAATGGTCAAAAATCTATGTTTGATGGTAAGGCAAAGCCACAGACTCAAAAGGAATTTGAACAAAAAGTTCAGGAATCTCAGGAAAAATCTTCTGATTACAATCAGCGTGCAGCTGACCTTTTTGTCAAATTTTCCAAGGCAGCCGGAGATAAAACTGTCCCACAAAATCGAAGTATATTTGGGGCTGAAGCTGAGACAGAAATGTTGCAGGGAATGATTCAATTGGGAATTGAAATTAATAATGATCCCATTGAAGAGAATAATGGCATGGGATCTTTAACTCTAATTACTTGTTTGTTAAAAACCGCCCTAGCCCAGAGGGACAGGCTTAATGAGTTAGAGTACGCCTATTTCTCTTTATTAAAGAAATTAGATTCTGGTGCCCTCAACGACCTTATAAACAAAGAAATTACTAAAGCTCTTGACAAGAAAAAATCCGATGGATAAGTTAGTGATGACGCCCAAAGAGAAACTTTTATCTTTAATTTCCGAAGAAAAAGAACAGTTTGGAGAATATTTACAGCTATGCGCCATCTATCAAGTAAAACCGGATCCAATAGTAGTAGCGCGCCATCAGGCGAAGCTGGAAGTTTTGGAGACTCTTTTACAGGAAAAGATTATTACCAAGATTTAATCGACCTGGCCAATACCGTTCCATTAGTTAAGATTTTTGCTCGTTACAAAATTCATTGTAACGAATCCAATTATATGATCCGCTGTCCCTTTAAGTCTCATAAGGGCGGGCGAGAGAATTCTGGTTCATTCAAATATTATCACGAGAGCAATAGTTTTTATTGTTTTGGTTGCCGTCTAGGAGGCTCTTTTGCTCATGCCTCTCATTTTGTGGCAGCTATGGAAAGCGCGCCTTTACATAAAGCTGCACAAAAGGTTATCGATCTTTTCAAGAATGAGTTGGGCGATGTTGATGACGACGGTTTAGTTTCTGTTGACTACGATGAGCGCCTCAAAATTATGTTAGATCTTTCGGAAACCGTTCGAGAATTTCATCAAACTTATGCGACAGAAGAGGCTCGGGTATATGTTGAGGGAGCGTGCCAAGCGTATGATGATCTCATGCTAAAACGCGAAAATAGCAACGAAGCCTTGCTGCGAATTGTAGAAGGCATCAAAGATTATATTAAATCGTATAAAGGGTGAAGCTATGAAAAGTAAATCAGAAGAAACCTGGGAAGAGCAGTTTGACAGGATTACTAAAGACAATGATGGCCAATTTGGACATAATATTGAGTTCACTAACGCTAAAAAGTTTCTGTCAAAGATTGCAAATTTTAGCAAGCTAGAAGTTCTTGATGAGTTTACAATCAGAGTTACGCTGCCTCCTCAAATGTCTGATGCTCGCGACAAGACACTCTTACTTCTTTTATCTGGTGGCACAATACCATCAGATTGTCAATACAATAAGAAGAAAGATCAATTGACTGTAGAGTGGCACTTTTGAATGAAAAGTGTTCTGGTGATTATTTCTCTAATTGGCGATCCCCATATTGCATAATAAAACTTACATAGAAAACAATTAAATAATGAATAATATTTTAATTTTAGGGGACATTCACCTGGGGAAAGGTCAAGGTCTAGCTAAATTCGGGATAGGAGCCACACTGAATAGTCGTGTTGCTGATCAATTAAGCTTATTAGACTGGACTTTAGATCGAGCTATAGAACATCATGCCGAGCATATTATCATAACTGGTGATGTGTTTGAAGATCCTAAGCCGCATTCAAGCTTAATAGTTCTTTTTATGTCTTGGTTAAAAAAATGTCAAGTTCACAATGTTAACGTTCATATTATTATTGGTAACCACGACATTTTAAGAAGCGGATTTATTTATACATCTCCGCTAGATATTATTGTAGAGGCGGATATGGAAAATGTCAATGTCTACAAAGACATTGACACTATCATTATTGGCACTTCCGCTTTTACTCTCGTTCCCTATCGTGATAGAAAGGCTTTTAGTGCAGTTTCTAATGCTGAAGCTATTGCATTGGTTAGAGAGAGCCTCACCTATGAATTGGCGAGTATTCCCGCTACCTATCGTAAAGTTCTTGTTGGACATCTGGCTATTGAGGGGTCCATACCTATTGGTGATGAGATTGATGATCTTGCCAATGAGATTATGTGTCCTTTAGATATGTTTCAAGAATATGATTTTACGTGGATGGGTCATGTTCATAAACCACAGGTAATGCAGAAAAAGAATCCGTACATAGCCCATATTGGCAGTATGGATATATCCAATTTTGGGGAGACTGATCACAAGAAGCACATTGTTGTTTTTAATTGTGAAGATGCTGGCGATTGGTTTATTGAACATTTGCCAACCAGACCTTTGCAAAAAATTGTTATTAGTGTTCCCAAGGATACAGATGATACAACCGCTTATGTTTTAGAGGAAATTAAAAAGGCGGGCGTTCAAGATAGAGCTATTGTGAGAGTTGAGGTGGCGCTAACCAATTCAGATCTAAAATCAGTCAATAAAGCAACTATTGATAAGTACTTAACAACTAACGGCGCTTTTAATGTTAATGGAATAACTGAATCTAAAAAAGTCAATCTTATCAAAAAAGATGTTAATAACGCCATTGATAATAAAATAGATGTCCCAGCCGCCATAAAAATATATGCGGAAACTTATGTTGAACAATCAATAAGATCAAACTATATTGAATTGGCCGTGGACATATATAATATCTTTAAGGCCGAGAGCAAAGAATGAGAATTTCTCGATTATATATTGAAGATTTTTCTTGCTATGATGATGCATATATAGATTTCAACGAATTTAGTTCTGCAATTCTTATAGGCAAAAAAGAAAATAATGATGATGTTTCTAACGGCGTTGGCAAGACGACTATATTTAAGGCTATTGAATATGTTCTCTTTAACTATTCTGATGAAAATCTAGAAGATCTCATACGAGATGATACTGATTCTTGCAGTGTAACCATTGATTTTATAGTTTCCGATCAAGAATACAGGGTCACACGCACGCGTACGCGTAAGGGTACAACTGATTTAACTCTTTATAAGAGGACTCCAAATGACGGTGAAGAGGAAGAAGTTTATCACTCTCATAAAAATGATAAGAAAGTGCCGCTTCATAATAAAAAATATTGGGAGGATATTTCCGGAAGACGATCAGCCGATACAGAAAAAGAACTTGGTAAGCTAATAAAAATCAATGTTAAGTCTTTTAGAGTTTTCGTACATTTTGTTCAGCACGATTTTTCGGGTCTAACAACTGCCACGCCGGAAAAACGAAAAGCTCTCTTAAGAGAGGCTATGAATCTAGTTATTTATCCCAAGCTAGAGAGGCTTGCAAAAGAAAAATTTAATTTACTCTCCAAAGAAATTGATAAATTCAATCTCATGATTGAAACGATAGGAGATCCGGACAGCTCTATAACCGACCTAAATCAGAAGATAATTAAAACCAATCTTAGTTTAGATGAATATGCTCTTAAACTAGCAGACATAGAGGTTGTGCAAACTCAATTTGCAGATAATATAAATAAATTAACCAATGAACATGCTGGCCTTGAAAAGAAGTTTTCGGCACTTCTCACCAAAGAACAAGCTCTAAATAACGAAAAGTCCAGAGCTGAAATATCTGTCAAAGAATATACAACAAAAAAAGCTAATATAGTCTTAGCGGCAAAAGAAGCCTTAGCGGAAATAAAGTCCCTAGAAGAAACTCAACTTAAACTGGTAGATTTTGATTTTAATAAGATAGATGTTTTATCTGAACAAATTGTTTCTAACAAAGAAGAGATTGCTAAATTAAATTTGACTATTCAAAATAATACGGCAAGATATGAAAAAATTAAAAGACCTATTCCGGCTGATGGCGAATGTGAAGAGTGTCGTCAACCTATTACGCCAGAGCATAGAGCAATTTGTCAGGAGAAGATTAATCAAGAGCAAGATGCGTTGCATGAAAACATTTCAAATTGTGCAATGATGGTTGATACCCTTAGAAAAAATAATACAAATAACCAGCAAGAAATTAATAGATTAACTTTATCCAAGCAGCATTTGGAAAGCGTTAATACGAAAATAGCCAATAAGAAAAAGGAAGTTTCTGATAAAAAAGAACAATATGAGGAGTATAAGCTTCTTTTAGATAAGTTTGTCGCTGATTTGGCAGATAAAAATAAGCAATTAGAACAGGTAGCGGAAGATTTAAGGAACTCCTCTATTGATGAGGCTAAGGTCTTACAGAAACAAATTCAAAAAGAAAAGGCTAATTTTGCAGCTTTAGTTAGTGAGGCGGCAACTATTAACAAAGAGGTTGCCATTTTGAATAGTAGCAAGGCTGTTTTTCAACATGATTTGAATAAAAGAATAGAAGATAAACGCAAGAAAATTGATTACACTAAGCTGCTTAAAGAGCTTGAAGCTAGGACGGCTATGTACCCGGCAGTAATTCAATCATTTTCTAGTACAGGTATACCCAATCTAATCATTCAAAATGTCTTGGATGATTTGCAAGATGAGTCCAATAAACTCTTAGCCCAGCTTAAGCCAGGTATGCAGTTAGCCTTCTCTGTTGAAAAGAAAGTTGAAAAAACTGGAGAGCAAGCGGATACATTAGATATAAGTTATACAGTTAACGGCAAGAAACGATATTATCAGGCATTGTCTGGAGCCATGAAACTAGCTGTAACTTTTAGTTTAAAGCTGGGGCTTTCTTTCTTGTTGCAAAAATTAGCAGGAGTAGATATTAGATTTCTTCTTTTAGATGAAATTGATGAGTCTTTAGATAAGGCAAGCACCGATTCTTTTGCTGATATTGTTAAATTACTTCAGAAAGAATATAAGATTTTGGTCATATCTCATAATGATAGATTAAAAGATAAGTTTTCGCATGCGGTTTTGGTTGAACAGGATACAAATATGGTAAGTAAAGCTAGGGTCGTTTCATCTTGGTGAGGAGTTTTAATGTATAAAATAGCCATAATGGGAAAAGCCAATTCTGGAAAAAACACACTTAGTAAAATATTGGTCAAGCAACTACGTAAAGAAAAGAAAAAATATATTTCAGCCAACTATATTGCTTTTGCTGATCCAATTAAAAACATGGCAATGTGTATGTTTCCCAATCTGCCAAGAAAATACTTTTTTGGTTCATCCCAATATCGTAAAGAAATTATACCAGGAGCTTTTAAAAATGGTCAGCCTTTGACTGTTCGACAAATTCTTTTGGATTTAGGTACGGAAATTGGGAGGGGTTATAAGGATGATATTTGGCTTGATAATTTTGATATAGCTTTTGAAGCCAAATCTTATAGGGGAATTACGGTCGTAACGGATGTTCGTTTCCGTAATGAGTTCGACCATTTAAAGAATAAAGGCTTCTATCAAATTAAACTATATAGGAATACTGGAGATCCTGGAATTAATCATGTCAGCGAAACGGATCAGAATTCTATTCCAGATAGTGATTTTGATTTTGTGATTCATAATAATCAAAGCTTAGATAATCTAAAACAAATCATAACTAATGATATTGTCCCTCGCCTTATAGATAATTGAGGTATATTATAGCATATACTCATAATGAGCGTTGAGGCTTTAAAAAAAGAATTTGTGCCCAAATATCTTGCTGCTGGCGAGCCGAAATTCTATCGCTTCCTTATTATGTATGCTCTGAACAAATTGATTTATATTGAAAAGGGTACCTATAAAGGGACATCTCCAGAATTAGAGTTTTTAGGATATTATGATCAGTTCATAATCTTGTATAGGAGAGAAGGTGAGGAAATCTACCTAGATTTAGCCCGCGTCTTTCGTAAAGCCGCCCATAAAATCTATCGGGTCATGTTAAAGAAAAAAATGACCGAAAAAAACATTAAGTTCCTCAATTTGGTATAATATGGCTGTTATTAGCGTTACTATAATTCAATCTCATATTCAAATAGTTTCAGGGATACCTAAGACAGTATCTATTACTACAAATATACCATCTACTATTTTTTATACTTTAGACGGCACTATTCCTACCCTTAACTCTATGATGTATACCGGAACTATTTTTCTACCATTTGATCAACTTCAAGTTGTTCTTAGCGTCTTAGCTACAAATGGTACCATATCTTCCCCCATAGTTGTTGAGACATATCAAACTAATATTGTTAGCGGAAATGTTCGCCTCCCTCACGCATCCACTACCGCTAGACCAGGAAGCAACATTCCAAATACCTATCCTTTTGGCAACCCTCCATATCAACCAGATCAAAAATTTCTTAATCCAGCCAAATCTGGAGTAACTGTTTATAATCCTGATTTGCCGGCAACCCCGACTGAATTTGATGCTAATGGCAATCCAGCCGGATTTACCAATGAACCTTATAATTCTTTAAACTATCAAATCATTTATAATGACAAAAATGCCGAAGGAGAACAAGGTCATGGAATTGGTAATTTAGTTCCAGTTACTGTTTTAACCCCTCCTGCTCCGCCAGAAGAATCAAATCAATTTACATCTACTTTTGATCCAAAAGCTTTAGTTATTTTTCAAGATTTTAGAAGTGAAGACCCTAGTGATCCACCACAAATTAATAGACAATATTTTACTCTAGAAGATCCGGAAAGAGCAAGAGATGGCACATTCTTCTTTAATACTGGAGTAGATGCCACTGCCCCTCCAAGTGGAGCCTTCATTAGGGCACATTATAATCCTAGAGAAGGAACTATAACGCATTATTACCGAGACTCTTGGACTAATAGATGGATTATTAGCACCTCCGCATATGTTCCAAGTGGAAATTTTGATGGTAATATGGCCGCTATGGCAACTAACTGGGGCGGGAGAATTTTCGAATGGATCCCTCACGCTCGTAGAATACTTTTTTAATTCGATGCAAGAATTTAAAGATTGTTGGGCGCTAAGTAATTTACGACCTTATTCGGCTAAACAAAATATAATTGATGGGTATAGATAATGGAAACATTTGTATAAAGGCTATTATGAAATTTGGCAACACCGATTTAAGTGGTTGGATGTATGTTTATCATTCTTATTCTGAGGGAGAGTTAGGTAATATTTCTTGGTTTATATTTGATAGATTAAAGTTGCCAACTCCTCATTCTATTGTTGATCTTATTCCCGCTTCAGTCGTAACAGCTGATCCCGTAATTATAAATGATCATGTTGTTTCGTGGTTAGTTACCTGGAAAGATGATTTAATAGGGAAATTATATCACGAAACTCGGTCAGGGACGCCAATGCCTGACGTGGAAGATGTTAAAAATGACATCGATAACTTTTTAATTCGCATGAGTAATTTGCTAATTTTTACCTGATATATAGATATTGCACATTAAAAGAAAAGACATATTATGACAGAAGAATTGCGCCTTTCGGTAAGCAAGACAAAATGTTTTGAACAATGTAGAAAACAGTTTGAATTTAATTATATTTTAAAGTTTCCAAAGAAAGAAAGAGATTATCATATACTTGGTAAGTTTTGCCACGGAGTTCTTGAATGGTTTCATAAGCAATATATTGAGGGATGTCTTCTTCCATATAATATTGCAATGTCGGACGCATTCAAGGCGACCTGGGAAGAATATAAAGACAAGATGACACCAGAGATGAAAAAAGAGTGTTGGGCAATTATAGATCAATATTTAAGATTAATTACGGGAGATAAAAAGGCAGGAAAATTATTTAATGTTTTAGCTGTTGAAAAAAGATTTGAATTGCCGCTTGCTGAAAATATTGTTTTAAATGGAGCCATTGACAGAATCCAACTTGATGCTGATGATGTACTACATGTCTCCGATTACAAGACGACTAAAAATAAAAAATATTTAAAAGACGATTGGTTCCAATTAATGACATATGGTATGGTGCTTCTTCGTGACCAACCAGATCTAAAAAAGATTAGAGTGTCATATATACTTCTTCGTCATAATTTTGAATATATTACTAAAGAATTTACTGCCGCAGAGTTAATGGCGGTTGAAAAGAAGTTTTTAAAGTATGCAAAAGATATAAATGATGAAAAAGAATTCGCTCCAAGTCCAACTATTTTGTGTGGCTATTGTGACTTCTTAGCTTCCTGTGAGGCTGGACAAAAGCAGACTCGTGTATTTAATGGCGCAGTTGATTGGTAAATAAAGGAATAATAAAATGGAAATTCAAGTAACAGAGCTAGAGTCATGTAAGCTAGCAGTTCATTATGAGGCTAATCTTTTAGAGATTATGGATAAGAAGAATGAAGTTTTAAAGTCTTTCAATAAGGCCCCTGTACCTGGAAACCGTCCAGGCAAAGCTTCTATGGAGGCAATTAAGTTACATTATGGTAAGCAGATTGATGAATCTCTTAAGAGAGCCTTAGCGGAAGATGCTTATCATAATACTCTTTTCGAAAAGAAGTTACGTGCTCATGGGGCTCCTCGTTTCAACAACATGCTCTTAGATGGAGGAAAGTTCGTCTGTGAGTTTGAGATTCTTACCAAGCCAGATTTTGATTTATTAGATTGGAAGAGTCTTGAAATCCCAAGGCCTCATGAGGCCGAAGGTATCCCAGAAGTATCTGCTAAAATGATGCAAGAAATGAGAGTTCGTTTAGGTGAGGCAACTCCTTATACTGATACAGATTTTGTGCAACAAGGCGATAATGTTATTGTAGATTATGAGGCGACTCTTGATGGAGTTAAGCTTGATGCGCTATCTACAGAGGGTGAGATGATGACTATTGGAAATAGTCCATTGCAAGGATTTGATAATAATCTTCTTGGTATGGTTAGTGGAGAGACTCGTGAATTTGATTTCATGGCGCCAGAAGGAGGATTGCCATCTTTATCTGGAAAAACTATTCATTTTAAAGTAACTGTTGCAACCGGATCTAAAGTAGTGCCATGTGCCCTAGATGATGATCTAGCTAAAAAATTTGGAAAAGAGACCTACAAAGAATTAGAAGAGATGGTAGGTCAAGCAGCATTTGCTCGCGTTGCAAATATGCAAAAACTTCATGTTCATGAAGCTGTTTCTAAGAAATTAACGGCAGATACCGTCGTAAGTGTTCCAAATTGGATGTCTTTATCAGAGGCGCAATATTTAGCACAACAGTCTAAGTTAGATTGGAATGTTATGCAAGACATAGATAAAGAAAGATTTATTGTAATGGCAGAGCAAAATGTTAAGTTAGCTCTTATCTTAGATAAGATTAGAGAAACTACGCCAGAAACACAATTAACAGATCAGGAAGTGTTTGAGGTTATTAAGCAAAATCTAGCCCAAACAAAAATGACACAAAGCCTAGACGAAGTAATTCAACAAATGAATCGTACCGGTTATTTGCAGATATTATTCTCTCGTATTCGTGATGAACACACAATGGATCATGTAGTAAAAAATGTTAAATTAATTGATTGAGGTAAAATAAAATGAGTAAGACAAAAGATGATGACCAGATGCCGACAACATTTCCAGAGAAATGGGCAAAACAATTAAAGAAGATGACCGATTTTAAAGAATTAGCAGATGCTGCCGATTCAGATGAACTTAAGAAGATTATCATTTCATCTGAAGGAAATATCTCTACTGTCGAGAAATCCAAAGAAGAAGACGTTAAGATAAATGCAGCCAAAGATATTATCAAAGATTTAGGCGGAGCATATCGTGACGCACTGAAAGCACAGATGACTAAAATTAAGTATTGCCTATTCTTGTTAGAGGGACGAGGCGTAGATATTAGTGATCTTACAGAAGTTGAAGATGAATAAAAATGAAAATTGAAAGACTAGTTATACCGGCCTGCTGTGGTAATAAACAACTTGTCTTCAAACTTAACCGTCCAATTCAGCAGGATATAATTACCTATTTGAAAAGTAATGGATTCATAGAGTCAGAGAACTTTACTAAAGTCGGAATGCTATACATGGATAATTCTGACATTATAGTATCAGGTCCAATGGGAGCTGATCGAGTAAATGTTAGGTGTAAAAAGGCTAACTGTGAAAAAATCCTCAATGATTTTGAGGACTTACTTATCAAAATGGGGTGATAATGCCAAAAGGGACAGGATCCATTAGTGAAATTAGAAAGAAAATCACCAAAACGCACGATCTGATTTCTACTAGTTTTCATGAGGCGGGCCACACTGTTTACGCTCTTTTACATTTAATGAGGGTAAATTATGTTTCTGTTTTTGAAAATAAGAAACTGAAGCGAATTCATGGAGTTACCTACTATGATTATCCTTCTGATTTAGAAACTATCCAGGATTCTGACCTGCTTAATGTGTTGGTTAGGGCTGAAATTGGCGTTAATTATGCCGGTTTAATTGCAGAGAAAACTCTTTTTAAGAGTATTTCCGGCTCTAACCAAACACCTATGTTTATTAGTTACGGCTCGACAGAAGATAATAAATCTGCCCGAGGACTAATTAAAAAATATAATTTAGTTGCTCCTGGGCCAAAAACAAGTCTTTATAAGAAAAAATTATCTAGAGAAATTCAAAATGAGCTAAACGCTCATTGGGACGCTGTGACTGCTGTTTCTCATGCTCTTTTCCGTCACCGCAAATTAGACTTTGAAGGTTTGCAACTTCTACTTACTAAGAAGACGAAAAATAAAAAGTTCTGGAAAGAGCAATTTAAAAAGATTAGTTATTTTTATAATAATAGTGAAAAGCTTGACGAAAATGATTTAAGAATTATATTATCAAGATAAAGAGTTAGGTCAAAAAGACGTAGCTATTATGGCAATATTTTCATATATTATTATGAGTAAAATTAATATTTTTATAGATAAGGCGAAAAAAATTCATGGTGATATGATTATTCTTTGGTGGATTATTTAACAGCATCTAAGTGCGTGAAAATAAAATGCAAAGAACATGGGATTTTTGAACAAACCCCTAATAGTCATCTTTCTGGATGCGGATGTAAAATATGTTTTAATGAAAGAAGATTATTAACATTTGAACATTTTCTAAATATCTGTTTGCTTGTGCATGGAGACAGATATGATTATTCAAAAGTCTTTTTTAAGACTACAAAAAGTAATGCTATTTTTATATGTAAAATTCATGGCGATTTTTCTCAAAGAGTATCTTCACATTTGTCTGGAATTGGTTGTAAAAAATGTAGTGATGAAAATCAATCTTCTACAAAAGAAGATTTTATAAATAAAGCAAATAAAATACATAATCACAAATATGATTATTCATGTGTAGTTTATAAAAACAATTCCACGAAAATAAAAATAATTTGTCCTATGCATGGTGATTTTATGCAGCCATCGAGAGATCATCTGAGTGGTAAAGGATGCTCTAATTGTAAAGCAGAAAAAATTGGCAACTGTAATCGCATGCCGATTGCAGATTTTATTTCGCAAGCATCTGTTGTTCATCATAATTTTTATGATTATTCGCGTGTAGTTTATAAAAACAATTCCACGAAAATAAAAATAATTTGTCCTGAACATGGTGATTTTGAACAAAATCCTAATCATCATTTAAATGGCTCAGATTGTCCTTTATGTTCTCATAAAAATATTTCAAAAATGGAAACTGAATGGTTAGATAGTAAAAATATTGCAAAAGAAAATCGTAATGTGTTAATTATAATTGATGGTAAGAAATATAAACCAGACGCCTATGATTCTGCAACAAATACTATTTATGAGTTCTATGGTGATTTTTGGCACGGTAATCCTAAAATATATAATCAAAATAAAATTAATAAGGCTAATAAAAAGAGTTTTGGCGAACTTTATAATAAAACAATGGAAAGAGAAAATAAATTATTATATGCTGGTTATAATGTAATTTCAATTTGGGAACACGATTGGATTAAAGGTAAATAATTATGGTAAAATTTGGATCATTACACAATCAAACATCTTATTCCATTTTAGATAGTTTAATTGATATGAAATCTTTATTTAAAAGAGCCAAGCAATTGGGACAATCTTTTTGTGCAGTGACGGATCATGGGACTTTGGCTGGAACATGGGAAGCTTGGAAGGTATCCAAAGATATTGGCGTTAAACTTATTATTGGGTGCGAATGTTATTTTCAAAATGACGCCACCAATATTAATGAAAAATTTCGTCATATAGTGCTCTTAGCCAAGAATGCTGTTGGCTATCGTAATCTTCTTACCCTCAACAAAAAGGGTTTCGATCAAAGCTCTTTTATTGGTAAGAGAGTTTATTCTGTTGTAGATTGGAAATTATTAGAGAAATATTCTGAAGGACTAATTTGTTTAACGGCTTGCGGTAATGGTATTATAAGCCAACTCCTCATGAATCATAAAATGGATGAGGCGGAAAGTGCGCTTCTTCGTCTGAAGAGAATCTTTGGAGATAATTTAGGAATTGAGATTCAGCCTAATAATATGAAGCGAGGATCTAACATCTTTAATGATGAGATCGATCAGTTCTTCCTAAATCGTCAGCTTTATAATCTTGGCAAGAAACATGACATTCGTGTTGTGGCTGCCTGTAATACACAATATTTGACCAAAGAAGAATCAGCTACACACGATGTCTTCTTAGCGATTGGGGCACATCAGCCCATCTTCTCTAATTATCGTTTGCGCTATCCTGTGCCAGATTTTTATTTGAAAACTGGTGATGAGGTTAAATCTTTTTTCACTAGAAACTATGGGGAAGAAACTGCCCAAGAGTTCTGTGATAATAGTTTATATTTTGCCAACATGTGCGAAAAGCCAGAATGGATTGATCCTAAGTTTTCTAATCCAAGCGGTAAAGAGCTTCCAGTCTTCCCAGTTAAAGATGAGCCAGATTATGCGGCCTTCCGCGTTTGGGTTACTCAACAGCCAGATAATGTTAGAAAATTGGAGGAAGACCAACTCTTCTTAAGATATCGTTGTGCGGTCTGTTTTGACCTAAGAGTTAAGAACATAACCGATGAACAAAGATTACACTATAATAACCGCATAGCGGAGGAGCTGGACGTGTTTGAGTTCCATGGCTTCAGCAGCTATATGCTCATCGTAGCCGATTTTATAGATTGGGCCAGAAAGCATAAAATTGCCGTAGGCGAGGGTCGAGGCTCGGTCGGCGGTTCCTTGGTGGCATTTTTGCTCGGCATTCACCAGGCGGACCCAATTAAGTATAATTTGATTTTTGCAAGATTCCATAACAAGGAAAAGAGTTCTTTCCCAGATATTGATACGGATTTTGCTCCGTCAGGTCGCGAGAAGGTTCAAAACTATCTTCGACAGAAATATGGCGATGAGAACGTGGCTCACGTTTCCAACGTGAATACAATTACTCCTAAAGTTTATTGCAAAGATATCGCGCGCTCCTGCGAGTTGGGCGGCTCTAAAGACGAGGCCATTAGAATTGGTAATGATGTAGCTGATTGTATTCCGGCAGATATCCATTCTATTGATGACGCCTTAAATAAGGTTCCGTTGTTTGCGGAGTATGCTAAGAAATATCCAGAGTTCGTCAAGTATAAAGACATTTGTGGTAAGTACCGTGCCTGGTCTACGCATGCTGGAGGTATCATTATTTCGGCCCGCCCGCTCACCGGACTTATACCCTTAAGAAAAGATAAGGACGGCTCTCTAGCCATTGAGTATGATAAAGATAAGGCGGAAGAAAACGGTCTTGTTAAGATGGATACTCTTGGGTTATCTACTCTAGATATTATTGGTCAGACCATTCAACTCATCAAAGCCTCTGGTAAAGTAGCTCCTCCAGATCCAATTGATTATGATGAGTATGACCAAAAGACATATGATATTATTTCTAGCGGAGACACTTTCTGTGTCTTCCAGCTTGGTACATCCGGTGGAACTATAGATCTCTGCCGTCGCATTAAGCCTAAGTCTGTTAATGATATTAGTTATATTAACTCTCTAGCTCGACCCTCTGCTCGTGACATGAGAAGCGATTTCATTGCAACGAAAGATGGCAAGAAGCCATTTGCTTTATTGCATCCTAATTTGGGCCGCGCTTTCAATAACACCTATGGATTCGGTTTGTATGAAGAGTCTCTTATGTATCTGGCTCAAGATATTGCCGGGTGGAGTCTACACTCTGCTGACCGTCTTCGTAAATTGACCAAGGAAAAGGGAAAGAATCCCAAGAAAGCACAGGAATGGAGATTGGAATTCATTAATGATGCTGTCAAGAATAATAATGTCAATGAAGATATTGCCAAGAGAATTTGGGATGAAGTCGTAGATAAGTTTCAAGGCTACGGTTTCAATATGTCTCACTCTATTTTATATTCTATGACAAGCTATAAAACAGCTTATCTTAAGGCTCATTATCCTATTGAGTTCTTAATGGCCAATTTAATGGCGGAAGTTAAATCAAACTCTCCAGATGCTAAAGGCAATATTGAGAAAATCAAGAAAGAGTTGCGCAAGCATCGTGTTAAGATTGTTCCTCCCCACATTAATAATTCTCAGCTAGCCTATACTATTGAAGATGGTAACAAGTTGGTAACTGGTTTGGATGCTATCAAGTTTGTGAGCGATGATACCATCAAGGAAATTATTGAGAAGAGACCGTTTAGAGACTTTTTTGATTTTATGGCAAGAGTTAGTTCTAAAAATGTTCGAGCTAATAGCATTCAGGCTTTAGCTGCTTGTGGAGCTTTGGATTGTTTTGGCATTTCTCGTAAAATGATTTTTTTATATTGCTCTGATTATCGTAAGAAACTACAAGTATGGCTCAAGAAGCATGATCCAAATACAGAACAGTTTATTTATCCTTATCCTAATGAGCCTACCTGGAAAGATCCTGAGTTATATGCTTTAGAGCAATATTACATAGGTGATGCTTTTGTATGTAGACCAGCAGTTGCTTATGGCAATTTCTTTAAAGATGAACACGCTACCGTTAGTGATATCAAAAAGGTTAAAGATAAGTCTAACATTAGTTCCGTTAAAGGGATCATAAGAGATTTTTTTGAATTTAAAGTCAAGAAGGAAACTTCCAAGTATTATGGAATGTCAATGATTAAGGCCGTCATTGAAGATAGAAATGGAGATCAATGCACTCTTACTATTTTCCCAGATCGTTGGAAGACAGTGCAAGATAGAATTATTGATCTTAACAAGAAAGCCTCTTTTGATATTGGTATAGCCTTACATTTCTCTGGTAATACCAATAGCTATGAAGATGATATTGGTATTATTTTGGATCAGCTATATAATGTAGCCCTTTCTCCGGCTTTACCTGGTGATTTGAAAGCTAAGAAAATTAACCTCAAAGAAGCTAAGATGAAATCTTCGGAAAAGCCAAAGAATCCGCAAGAATTGATGGATCAAATTGAAGATGATTTATATGATGAGGGACTGATCGATTTAGAGGAAGATCCCGAAAATGACTGATATATAAGATAACAAAATCGATTTTATCTGCCAAATATATACAAAAGATAACAAAATGATAAAAAAGATAAAAAACTATGCATAAGAAGGAATAAAGTTATGTCAAGAATGAAGCTAAAAGAATGGGCAGACAAGCACAAGCTATCCTATTTGACAGCAAATAGACAGTTTCACGCAGGTTTAATTCCGAACGCGTTTCAAATGGCATCCGGAACCATTCTTGTAGATGATGAATATTGGGAGCAGGATATGGCTAGTAATACTTCAGGCGATGCAATTTCTCTTTTCTTAAAGAAGACGGTTGAGTTTAGTAAGAATAACTCAACGGTAGAAGACTTTGCAGCATACGTTATCTCTAATTTTCAGTTAAAATTGAACAACACGGTAGAGACTCCAAGATATTCTAGGAATAAGCCTCAACCAGAAGATGTTCAAAATCATTTTAAACAATTTCTTCCAGATAAGGAATCTCAAGAACACCTTAAAGCTATTAAGACTTTAATTAAAGATAAGAAAACAGAAGTGCTTTCTTCTCAAGAAGAAGCTGATCTTCAAAATGAGTTTAATTCAGCAGTAATGCTGACAGAACAAGAGGCAATTAATCTTCTTAACGATCCTCTTTATGATTCGGGCG
>Ga0316217_10002886_pt1 | contig 20258 bp, 24 predicted proteins | sample 1anoAmetaG_FD_203633 | JGI IMG/M metagenome (GOLD analysis project Ga0316217, IMG submission 203633) | Freshwater microbial communities from Trout Bog Lake, Wisconsin, USA - 1anoA | ecosystem: Environmental > Aquatic > Freshwater > Lake > Hypolimnion/Profundal zone | place: USA: Wisconsin...
CCTACGGCGCGGCACAGGACGTGCGCATGTCGCTCAACACCGCCGCCACGGATACCAATATATCCGCCGATGGAAGCGGCAATTTGACTGCCACCGATATACACATTGGCTGGGAGTATGGCGTCAATACCACTATGGGTGCAGCCGTTTGTTCAGGGGGCAGCGGCATGTTCTATTCGACAGGTGACAGCCATGTGTACAAAGACAATAACATAACCAGTGATGGCTATGGCAATATAACCGCTAACCAAATAAACGTTTGGGGCAATGGCGTCTTACCCATAATCGTAAACAATGGTGCCGCCAAGGTAGACAACGAAGGCAATGCCACTTTTGCCGACATAACCCTTACCGACGTTGGCAGTAGCTTTTCAGTGGCCACAGCCTTTAACGGACTCCAAAACAACGCCGGAAACGGAACCCAATACATGCTATGCGGGGGAAGTGGTTGCATGTATGTGGATACCAACATAACCACGGACGGGAGCGGAAACCTAAGCGTCAATAACCTTGCATTACGGGGACAAGGGGGTTTATGTTGGATGGATACCGGCGCTGGCTCAGTTTGGTGCGATGCCAACATCCTGCCGAATGGCGAAGGGTGGCTTAAGTTCACCGGCGGAGGGTCCGGGATCGAGTTCGATGACAGCAGCAACGGCATCTCGCTGGGCGCGGCCAGCAGACTGAATATGGCGGCGGGCGGCCCCTATTCCTACGGGCGCCTGGCCCTCCCGGACATCTCCCACCAGTCCACGGTGGAAAACTCCCTGGTCGCCAATACCGCATGGGCGACCCTTGACGAAATCAACAGCAACCTTGTCTTTTCCGTTTTGCTGAGCGACGGGCAAACCGTGAAACATGGAACCGTCGCACTTTCATAGGAGCCTCAATGGCCAGCACGCTTTACAACCCGTTCCTGACTTCCCCAGCCGGACAGCTCGTCCAGGCCCTTAGCAACCTGGACGCCCAGATCGCCCTCCAGGTCACGCGCATGGTTCAGCAGAGCGAGCAGGCGCTCACCCAGATCACCGCCGCCGTGGCGCGGATCGGCCTGGCGACGTTCAACGCCGCCCTGGAGGCCAACCAGGCCGGCAGTTCTGCGACCTTCGCCACGCAGTTTGCGGCGGCCGTGGCCAGCGTCCAGGCCCAGGATGCCTCGTTCACCTGCGCTCTGCCGACCAAGTAATGGTCACTATGAAGGCCAAGACCGAGTGGGACCCTCGCGCCGTGAAGGTTGCCCAGAAGCTCGGCATGGTCAAGAGCCTGACGCAGGCGGGCGGCGCGATACGCAAGACGGCCCAGCGGCGGATCAAGATCAACCCCAAGCCCTCGCCGCCGGGAACATCGCCCAATAGCCGCCAGGGTGCCTTCCGCAACGCCATTCAGTATGCCGTCGACAAGTACCGCATCAGTTGCCTGATTGGACCCAGCGCCGACATCGTGGCGGATGTCGGCCAGCCCATGGAGTTCGGGGGATTGTTCCGCGGCCAGCACTACCCGGTTCGCCCAACCATGAAGCCGGCTTTGGACATCGTGATGCCTCGGTTGCCGGAGTTCTGGAAAGATTCAGTCAAAGCTCAGTAGGAGGAAGACATGTTCGGTGCAAAGTACGGCCTCGATGCGAAACTCTACCTGGCTGTTGGCGCGGGTGGCTCTGCCGCAACAAACGGCATAGGCATCGGCGGCACCGCCGGCGTGTCCAGCGGCACATCTGCCGGCTGGCTGGAAATGGGCAATGCCAAGACGGTGACGCTGAACCTGCAGTCCGGCGAGAGCGACACCACCACCCGGGCCAACAGCGGCTGGAAGGCTTCCGATCCCGTGCTCAAGGAGGCCAGCATCGAATGGGAAATGGTCTGGAACACCGGTGACCAGGGTTTTACCCTGATCCAGCAGGCCTACTTCAACAAGAGCATCATCGGCATCGCCGTCATGGACGGGGCCATCAACGTCTCGGGCAACCAGGGGCTGCTGGCCGACTGCAAGATCCACAACTTCACCCGGGATGAGCCGCTGACCGAGGCGATCACCGTCAAGGTGACGGCCAAGCCCGCCTATTCCGTGAACGCGCCCACCTGGTACACGGCGGCCTAAGTCTGTCGACACTGGTTGCGAGGAGGACGTTGTGACTGCGTTGATCATAGCAGGACTCTGGCCGGAGTTGGGCGGTACGGCCGAATCGTTGCAGGAGCTGGCCGATAGCCTCCAGGCGGCCTGTCCCGCCGCCAAGGTTCTGGTCCGTCATTGGGACGCCGACCTGAACGAACTGATCCAGGTAATCCAGCAACTTGGAGGGCCGTACCTGATCATTGGCCATAGCTTCGGAGGCTCCACTGCCGTCGCATTGTCTGCCGCATGGGGCCAGAAGATCGACAGGATGATCCTTCTCGATCCGGTCCCGCATGACGATCCGTTGATGGTTCGCACGAAGGTCGAGGACCAATGGGTAGACGCCTTTGCCATACCCGAGGCTGTCATTCGGTGTGACTGCTACCTCCGCCACGCCGGGATCATCCCCCCGTACTCGAAGCCCGTTGCTTCGACTTCCAACGTGACGAACACCTACATGGACCTGGGCCACTCTGAGTTCTGCTCGAATCCGACCGTCTTGGATCACATTGACTCTGCTGCAAAGGAGTTGTGCGTATGAGGACCTTCAAGGACAACGCCGGCCGCGATTGGACGGTTGCGATCAACGTCGATGTGGTCCAGCGCGTCCGCGACCTGCTCAAACTTGACCTGCTGGGAGTGCTCGATGGCGAGCTGACCCAGAAGCTCATTGACGACCCAGTGCTACTGTGCAACGTGGTCTACGTCGTCTGCAAGCCGGAAGCCGACGCCAAGAACGTTAAGGATACCGATTTCGGCCGGGCGATGGCCGGCGATGCCATCGATGCCGCGACGACCACGCTCCTGGAGGAACTGGTTGATTTTTTCCCCAAGTCCAGGAGGGGGCTGCTCGCCACGGCCCTGAGGAAGCTCAGGGAGGTCGAGCGGAAGGCTGTGGCCCTGGCACAGATGCGGCTGGACGGTCCGGAACTGGACCGCAAGATCGACGAGCATCTGAGCGCGCTTGGGACGTCATCTGGCAGTGCGCCGGGGTCCTCGCTCTCCATCCCGGCCCCTTCACCCTCAGGCAGTTGATGGCCATGACCAACGCTCGCACGGACGAGGCGTGGAATCACACCTCGGCGGTTCTGGCCATGCTCCACAACGTGAACCGCGGGCAAAACCAAAGTCCGGCCACGCCGGCGGACTTTCATCCCGGCTCCAAACGGCAGGACACGCTGCCGCCTCTCAAAGTACCTGTGAAATCGTTGCGGGGCATCTTCGTCAAAGAGCCCCACCCCTGACGGCAGAACACACCTAATACAAAGGAGATTCCATGCGGACCACCAGGATCATGCTTGTTTCTATCTTCCTCCCGCTGCTCGTTGTCGTAGGTTGCAACCTCAGCAGCCCGACCACGACCGCTGATCAGGCGACTATCGCCAGCCTCCAGTCGCAACTGGCTTCCGCCCAGAAGCAGCTCGTGCCGGCAACCCAGGCGGTCGTTACCGCACAGAATGTCGTGGCGACCCAGCCGACGGCTGATAACAGTACCGCCCTGGCCGCACTCCAGTCGCAGTCTGCGGCGCTGCAGCAGCAGGTGACCTCGCTCAATGGGCAACTGGCGGCGGCTCAGTCCAAATACCAGGCTGACATGACGGATTTGAAGGCATCGGTAGCAACGAGCGTGACGGCGGCCGTTGCCGCCGCAGCTCCGGCTGCGCCACCGCCTTGGAACTTACTTATCACCGGCCTAGCCATTCTCGGCGGCGCTATCGCCCACGGGATTCTGACCAAGCCTGCAAACCAGTCGACGGCCACGAACATGGCTGATTCCGCTGTGTCGGTGGTTCCGTCACTGGTGACAGCGCTCACGGCCAGCAACCAGGCCCACGCCACGACCGCCCAGGCGGCGGTGGCTGCCCTTAACGCGGCGACGCCGGCGCTGACGGCGGTGACACCTGCCGCACTGCAACCGGCTGTCGCTCCCGTCGTGGCTGCCGTTGATGCCGTGGTAGCCCCGAAGGCCACATAAGTCACCGGAGCCCAGATGCCCAGCCAATCCAACATCCGAGCTGGCGGCGCGTTCGTCGAGCTCCTGGTCAATGATTCCAAGCTGGCCAAGGGTCTGGACGATGCCGGGAAGAAGCTGCGCAAGTTCGGGGATGGCATCGGGGACATAGGCAAGAAGGTCGCCGGCGTGGGTGCTCTGGTGGCAGCGCCCATGCTGGCTTTTGCCAAGGTCTTCTCCGGGGGCGCTCACGAGATCGAAAAGATGTCTGCCCGCACGGGTATCGGGGTGGAATCGCTTTCCGCCCTGGGCTATGCCGCCGAAATGAGTGGCGTTGAGATGGAGAGCCTGGCCGGCGGCATCAACAGGATGCAGCGGACCATCGTGGAAGCCGCCTCGGGCTCGTACGAGGCACAGGAGTCACTGGCCGAGTTGGGGCTGACAGTCAAAGACCTGGATCACCTGTCTCCCGACAAGCAGTTCGCGGTGATCGCCGACAAGCTGGCCGCCATCCAGAACCCAACAATCCGCGCTGCGATGGCCATGAAGATCTTCGGCCGCGGCGCTGGTGAACTGCTGCCGCTGTTGTCCATGGGCTCCAAGGGCATCGAGCAGTGGATGGAACAGGCCCGGCAGATGGGGCTGACGACCGATCGGAACGCTGTGGAATCGGGTGTGCGGCTGGACCAGGTGCTCAAGACCCTGTGGATGCAGATGGAGAAGGTCGGCAAGACCATCGGCTCCGCCTTGGCTCCCATGCTCACCAGCCTGGGAAAGAAAGCAGAGCTGATCGCGGCGTCGACAATCGCCTGGATCAAGGCCAATAAGCAGGTCGTGATTACCGTCTTCGAGGTCGCTGCCGGGGTAGTTGCCGCCGGGGCTGCCATTATGGTCCTGGGATATGCCATCTCCGCTCTGGGCACGGTGTTTTCGGCCCTGGGTGCTGTGGTCGGGGTCGTGGTGACGGCCTTCTCAATGGCCGCCGGCGTTATTGGGGCGATCCTCACGCCTGTTGGCCTGGTGGTTACTGCCGTGGTTGCCCTGGGGGCGTATGTCGCCGTTGCCAGCGGAGCCGCCGGCAAGGCCCTTCAGTGGCTGGGCGACAGGTTCACCGACCTTAAGGACTTCGTGGGGGAGGCCTGGGAGGGAATTGCTGACGCCCTGGCATGCGGGGACATCGCCCTGGCCGCGAAGATCATGTGGCTCACCGTGAAGTTGGTCTGGCAGAAAGGGGTCGCTGGGGTCGAGGATGTCTGGCACGAGTTCCAGGGGTGGCTGGTCAAAGTCGCTGTCGGCGCCTTCGAGGGGTTCCTGGCAGCCGTCGAGATCGTCTGGCACGGCGTCAAGGTCGCCTGGATTGAGGGCACTGCTTTCATCCGCCGGACCTGGTCGACGCTCATGGAGTGGCACCAGAAGGCCGTCGAAGGCCTGGCCGAGGCGATGGTGTCGGCCTGGCTATGGGCGCAGGAGAAGACCGGAGCCATCACCCCCGAGGACAGGCAATTTCAGCAGCAATACGCCGATGAGGACTTTGGCCGCCAATCCAAGGAGTCGGAAGACCAACGGAAGAAACAGCGGGCGGAGGCCGATGCCGACCTTAAGAAGTCGCGGGATGAGGAATCCAAACGGCACACGGACCGGATGGCGGGCATCGGTCAGGATTACGAAGACATCGCCGCCGCCGTGGACAAGAACAACGCCGATGCCCGGGCCAAAGCGCAGGCCGACCTGGACAAGGCCCGCCAGGAGTGGAAGGACGCCATCGCGGCCGCCAAGGCGAAAAAGGGCAAGGGGATGGGTGACAAGGAGCCTCCCAAGGCCCCGCCTGGTCCAGGCGACCTCGATGAATCCCTGGATATCATGCGCCGGAAGGTGGGCGTCATGGGGACGTTCAATGCCGCCGCCGTGCGGGGATTCGCCAGCGGCAGCAATGATCATGTCGCCAGGGCTGCCAACGCCGCCGAGAAGGTTGCCAAAGGGGTCGGCGACATCGCCACGGCCGTGAAGGCGGGCATGAACTTCGGAGCATGACGTGGCCATCACCTGTGATGAAAAGTTCCAGAGCCGCAAGACCACCGGAGGCGATCAGCCGGCCGAGGACCTGATCTTCATCCTCCGGGGCTCCGATGACGAAGTTGCCCTCCTGACCACGATCCTCAACGCCACTACTCTGTATTACAACGGCATGATCCGTAAGACCTGGGACGTCGAGCAGGTGGACAATAGCCTGTGGATCGGCACGGTGAAGTATGGCCGGATCGATACCGCCCGCTGGCCGGTCGGGACGATCACCATCGCCGCCGACACCACTGGCGGCCAGATGCACCTGTCCCAGAGCATTACCACCGTCAATAAGTATGCCCCGGCCGGCAAGACAGCACCCGACTTCAAGGGTGCCATCGGCGTTACCCAAGATGCGGTGGAAGGCGTCGATGTCCCGGCCCCGGAGTTCAAGTTCACGGTCACCAAGGTGTTTGCCAAGGGCACGACGCCGGACCTGGGCGCGTGCTACAAGCTCAAGAACAACACCAATGCCAGTTCCTTCACGGTGACAGACACCTTCACCGGCATCACGATCACGCTGAACCCAGGCGAGTGCCAGTTCCTGGGTCTGAAGTTCACCGGGCAGCGGTTCGATACCAATATCGAAATCTGCTACGAGTTCATGGCCGCGCCGAACGTCACCGGCCTGACGGTGGGAGACATCACCGGCATTGCCAAGAACGGCTTTGACTACCTCTGGACGCGGTATGACGAGGTGGTGGATACCACGGCCAACCGCCTGGTCCGCCGGCCAACCGCAGTGTACGTTGAGCAGGTGTTCAACTCCGGCGACTTCACGGTCCTGGGCATTTAGGAGATGACATGGGCGACCCCCTCAAACACGTCAGCCAGGGCGATCCGATCAACTTAAGCGCCACGGCGTGGAATGCATTCATTGATGCCGCCAAGGATTATCAGCGCCGGCGCCTGAGCGGCGGCATGTCCTCCACCCCGACCTCGCGGGATGGCACTATCATAAGCCTCCAGAATAATACCGGTTCGGCCATAGGCCGCTTCTCCGTGCTTTCGCTCAGCGGGCCATGCTTCGACCCTCCCAGTGTCAGCGGCACGAATGACACCGATTTCTTCAATCGCACCGCCTTCTACGGATACACGCCCCAGAACTCCGATGTTGGCACAGGGAAGTTCGCTGTCACGCTCGCCCCAGCCGGCCCTGGTGACGTTGTAGACGGCTTTGCCGCCGGCGTGTTCCCGGTCATCCTACAGTACCCACCGCCCAGTAACTCGGCATCCGCTTCACTCAACCGTGCTGACGTCGTGCCTGGTGATTGCACGATGCTGGCCGCCAATGCTACCGGCCCTGCCTCTGTGCTCTGGTCTGACACGGTGCCGGATGGAGGTGGAACTGTCGCCGCCATTGTCCGGCTCGGCGACCCTGTTCCCCAGTCCCCTGTGGTCGTCTACCTGACGGGCACTAACGACTATAAGAGCGGATTCTATGAGGGCTACTATCTAGACCGCACGGGCTCAATCATGACCTGTGTCACCGTGCAGAATGCCGCCGAGGCATTCTGTATCAACCCGGCGGCAGCGCCGGTGCATCTACTCGACACCGACATCGGACCTACCGGCAACTTCCATGTTGGCGTCCTGAGCCTGATTGCCCCGGACAACACCAATCGTGCACTGGTTACCATCGACACCGACTCCGTGGGTAACACTGATGCCGGAGACAACAACGGTAGCGGTGACATGGTGACGGAATGGGCGAGGGGTGATGGATTCGGCGCCACCCTGACGGTGGTAATCAAGAACTACACGGGGGGAACGGGACTTGCCAGCCTCCGATGGGATGCGTTCGGGCACCTGTATTACGTGGCCATTATCGGATGAAGGACGCGTTTGCCCGTTGAGTCACCTCTGGCACTGGTCATGCCAATATGCGAGAGCGCGTTCCTTCATCCGCGCTGGGGTTTCTTGCTTGTTGCCTGTTTGATGCGGGCCACAGTGCGGTCGATAACCTGGCTGAGGCTCTAAAGGGCCGCAGCTACTTTCGCCTTGATGCGGAAATAGGTGGCACGCGAGGCCCCCGTGGTCGCAGTAAAACGAGCAACCCGCTCCTGCTCGGAATGCAACTCTGGGTCGTGTTGTATGGCTATAGCACAGGCCGCACGGCTGTCCGGGATGATCATCTGCAGGAGACTGTTGCGCCAATCCTCCAACCCCGCCCGGCGTAGCTGCGATCCTTTGCAGTAATGCCGCATGGATATCGCCGGAACGACCGGTATCAACTTCCCCAAGAACTCGTACACTTCCTGGTCGTCGAACCACTGGCTGACCTTGCGATGCACCTCTTCGTTGGGCGGAGAGAAGTGCAGAATGATGGCCCGGTCCTCCAACGCGCGCACGTTCGGATTGAGGCTCTTCCACTCATTGGCGATGAGAATCACGCTGCTGGCGGTCGTGAACGACGACGGCAGCGCCCCGTCGTTCATGGTCAGGTTCGTAAGCCAATGGAGCCGTTTCTCGCGCACGGTGTTGCACAGCGGTTTGAGCAGGCGCACGCAGTCCGGATCGGCGTAAAGCCGGTCCAGGTCATCGAGGATTATGGGGCAGTTGCGGTAATCCCACAGCTGGCGGTACAGGCCAAAGGGCTGCATGTGGCCCTCCACGTACAACGCGCCTTGGTCTGCGCTCGGTGCGCAGTCAGAGGTCTGGGGGTTGGAAAAGATCTGGCGTACGCTCTCGGTCTTACCGGTACCGTGGCGGCCCAGAAGCAAGACCAGCCCCAGGTCTCCGCGGGCGAACTTCGCCAGGTACAGGTCCAGTTGCGCGTAGGCCGACAGACGAATGACTTCGCGCGGCAGGGCCGGAGATCTTGGTCGGGTGGTCATGGGCAAGGCCCCCAGGGGGGCGTAGGATGCAAAAATGCGAGTTTTTGAGATTGGGCACACAAAACCGCGTTTCTAGGGTTCTACGCGGGGTGATCCGGTCGCACCACGCCAGTGGGTTGCGACTGTTTTGAGCTCGGCTCTCTTGTGCCGGGAATCTGGGGCGGCTCCTTTCTCTGAGGAGACACTCGGTAGGCGTCGGGGTCCAAGCCCGCCGCCGCTAAAGCATTGCTCCAATTCTTCAAGTGGCGGCGAGCCGCCCGGTAAAGGCCCCGATCCTCGCGTGCCAGCGAACGGGCATTCATGTGCTTACGCTCGCGCAGCCGCGCGTGAATGGCGGTAATTACCAGTTCTTTGGTCCACAGTTGGCGCGGCTGGTGTACGGCCCTAGGCCGGGGCGCTCGCTGCCGTGGAGCTTGGGGCTCCTTGGGACGCGCCGGGAGCAATGGGATGGCCTTGAGGTCCAGCCCGGCCGCTGTGACCGCCGCCGTCCAATTGCCAAAGAGACGCTCCCCGGCTACCGCCAATGAGCGCGGTTCGACATCGTGTGGAGCCAGCGATTCATTTCGCAGGGCGCGGGTCAGAATGGCTTCGATGACCCGGCCCTGGTTCCACGGCACGATGCGCTGGAGCCGAGTCGGATCGACTCCGGCCGCCAACACCGCCTTGGTCCAGGAACCATAGTACCGGCGCGCCGCCGACATCATGCTGCCGTACCGCCGCTCCAACTGCGGGCCGCTCAGGGGCCGGTCGCGGTGGGCCAGGCGGCGGATGATCATCAGCACCTTCGCCGGCGACCATCGCTCCCAGGTCAAAACGCGCTCCGGCATGATCCCAGCGGCCCGGATCGCGTTCCGCCATGAGCCGAAGAACCGCCGAGCCGCCTGATACAGCAAGTTATCCACGCCATCGCGGCCGGCATGTAACGGGAGACCCTTGGCCTCACGCTCCAGCACATGACGAATGATCCGCTCCCGTGTCCATTGGTGTCGCATGGCTATCCTCGTGCATCGGCGATGATGCCTTCAAACCGCGCCACGATCTCCGAGTGGTGCTGGTCCAGGTATTCCCGCAGGCGCTGGTTGGTTAGCAGCGAGCGTGCGTAGATCGCCAGGCGCAGCAGATCGGCCGTGTATTGCTTGTAGAGCTGCGAGTAGAAGTCATGCTTCTGCTCGGCTTCGGTCAACTTCTTGAGCAAATCGTTCTTTCTCTGCGTTGTCTTATCCCACGGGTTATGTTTGCGGCCCCGGCTCTCGCGCTCGTGCGGCGGGGTCTTGACCACCAACGTGCGGGCGAAAGTGGTGCTGTAGTCCTTGTAGCTCTCCATCGTTTGGAGGATTTCCCGCTGGCGAGCAGGCTTGACGTGTGTGAACTCGCGGGCGCACACACGGGTGATCTTGCCGGCGTCGAAAGCTGCTGCCACATCGGGGTGGAGTTGCTTGAGCAGCGTCTTCCTAAGCCGGTGCGCCAGCCCGGAGATACCCAGTGCCGCGGCGATGGCGGCCTCATCTACCTCGGCCAGAGACCTTTCGATCATCCGGTGCTCCTGGATGGGCGAGACCCGGTTGACCATGCGGTTGCTGGTGAAGGCTTCGCGCTGCTTGCCCAGAATACATGGCACGACCTCCACGCCCAACGCCACCAGCGCCCGATAACACTGCGCGCCATCGAGAATCACGTAGCCATCGCCGTCGGGATAGATTACCAGGGGCTCGATCAGGCCCACGGCCTTGATGCTGGCAATGATGCGGTCGTACTCGCGCTTTGTGATCTTGCGTTCACGCAGCGGCCGCAGACGCGCGACGGGGAGGTCGAGGCCCACGGAGTCTTTCATGAGCTCGGTTTGGTTCATGGGATGGCTCCTGCCAGATTGGAATTGTGGGCGGCGATGTTGTACTTGCCGGTGAGATCGGGGCGCTGGTCGAGTTTCTCGTCCACAAGCAGTTGCGCGAAATCCGGGTCTTTCCATAGCACCTCAAGCCCGTCCAGGAGCATGTAGAGGCGGCTTTCCTTCCCTTGGGCTTCGCGGGCAAACGAATCCTTGGCCTGCGTGGCACTGGCGATGTCCTGGGTCAGCGTCGCGACGGTGTAATCCTCGGGTTGGGTTCCTCTTCGTTTGCGCCGGTCGAGCCGCGCGGTGATGATGGCGCGGGCGCGGGCGAAGTTGTTGGAGTTGACGATCCCCTGGTCGAAGGCGTCCATGAGGACGTTCTGGATCGTGCCGTCATCGGCTTGGGCGACCAGCACGGCAAACGAGATGGGGAACACATCCTGCTCGACGCCTTGGATCAGTCGGTCCTCGCCGTTCTCCACCAGTCGGATGTACTGGCGGATGTATTCCGGGCTCCGGCAGGCGATCCTGGCGATCTTCTCATAGTCCCAGCCTTCATCATGTAGGGCTTTGAGTTCCCGCGCAAAGTGCATGGTGCCGGGGCGCGTGCGGGCGAGGTTCTCGACCAGCGATTCGAGGTAGGCCTGCTTGCGGCTGCAGGTGACGATCTCGGCGCGGATGTGCGTCTTGCTCAGGCGTTGATGGGCTATCAGACGCCCCTCGCCACAGATCAGCTCGTAGAAGCCGTCTTTGGCCAGGAACTTATCGTTCACCCGGATGTCCTTAATCTGGCCGACGGCGTCGATGCTTTGGACGTTGAGGGCAAACTGTCCTTCATCACGCTCGCGGTGATTAAGGACCAGGACTTTCTCGACGGGGATCATCTCCCGCCGGCGGTCTTTCATGAGTCGGATGGTTACGTGTTCCATTCATGACCTCGCAAGTTTGGAAATGAACTCCAGTCCGGTGTGCCCATACATGTCGAGGCGAGTTTCGGAGCTGCCGAACACGCGAATACCGTGATCGCGCACCAAGAGGCGCGGCAGCGCGACGTAGCCCAAAATCTGCGGTCCCTCGCTGGAAGACACTGGCACGCCCAGCGTGATGTCGACGACGCCCCGCAGGTCGGGGCGAAAGTACCAATACTGGTTGAAGCCATACGGCACGGGCACCGATGGCTGGATCAAAACGGTGAACTTGCCATTGACCACCAGGAAATCGTCGTAAGCGTCGACCTGCTCGACCGCCTCGCGCAGGAGCGTCTCGACCTGGGTGCGGACCTCGACGGCGGCGGTGCGAAATAGCTGCTGGTATGCTGCGTCCAGAGAGCGGAAGTGGGTGTGGTAGGTGGAGGGTGATGGTGCCAGTTCGTCGGCGGCCAGGATTGACGGACGCAGAAAGCCATGCTCCTGATGCAGCCGTTCCAGATGCTGGAGCATGGTCTCCGGCGCGTAGCGCAGGCGGACCTGGGCGAGAATCTCCTGGGCGCGGTCGAAGATGGCCTGATCCACCAGTGGGTCAATTGCGCCGGCGGTCCTGACCCACTGGTCCACCGGGTTCCGCCGCGTGGGCGTTTTGAGCTTGCTGGTGGTCTTGTTGTAGACCAGAGTGCCGGCGTACATGATGTTGGTGAGAATGCGGCGTACCTTGCCGGCGTTCCACAACCCGCCCATCGCCGAACGTAACCCTTCGGCATTGAGTCGCGTGGCGATTTCCTCCATCGGACGAGCGGCCGCGATGAACTCATCAAAGATTCGGCGGACAATCGTGACTTGATCATCGGGTCCCAGCGTGAGTGTCACCCGCTGGTTCTGGATGCTCTTCTTCTGGCCGTGGGTGAGGACATGGAGCCGATTCCGGCGCTCGTCCAAGAGCAGCCGGTCAAAGCCAAAAGGGGCTTTGCCACCCGCCCAATACCCTTGCTGGGCGATCTTTATGCACCCGTGAAAGACCTTGGCGCTGAGTTCCTTGCTGTACTGGGCCGCACGGAACCGCTCGAATTGCACGTACACCGGATAGAGGGGATCATCCGGGCGTGGCATGCCTAGGGTGGTGTAGATCACCTGCTTGCCCTGCCGCTTGCACTCGGCGCTGTAGGTCGCCGACAGGTCGATGTCCTGGAAACGTCCCCAGCGGCTCACGTCGAGGCACAGCACAAAGTCAAAGTCATTGCGCTTCTTGACCCAGTTATCCATCATTTCGTTGAACTCGTCGCGACCTTCGGCAGTCAGGCCGGACTTCCCGCGATCGGCGAACTCGTGGATTATGTCCACGCCGTTCTCCTTGGCCCACTTCTGGACCAGCTCCTGCTGGATGGCTACGGAGTTCTCTTGCCGGTCGCGCGCCGAATGCCTGTAGTACGCCACGCCACGAAATCGTGGCGCGGCAGGCGCTGCTGCGCGATTCTCTTTGGCCCACCATGGATGCTGATTGCCCTTACTCATCGTTGCCTCGCTGTCTGCGCTGTATCGGACGACGCCGTGCCGTCGGCGTGTATGTCGCCACGTAGACGATCTGTACCCCGCAGAACATGAAGAACGCCTCAAGTCTGCCGAGACCGTTGGCGCGCGTAAGGCGAGCTGGGTCCTCCATGACCAGCACGTCATAATCATCTTCATTGCACTTGCGGGCCAGCAGCATGCTCAGGTCCCACCGCAACAGCGGTGTGCGGCCGTTCAAGCCGGGAGACCGAACTACATCCACGCACCGCATCTTGCAGCGGTTGCCGAACTGGCGAATCAGGCGAAGCTGCCGACGCAGACTCTGGGTCGATCCCTGCTTGGAGGCGCACCGGGCGTACGCGATGTACCGTCTGCCACGCAGGCTCTCGGGATGATGTAGAACGTCCATTACGCGATACTCCTATCCAATTGTGACGGGGAGTATGCGCTAGGGCTGTGACTTTTCTGTGACTATTCGGTGACCTTTCGGTGACGCGGATCTGCGGCCAGATCAAGCATGTAACGCCCCTTGCACCCAAGAATGGCATCGGCCAGATCCGCCATCCCGCCGCGGCAGAGTTTCTTTCGCAGACGCTGCATGCCTGCACGCAGCAGGGCCGCATCGGCGAAATTGTCGTCCCATATCTCCTCCAGCAGGTCGACATGGGGCACGTACTGGTTGACGCGGCGCGCCAAGTGGGCCAGGAGCCTGAATTCTATCGTATTACCCAGGTCGAGCATCTTGTTGCGCCAGAGCACCGACAGAGTTGCCTCGTCCACCAGCGGGCGAAGCGGAATAGGTCGCCCGTTACCGTTGGCACCTGGGGTGCCGCCACGGCTATCGTCGCCGAGGGTGTTGGCAATCACGCCGATCTCCTTGGCGCATATCGCGGCGCTCATGACATGCTCGGTGAGCTGCCGATTGAGCAGATGAAGCTTTCGAACATTTTCCGGGGTCATAGCGGTCTCCGTATCCTGGCCGCAGCTGACATGGCCTCCCTGACTGAACCGGCCCGCGATGCTCAGGTACAAGACGCTGTACGGGGGCGAACTCCGCTGGGCCGAGAACAGCGAGCCACCCATAATTTCGGCGAAGAAATGCCTTGCGCCATACGGTTGGCGCTGTAGCCTCCCATGCCTGAACCGACCCGTAATGCTCAGGCGCAACGTGGTGCGCGGGTGTCGACCGCTTAGCCTGGTGGCGGGCCCATTGAACCTGACGCGCCATGCCTTAGATTTGTGCCCCTGGAAGGGTGCTTGTAGAATTTGCCATGTGGCGTTGCGAGCAGGAGCACCCCATGGCAGACGATGATAAGATGCGCGAGGCCTACGAGAAGATGAAGCATCTGCCGGCGGCCCGGCTAAAGGAAATTGCCCGCCAGGGGCTCAATGCGATGGAGGTAACCCACCGGCAGCGCATCATCGAGGACATGGTTTCCGCCCTCAATGCCGGGGCCGCGGCCGACGCGGTCACCCTGAATTTCCATTACACGAGCCTGAATTACATCCTGCCGGCCATGTTGGCGGTGCAGCACGGCATCATCACCAGGGAAGAATTTGTGGAGCGGGTGGTCAACCTGGATCGCCAGTGGTGGAACGCCAACCGGGAATGGTGCGCAGAAACTGCCGATCAGGAGTACCCGGTATCAGAGCGGAGGCAGAGAATTGCCAGCTTGCTGCTCACGGCGTAACGGCAGCGCGACGACGGTGTCTGCCGGGCCGGATAATTGTGCACCAGGCGTGGACAGATCGGCGGCCCGCACGGGAGTTGTCAGAGAGCATGGCCAGAATGGAGCTGACATGAGCGAGTCAATTGCGTCGGGTGAAGTGACCGTAACGGCTGCGGATGGGCAGACAGCAGATTTCCTGTGGAAGGTTATCGCAAGGTATGACGTTTATCTGACGAACACCGTCGCCAAGGCCGCACTGCTGGGTACCTTCGACATTTTCGTCCTGGGCGCGGTGGTGTTAAGGTGGAAGGAAATAGTCACCCCTTTCCAATCCCACCCGCATTTGGTCATTTGGGCGGCCTCGTTCGTCATAACGGCTGCGATCTGCACTTTGCTCTCTTTCCTGTGGCTGCTCCTGGCCGTTTTTCCTTTCCTGCGGTCGGAGGGCGTACGCAGCCTTTATCACTCTAACGTCTTCTTTATGCATGTTTCCATGCACAAGGATGGTGAAGCGTATCTGGCCCATTTGCTGAAGTCGGACGCCGCAGGTCGGGTTACGGATCTTACTCGGCAAGCCCATGCGCTTGCCGTTGGACTTGCTGGCAAACAGCGCAAGATGCAGGCGGCGGTCGGGGTAACCATAGTGGGCCTCGCGGCCATCAGCCTCTTCCTTGTGTGTTTGCTCCTGAGCGCAATCTTTTGATGAGGCCCTTTATGACTCGAGAAGAACTAGCCAAGATCGTCAACGACAACATCATCCGCGCGCGTGAAGTCGCTGGCATTCTCAAGCTCTCCGCCGTGCATAATTTTGCGGCATCCCTGGCCGAAGAGCGGAGCATGGTGGCAGACCTGCCGGTTCCCCGCGCCCTCCGGTTGGGATGGGCAACAAAAGCTTGGTGTGGGATTCTCTTTGTGGATCTGCGAGGTTCGACAGAGAGAGCCAGGCTTCTGGGACCAGCTAAGACCTATATCACAATGCACGCTTTACTTCCGGCGCTCGCTCATGTCGTAGCGGATTCGTCCGGTTATATCGTTGGATTCCGTGGTGACGGCTTATTCGCATGTTTTGGGATAGATGATCGTGGGGAAAATCCTGCGGAGATGGACAAGGAGGCCAAGGAAAACGCTGTGCGCGACGCCGGCTGCTGCGGTGCAACCATGGTAGAAGCGGTTGGTGACGTGATTAACCCTCTGCTGAACGAGTACGACAACAGTGGTGACCTCGTGTTGGGCCTGGGCCTGGATGCAGGAGAGGTGGTCTTCACCAAGATCGGTCTGCATAACGCCCACGAGGTCACCGCATATGGGGATGCCGTGAATAATGCATCAAAACTCGCGAGCAAGAGTAAGGGATCGGTGCGGACATCACCCGGTATCGTGCGACTCTATCCCACGGGACCGAATGGTCAGGTGACTGCGGACATCACGCCGGAAGGAGATTACCTGCTCAACTTTCCCCATTTCCTGAAACGTAGTAAGCAAGCCGTGCGATAGTGGTCGCTCTCAGCAAGCACGTCGCCCCTGGCTCATTTCCGTAGTCTGGCTTGCTTGGCCCTAATCCTGGCGATTCGACCGGCAAACCCGCTCTTGGTGTCATCTTGAACATTGCGTTCGAGGGCACGTTCACAGACGTTCACTGCCAAGTCAAAACGTGCCGGCCCTCCGGATGCCAATAACGCGTATGCCTTGTAAAGCTCGCACTCATTCGGGAATCGCCGTAGAGCGTGCTCGAAAACCTGAAAGGCAGCATCCGGTCTTCGCCATCCAAAACGGTATGCAAACTCATGATACTCCTGCCAGCGGCAGTCCAGAGCATCAAGATACGTCAGGCCCGCAGCCGGATCTGCTTGTTTCGAGTAGAAGTTGAGGAGGGCCGAATGCGCGGACCACTCGCCGCTAAGCTCGCTGTATTCATCCTGCAGAGACTTCGCTAAGTGGAGAAGGCTTTCCGCCTTGGAGTGATGCCCCAGCGTGTACTGGTGATTAGCGCCGTCAATGAGAGTGCGAAAACTGCTCCGCATTCGCCGGCAGACCAACTCCTGCTGCGTCTGATGCTGCTCTTCCTGCCGCTTGTTCGCTTCCCACAGATCCCATTGCTCGAAGGTACGGTATACCAGTGTGACGGAACTGCCGATCACAACCGCAAGACATGCGCCCTCATGGAGGTCAAACGAGTGTGTGCGCAAGCGAATGCCTTTGCTTACAGGGTTGAAGCAGCCAGCGTCTGCAAGAATTTTGCACGCCAGGGGGATATCGCAGTCGTCCAGGTTTGTGGTCAGTGTAATCTCCGGGTCCACGAGGAGCACTTCCCGGAACTGTATGGGATCTGGCGAGGTCGGGTTAAATGGGTTTTCTTCCATCGAGCCTCACGCTGGCCGGAGTCAACATTCAGTTCTCCTCAACGCTCGGCCGTCCACGGCCCCGGGCATCGCCATGATCGGCGGAACTCTTGGCGCGCCGCCACGGCTTCCAGCACCGGCCCCGCGAAACCAGCCACCGCCGCAACCACCTCCGCGAAGCCGCCGGGCACAACGGTCAACCTGGCGTTGCGGACAAACGCGGTCCACTGTGCCGCCTTGGCGAGGCCGTTGGCGAAAGTGCTGGAAAGACACACGGGCGTGGTCTCAGCCGGCGTGTGGCGTCGCTCGAAAGTCCCGGCGACGGCCCGTGCCAGTACGGCACCATCGAAGTCAAAGCTGCGTGCCAGGAGCCAGACGTCAAAGAAATCCTTCATGCGGCTGTTGAGTTCGCCCAGGGACACCATCGCCTCGAGTTTTTCGGCAATCGCCGTCTCCCGGTTGTACGCCATCAGGTGCGGGGCGGGTTGGTCCAGCATCACGGGGTAGACCACCGGCACCGGGGCTGGCGTGATTACATCGCTGAAGCCAATGTCAATCTGCATGGCGATGCGGGCATTCCCCAACCGACCCTGGAAACTGGCCCGGACGCCCTCGTAGTCGGCGTCTTCGGCGATTCGTTCACTGGTGACGCTTCCGGCGTCAAACACCAGTCCGTCGTCGTCGACCGGCTGACGGCACACGTCGGCGAACACCGCACGCACGGTCTCCAAGTCATTGCTGGTGCGGCCGAGAAGGTCGATGTCGCGCGTGGGACGCGTTACCGGCGTCTGCCACACCAGCAGCGTAAGCGCGCCCTTCAGGACGAACCGCTCGCCGTACCGTGAGATGGAGAGCCGATAGAGGAAGCGTTCAATGCTATAATACACCAGCAGTTCGTTGAACGGGCGGCCACTGGCCCGGGCCAGGTTCAGCAGTCGCTGGTGGACGGAAGCCGAGATGTTGGTGGTGCCGCGCTTGGTCATACCAGGGCCTCCAGGTACGGGCGGATCAGACGTTCGACGCGGCATATCTTCGCGTACTCCAGGACGCGCTGGAACCGGGGCTGCTTGCGGCGGTAGGCCCGGATCGCTTCCAGGACCACGTCCATGCCGATCTTGCCGCGGTACTTGAAGCAGTCGGCCAGCGTCTTCTCGGGGTTGTAGATGCGCACCGGGATGCCGTCAATGGTGTGGGTATCGATGCCCGCCTCCATCGCGGCGTCTGAAAAGTGATAGATGCGCAGCGGGGGATACGAAAGCCGGGGGTGACGCGCTGTTCGCGGGAGGGCCAGGTGAACCTCGTGCGGGATCTGCGTGGTGAACTCATGGTAAGCCAGTGCGGAAATGAGGCAGACTACGCCGTGCGGGATACACTTGGCGACCGTGGCCAGATCGGGGTTGGCCATGGGCGGCATACCGGCCAGGCGATAGACGCCCCGGGCCAGCGCCTCAATCTGTCCTGCTTCACGCATCGCGTAGAGCGTGCGCGGGTGGATGCCGGCGGCCATGGCCTCGGTGGTGCGCAGAATCCCGCTGTGGGCCTTGAACGCCTCGCGGGCCTTTTGGGTCACGGTGGTCATGGTGCATCTCCATTCACGGATAATACCGCAAGCACATTATACGAAGTGTATGCGTTATTATCCATCGACAAAGCAGGCGATTCGCTGAAGATTTCCTGGGGGCTTGCTCACGCTGACCCCCAGGAAGGGACTGGGCGCGGTGGGTGGTCTGGACCGAATCCTGCGTTCTCGAAGACCTGACGCGCGCGTGCCAGGGTATTGTCAATCTGCCGCCACGTTGTGCCCAACACGCGCGCCGCGTGCGTGAGACCACGTTCAGCAACCAGAATGGCGACTCTGCGCTCGTCTGGCGACAGAGCGCGCATGACGTGATCAAATGCCTCGCGGAAGTCGAGATCGAGCGCCGGCTGGTGCATGATTGTGGTGGCCCGGGCCAGTTCGTCGCTGGGCGCGTCGTCCAGCGAAACAAGCTTGTCCTGCCAGAACAGCGTCTTGTGAGGGATGCGTTTTCGCTTCAGAAAGAGGTTTTTCATCTGATGTTCGCGCGTGCCCGGCTTCCACCTGGCGTGGCGTGACTTGGGCAGCGTCCGTTTCGGCCGGTGAACCACGCTGCCGGGGGGTGGCGGAGCGGCGGGTGGTGGGGCAACACGTGGCGGCCGAGGCGGCGGGCCGTCCCGGTGGATGCGTCGGAGGGCCTCGAGCAGGATGAGCGATACTTCTTGAAGCTGTTCCTGGACCGGGATCTCACGGTCAAATTCTCTGTGCGACATTGGTGGACCTCCCACCCGCCAAACGCGGCGGGTCTTGGTCGCAGTGAGCCTTGGCGGCGCGGAGGAATCAAGTCTGAACACGCGGCGAGGCGCGAGTCTCGCCAATGTCACGATTGGGATGATGTTGCGATGGGCTCGCTTCCTCCTAACCGAGATAAAACGTGTTAGGGAACGGTTTGGTACACACTATTAAGAAAGCCGTCCTGCGGGACGGCTTTCTTAATAGAGCAGGGCGAAAGTAGAAAGTTGAAAGTAGAGCAAAAAGGCTCTCATGCTGCGGCAGCTCCCCTGCGGTCTACTGAGCTCCAAGCGCAGCGCCGGAGCGATCTACTCTCTACTCTCTGGACCAGCGGCACGCACACGCCACTTCCTCACCGCGAAGCTGATGACTTGGCGCCAGTTACAAAAGTGACCGGCCCGGTGGTTCAGAGAAAACGCCGCCGAGAGACCTCGGCGGCGTTTTCGTTTTCTACGCGAGTTCCCGCAAGGGGTTACGGCTTTGGCCCATCTGGCCAGCCGTCGCCGAGTCTCGCCACGCCATAACCCGCGTCCGCTTCCATCGCGCTCCGAGACACCTGTTTTGGCGCGTCCGGCCTGAAGTCTCTCCTCGGCGGAGAGACTTTTGGTCGCGGGTTATAGGATGGTTGTCTCTGCTGAGCGCGAGACAGATTGTGCGGTTATGCGAGTCCGGCGAGATTGTTCTCGCGAGGTCGCGGATTTTGTCTCGGATGTG
>Ga0316217_10002887_pt1 | contig 20255 bp, 17 predicted proteins | sample 1anoAmetaG_FD_203633 | JGI IMG/M metagenome (GOLD analysis project Ga0316217, IMG submission 203633) | Freshwater microbial communities from Trout Bog Lake, Wisconsin, USA - 1anoA | ecosystem: Environmental > Aquatic > Freshwater > Lake > Hypolimnion/Profundal zone | place: USA: Wisconsin...
TTGCCGAGGGCGTGCGCGCGTTCGGCATCCCCGAGGAGCGCGTGCTCGCCGCCGAGGTGCGCATCGCCAATGGCCTGATCGCCAGCGAGATTGTGGACGTGCCGACCGGCCCAGGGAAGGCCGCCGCTCTCGTGCGGGTCGGGCTTCCCTGCCCCGATGCAGTCTTCGGCAACTCGGTGCACGATCTGGCCATGCTGGAGATCGCCCGCCATCCCTTCCCCATCAACCCCTCTCCGGGGTTGCTGGCCGCGGCGGCAAAACGCGGTTGGGGGTACTTCCAGCCGCAGGCCGCCGAGGGCGCCAAGATTGCGGTCGGGGGCGAGTGAGGCGCTTTTTTGTCGTGGTCCCTTTTGACGAGGCCTCAAGACAGCTTCCGATCTTCCCGTTGGAAGCTGGAGCCGGGTGACTCTGCATCCCTTTTGGTGCGTCTACACTAGAGGGGTGGAAGAAGTCCAGCCAAACTCCAATCTCCGGCCGCAGGGGCCCGCACTGCGATTCGTAGCCGCCGCGCTCATCGTGCGCCACGGCGAGGTCCTGATCTGCCAGCGGCGCCCCGACCAGCCCATGGCCTTGCAGTGGGAGTTCCCCGGCGGCAAGATCGAAGCCGGGGAAACCGCGGAACAGGCGTTGGCCCGGGAATTGGACGAAGAACTCGGCATCCAGGCCACCGTCGGCCCGCGCGTCACCCGCATTCGCCATAACTACCGCCATGGCGGCGCTGTCGATTTGCAGTTCTTCGCCGTGCATGAGTTCTCCGGCGAGTTGGAGAACCGTATCTTCAAACAACTGCGCTGGACCAAGCTGGAAGAACTGCCGGACTACGACTTCCTGGCCGCCGATCGCACCCTCATCCGCGACCTGGCCGCCGGCAAGCTGCTCTAGCCCGCGCTCCGCCGCGCGAACTGCTGTCCATGCCTAGCCCGGGAAACCTGAAAAATAGCCCATAAGGCCCTGATTCCGATAGCTTCCAAAACGCCGTCTCAGACAGCATTCGCGCCAGGCGATTTGATTGTCTTGATTCTTCTAGAGCGCCTAGGTCTTGTAGGGACGGCGGGAAACAAGGTCTTGGTGGGCAGTGAGGGACTTGAACCCCCGACATCCTGCTTGTAAGGCAGGCGCTCTAACCAACTGAGCTAACCGCCCACGCGTGCCGTCGGAGCCGTTGCGGCCTTCTCTCATCATACCAGCGCCATGGCGCAACGGGATGCTGCATCTGCCAGCGCTGGCTGCAGGCCCGTGGCTGCCTCTCGATGCGTGCCCTACCGCCCGCTTTTTCGCGCGTATCTTGTGCGCGGGCAGAGAAGCGGAATCCCCTGAAAACCAGCGGCTTTGACTGGCCTCCACGCCAGCTTCCGAAAAAGTCGCGCCCCGTTGCGCATACTTTCTGCGCCGTGGATCAATGTATGCAATAACCGTGCAAATCTAACTCGAAGTACAAGAATACTATCGAAATAGGAACCTCCCACGCCGGATGTTTGCGAAAGAGTAGGAATGCGAAGCTGTCTTGCAATTTGTCTGCTCGTTCTCGGGGGACTCGGCGCTGGCCACACCCAGGAGAGCGCTCCGCCCCGCGAACCGGTGGTCACCGCCATCACCGTCCGCACCGGGGAGCAGTTGCAGACGCCAGTCGTTCAGACCTACCGCCTGATCGAGTTCTCGCAGCAGCGCGGCCGCTGGATCTTGCCCGACTTCGGCGACTACGATTTCGGCCAGGGAGGCGAGCGGCTGCTATTTGCCGGCGTCGGCGCGGAATTTCGCCCCAGCAAGCGCGCCACCCTGACCCAGATCGTCTACGTCTCGCAGGCGGTAGGTCCCGGCTCTCACGGCGCGCGGTCCATCTGGCTGTGGCCGGTGCTGGACGTCAACTTCACTCCCCGGCTGACGGCCGAAGCCGTGGTTTACCCCACCATCCCGCTCAATGGCGCCGCGCAGGCCGGCTTCGACGTGGATCGCGTCAAAATGGAGTACTCCGTCGGCCGCAAGCTCGCCGCGGGCGCCGGTTACAGCGGCTCCATCTGCGGCGGAAGCGCCTGGAAGAACAAGCCGTTCCTGACCACCACGGCGACCACCCGCGCCGGCTCCTTCGAGTTCTGGATCCAGAAGATTCCCGGCGGCGGGCAAATCCAGGTTCGCTACCAACTGGTGCGCTCGGAGCGCTGAGGCCCCCCTGGATGCTAGGCCCGACAATGCTGCTCTGTTTGCAATCCTCTTTCTGTGCCCCCTAGAATTCATGTACGATACCCGCAAGTGGTTCATTCGCGTGAAAGAGGCCGTCTGTGTACATCAGCAGGATTTCGTTGAAGAACATCCGGGGCTTCGAGTCTCTGGAGTTCGATCTCGACAGGGGAGACGGAAAATACGCTGGCTGGACGGTCTTTACGGGGAGCAATGGTTCCGGAAAAAGCACACTGCTCAAGGCGATTGCCTTCTGCCTCTTTGACACAGATACGAAGGTCGTCTTGCAAAGGGACTTCGGTTTTTTTCGTCGCAAGAGCAGCTATGGCGAACTGTGCAGAATTGACCTCCATTTCTTCCGCTGCATCGCTGACGACGAATTGCCCCCAGGAACCACACCTGGCGATTTAGGCGGGCGAACTAATTATCACGAAGGAATTAGCATTGATGCCGGTCCGAGTCATCCGAGTGGATTGTTTACGAGTGGTGAATCGGGTGGCGTTTTTACCTATCACCGATACTACGCTCAGCCCGTCATGCAACCTTCCAAGCCAGAACCCTTCATACCACCCCTCAAAGGTTGGTTTTCCTGTGGCTATGGCCCATTTCGTCGGATTACCAACCCGAAGGAAAATGTCGAGCAGATTCAGAGGCTGAAGGACTCCGAACGCTTTGCCACATTGTTCTTGGAGGCTGCGACACTCTCGGAAGTTGATTCCTGGCTGACCAAGCTCAAGTTTCAGCAGCTAGAAGGATCGCAACCCGCCGCCGATCAACTTTCCGGCGTTCTGGAACTTATGCAAGACAGTCTCCTGCCCAATGGTTTCACAGTTGATCGCGTCGATTCCAAGGGACTCTGGCTTAGAGACTCGAACGGAGTCGAACTTTCCTGGTTCGATATGAGCGATGGGCACAGGGTCGCTGTCACCCTGGTTGCCGACATTGTGCGTCACATGATCGCCACCTATGGCCTTGAAGGCCTTTATGATCGCAGTGAGCAAGGCAAGATTCTCATCAAGCGCAGCGGCGTGGTTCTAATCGACGAGATCGATGCCCACCTGCACCCTGCGTGGCAGCGGGAGATCGGCTTTTGGCTGAAGCGGCATTTCCCCAAGGTCCAGTTCCTGGTGACCACGCACAGCCCGATCATTCTTCAAGCCGCCGATCCAAACGGTCTCTTTGTTCTTCCCGAGCCGGGCAGCGAGGACAGGCCACGCGCACTGACGCCGGAAGAGTATCAAGAAGTGATTGCTTCGCGGCCCGATTCCATACTTCGCTCACCTGCATTTGGTTTGGAGAACACACGCTCGGAACCAGTGGTGGAAAAGCGTGCGCTCTACTCGAAATTGCAATCGAAGAAAAGGGCGGGTGCAAAGCTGTCTGCCGCGGAGGAAACCCAAATGCAAGGTTTGCTTCCTTTCGTGGAGACCGGCGAGGGGGCCTAGCCGGAGATGCGCGCGATCCAGCGGATTGAGCTTCAAGAAGAAACGACAGAGGGTTTGAGGCGCTTTCAAGCGGATGCAGATGCCCTGGAAGCAGCGGGCGGCTTGCAGCCAACCGATCACTGGAAGCGAAACAGTTCCGCACGAATCGTCTTTGCCGTGCGCTCCGCTTTGCAGAAAATGGCAGGCAAACGCCAGCGTTGCATGTATTGTGTGGATTCGGCGGGGGGCGACATCGAGCATTTCTGGCCGAAAACCCCCTACCCGGAACGAATGTACGTTTGGGAGAACCTTCTCCTTGCCTGTACGATTTGCGGACGCAAAAAAGGCTCTCGATTCCCGCTTGACGAACAGGGTGAGCCGCTGTTGATCGACCCCTCCGCAGAAGATCCCTGGCAGTTTCTGGATTTCGACCCGGAAACGGGGAACTTGAACGCCCGCTACCTTCTGGATGTGGGAGCTTTTTCCGTCAAAGGGGAAACCACCGTATCGGTGCTTGATTTGGACAAACGAGAGGAAATTTCAGCCGGCTATCTCAAAACCTATCGGAAGATTTGCGCACTCATCGGGCAGTGGATGGCGGACCGGCTTGACGAGAACTACCTCGAACAACTGAAAGAGGCGGACGATCACGGACTCCTTGGCTGGTTCCTTCACGGGGCGGGCCAGACTGAACCGGCCATCTCCCGTTTCCGGGGGACCTACCCAGAGGCCTGGGCTGCGTGCAAGAAATCCTTTCGTTGACAACCCGCCACCCGCGCCTGTGTTCAAAAGCACACTTTTCGCTTGCGCGTCTCTGCTACCATAAGGACGATTGCAGTTCCTGCCGCCCGCGAGGCTGTATTTTCGCCCGCACGGGCCCAAGCGTTCAGGCGGCCGGAGCCATCCCAGAAGGAGAAACTTCTATGCCTCTAGTCTCCACGCGGCAGCTCCTCGACGAGGCCGCCAAGGGCGGTTATGGCGTCGGCGCATTCAACGTCAACGATATGGAACAGATTCAGGCCATCATGGAGGCCGCCAAGGAAACCAATTCCCCGGTCATCATCCAGGCCAGCCGTGGCGCCCGGCAGTTCGCGCAGGACAACTACCTCTACCACCTCATGCTGGCCGCCGCCGAACTGTATCCGCAGATTCCGCTGGCCATGCACCTGGATCACGGCAACAGCTTCGAGACCTGCGAAAGCGCCATCAAGCTGGGCTTTACCAGCGTCATGATGGACGGCTCGCTCAAGGCCGACGGCAAGACCCCGGCCACCTTTGAAGAAAACGTCGAAGTCACCCGCAAGGTGGTCGATTACGCTCACGAGCGCGGCATCTCGGTCGAAGGCGAAATCGGCGTTCTGGGCGGCATCGAAGACGGCCACGGCGCGGGCGGCAGCGGCCTGGATCACGTCACCGATCCCGACCAGGCAGTCGAGTTTGCCGAACTGACCGGCGTCGACTCGCTGGCCATCGCCATCGGCACCAGCCATGGCGCCTACAAGTTCACCAAGAAGCCCGATGGCTCGGTCCTCAAGATGGACCTGCTGATCGCCATCCACCAGCGCCTGCCCAAGACCCACCTGGTCATGCACGGCAGCTCCTCGGTTCCCAAGGACCTCCAGGACATCATCAACCAGTACGGCGGCAAGCTGAAGGAAACCTGGGGCGTGCCGGTCGAAGAGATCCAACTGGGCATCAAGAACGGCGTCCGCAAGATCAACGTGGACACCGACAATCGCCTGGCCATCACCGGCGCCATCCGCAAGGTTTTCGTGGAGACCCCGGAGAAGTTCGATCCCCGCGACTACATGAAGCCCGCCCGCGCGGCCATGCAGAAGGTCGTTGCCCAGCGCATGGTGCAGTTCGGCCAGGCCGGTCACGCCGGCGACTACACCGCTATCTCCATCGCCGATATGGCCATTGGATATGCCGACGGAACGCTGAGCACCAAGCCGCTGGTCGCCGCCAAGTAACTTCGGCAACCAACGCCCAAGCAGACAACAGCGGGCCACTTCGCACCAGCGGAGTGGCCCGTTTGCTATTGGGTCGATTCCCTTCCAGCGAGGTTACGGCTGCGCGTAGTAGCCGATGCGCGTACGCGCGGTCAGGCCCGGCTTGTTCACCCTCACTTCGATGCCGTGGTACTCGTTGGCTTGGGCGGCGGCGGGCCGATTGAAGGTCAGCACGTAATAGGCATTGGCGTCGGCAATGCATCGATGCACCATCTGAGCGATATCGTTGCTGCTTTCAAGCTCAAGTCCGCCCGTTTGCCTGGCAAGCACCTGAAGGACCAGGCTGGCGTAATTGACCTGGCGTTCGCTTGGCACTCCCTTGTAGGCACTGTCTTCCCAATGCTCCCGGATGCCCACGCCCTGCGGATCGACGCTGTAGAGGGTCACCTGCGCCTGACGCAGCGCATCGGAAAGCTCGACAACATGGGTGAACTCGTCGTGGCGCCATCTATCCGACATTCCCCCTAGCTCGGTACCCAAGCTCGCCCATCCCCTGCCGATCCATACAACCAGTTTTCTCCCCGGCCGCTTCCTCTCTTCGGCGACGATGGCGCGAAGCGCCCGCAGCGAAAGATCGCGCCGTTCCGAGTCGATCTCCCACCCGTTCCCTCTGTGCTCGCGCAGGCCCGTGGTGTTCTTGGTCAAGAAATCCATCAGCGCTTTCCCGTCCCGCGTGGGATGATCTTGGATCGTGAATCCCCTGTCGGAAAGAACAATCAAGGAGGTGGGCAGAGCAAGCACTCCGCCGTTTTCTCGAAAGAGACTTCCCAACGATTGCCGGGCTTTGTCCACCGTAATCACACCGGTGTTGAGGGCGTCGAGCACCAGGATCAACTCGACCGAGGGATCGGCTTTGGCAGCCATGTCACTGACCGCTTGAAAAGAACTCAGGGTTTGCGGGCTGTTATTGTCCAGCAGCGTAAAATCGGCGGCTTGCAGGCCGGAGACCGGCGCGCCGGACTTGTCGGCGATCACCACGTCGAGCGTAACGCCGGGATTGGCGCTTGCGGTTGCGGTCGCGATGGCCTCGCTCGCAGGCGAAGCTGCATGGGAAACAACTGTCCCCCTTGCCGCAAACACAAAGCCAAGGAAGATTACTGGAAGAATTCTTCTTTGTCTCATCGCACTTTCCTCAATCGTTGACTCGTTTTTCTCGTACAACCTCCCACCCCGCTTTCGCAAACGAGGGAGGCGGCCGTGTTCCTTGATGGAATTGCGCAGCCGAACCTACGGCTGTGCGTAGTACCCCGCTCGTGTGCGCGCCGTCAGGCCCGGCTTGTCGACCTGCACTTCGATGCCGTGGTACTCATTGGCGTGAGCACCGGCCGGCGGGTTGAAGGTCAGCACGTAGTAGGCGCCGGTGTCGGCGATGCACTTGGAAATCAGCCCGGCCAGATCGTTGTTGCCATAGAAGACCTGCCCGCCCGATTGCGTGGCCAGAACGCCCAGAAGCAGGTCGCCGTAGTCGGCATCCTTGGGCTTCTCCACAGCTTTGAGAAATTCCTGGTAATACAGTTCGCCCTGTCCTGCCTGCGCGGTGGTCATGTGTGCCCCGCCGCGGCGTTCCGTCAAGCTCTCCGGTGCTTTCTGCACCACAATTTGTGTCTGCCCCGCGCCTACTGGATCGATGCTGTAAAGGGTCATCCTCGCCCGGCGCAACCCCGTCGAGAACGAAAGGATCGAATCGTAGAGCTTTTCCTGGTTTTGCGCGGTATTCCTGACCGTCATCTGAGAAAACGCCGGCCAGCCGGTGCTCAGCCAGATCAGCAGTTTCCTGCCCGGCTTCCGGTTTCCGTAGGCAACAATGGTCGTCAGGGAGCGAAGCGAAATCCGCCAGCGCTCTTCCGCGCTATAGGCCCCCGTGTTCTTTTGAAATGTGGGCAGTCCGATCGCGTTGTCGTTGAGATAGCCGGCGATTACGTTGCCGTCGCGCGTGGGCGGACCCGGCATCTGCGGACCGGAATCGGTGAGCAGGACCAGCGAGGTGGGCCATGCCAACTGCCCGCCGTTTTTGTGCAGGAAATCCGCCAGCAGTTTCCGCTCGTTGGCCACGGTGGTGAAGTCCAGATTCACGGCATCCAGAAGCAGGATGACCTCGACCGGTGGATCGGTCTCCGCACCCCCGCCGGCCGCCTGAACCGAGACAAGGCTCCTCAACTGCTTGTTGTCGAGCAGCTTGAAGTCGCCTGGTTGCAGGCCCACGGCCGGAGCGCCGGACTTGCCGGAAACCACTACGTCGAGCGTGATCGCGTTGCTGCCGTTGCCGGTCGCCGCGCCAGCCGGAGCCGCCTGCGAAGACGCAACGCCCGGCGCGACAAACAGTAAGCCGAAGAAGAGGACGGGAAACATGGTTCTCGTTCGCATGGATTCCTTTCAATTGCAGTTAAAGCGCTCCACAGAAACAGGCACAACTTGAATCGGGCCACAAATGCACATGTACACGCGGGGGCTTCTTCCCCTGAGCAATGCCTTCCGCCAAACTCCACCCAGACCGCGAGTGATTCCCCAACCTGCAAAGCCCGTCGAGCCCTCTGAACGCTTATTGTTCCACCAGCGATGATTGCCCCAAGCCGGGATTCTTGAACCTGAGAAGCACAACCTCAAAGTGCGGAATCGCGCGCTCGGAGTCCTAGTGGTGCGAGCCGCTGCTACTGGAACTGGAACTCCCGGAGCTCGCCCCGCTTGAACTGGAAGTGGAGACGCTGGAACCGCCGCTGCTGGAGCCGCTACTCCCTCCGCTGCTGTGCGAGCCTCCCCCGCCGGAGCTACTACCGCCACCGCCGCCGCTATGCGATCCGCCAATCGAACCGCCCCCGCCGTGCGAGCCGCCTCCGCTGAATCCGCCGCCCCCGGCATAACTGCCGCCGTGCGACTGGAGATTCCCTCCGTGGTTGTTGATGGGCGCGTTGACTGTCGTGGTTCTGCTCCCTTGCATCACCTGCCGCGTCATGGTGAAGCTTTGCGACTTATGGTCGAAGTTCAGCGGGATCCCCGTCGACTTGGACAGTGTGCTCCTGGCTCCTTCAGCATCTTTCAGCTGATGGGCCGCAAGCCGCGGCTCTTCGGCCCTCGAAAGCGGCTGCATGTGTTCGTTGCGGAACTCCTTGGGCGGCGCTGACAGAAGTTCAAAGGGGCGATCGGAAGCGAACCTGGCCTGCCCGATCGACAGACCGTGCTTGTTGTCGATGGTGAAAACCCGCTCCTTGCCGTTGAGCGGAGGCTTGCCTTTCACGTCCCGTGGGTGGATGGGAACAAATCCTACCGTGCGGCCGCTCTTCACCCAATGGACCGGCGGGTGATGATGTCTCTTGTGCCCCGCGACCCAGACATAGCGCCGCCCCCTGGGAATCCAGCTCCCGGCGTGGCACAAAGCCCAATCGTACGGAGATTGGTCCATGTATAGATCCACCAACGTGTAGCCGCTCGCTGCGTTTCTACCGGATTGATCCTTTGCCATCCGGTAGCGAACGGCCTGGGGCGCGCAGGGAAAGAACTCATCGTATCCGGCAAGTTCCAGCGGATATTGGGAATTGGATTGGACGGGCCTTCCGGTCTTTGACGAAGCTTGTGTGACCGACGGGATCGGCTCCGTTTGTATATTGCCGGCTTGCTCCGGTTTGCTGACTGTATTCGGTTCCCAGCAGGTTCCATAGGGCGCACAGTCGAAAAACGTCCCTTGTCCCTTCAAATCCGCCATGCCGGGGATTGGCTCGGTCAAATTGGAGGCTTTCATGACTTCGGCCACAGCCGCCGATCGCTGCTCGACGCGCTCCGCAACCCACCTGTCCCACTCGGCGAATGCAGGCGAATCCACGGAACTGGGAAGATCGACGCGCTTTCCCTCGCGCAAGGCAATGGTCTGGCCGGGCGTCACACTCTGCGACAACATCGGGAAATGCAGGTCCCCCGGGCCGCGCGGCGTAATCGTGGTTGCATCCAGATACGCATTGACGCGCGCGGTGAACTTGTGCGGATAATTCACACTGAGGTCGTCGGTCGGCGTCCTCAAGATAAACAACTCGCCGGCGACATACGGATGAACATCCAGCGACACGGTGCCGGAGAGCAGCGCCATTTCCGAGTAGGGAACGCCGTCGGTGGTGTGCATATCGTTGAAAGAAAGCACCGAATTCTCCCCGAGATAGATGGTCGAGGCATCTTCAAGTTCTATCTCCGCCCGCCCCGTGCCGGTCACCAGGCTGAAGCCACCTTCAATAGGAAGATTGGCTACGGCCTTTTCCCAAGTGGCTCCGGTCGAGCGATCCTCTCCCTGGCCGCGGGCGACACGCACGTCTCCTTCCAGATAGCTGATGCGCACAATCTGGTCATAGGTTTCATCCGTGCTGCGATGCCCCATGATGAACAGAGCGCCCTGCTTGAGCTTTGCGGAGGAATTGCCATTCAGAATTTCCTGAATCTGCTCTAATCCGCGCGCCTCGTCGGTTTGCAACAGCGAATTCAGCGCCAGCAGTTTCAGGTCGTCGCTGTCCATCGCCTTCGGTTGAACCGGCTGGCCGGTCTTGGTGCGGATTTCGATCTCCAGCGCCCCGCACTCGTCCTTCCAATGGCTGCTGGGATAGTCCCGGTGAAGCCCGGCGCAGCTTTCCAGCGCTGTCTTGGCCTGCCCTTGCTTGTTCTCCGCATACGCCTTCCAATACAGCGCGCCATCCGCGTGGCTGCTCCGCTGTTTGACGACATTGGCAAAGATCGCCGCCGCATCCGCCCAGCGGCTTTCGTTGATGGCGCGCATCCCCTCTGCGTATTGGCCGCTGTCCGGCGAATCGACTCCAGCCCCGCCACCCTCCATCCCCAGCGGCGCCATCGCTCCGGAGAAACCCTGCCCCGGCGATATCTGGCCAACCCCGCCAAGCGGCGCAAGCAGCAGCGTAGCAACAAAGACAGAAGAAAACTCTTGCCGGATTCTCATATCTCGCCTCCTTCGGTACGCGCGGCCTTGGCTCCCTGCCGATTGGGAATTCGCGAACGCAGCACGCGCACCTCAAACAGCAAACCGTCCGCATTCATCTCCTCTTGCAGCCGCGTCAGGTCGGCCGCGTCCATGCGTCCAGGGTGGTTGGCAACCTTGGCCAGAACGCGATCGAGGTTCTCCAGAGCCCTGGCCAAGTCCGGATCGTCGCTCTTCCTGGCGTCCTGCCGGCAGATCCGATTGGCCGCCAACAAGCTGCGGGCCTCGTCGCGCAGCGGAGAAACCGTCTCCTCGCTGTCCGCATCGGCGTGCTTCAGCTCCACCAGCAGCCGCTCCGAGCGGTCCAGGTGGTCGCTCAGCACCACCACCACCACGCGCTCCCGCGGCTGCGTCGGGATCACCGGCTGTTGCACCGGCGGCGGCTGGCTCTTCACCGCGCTCTGCACCTGCTTATGCTCCCACTGGCGCCCCGCGAAAAACGCGACTCCTACCAGCAACAAGCAAGCAGCGGCATAACTCAAGCCTTGCCACAAATTGATATGCAGCCAGCTCCGTTTGCGTGCCTCGTACGCTGGCAGCGTGCCAGAAATCGCCTGCCATACCCGTTCGCCGTAGCCCGCATCCCGAGCCGGCGGCTCCACGTCCGCAAACTCACTCAGATCGTCTTCCAGCGCCTTGAACGCCTCCGCGCACCGCGCGCACTGCTCTAGATGCTCCTGGGCAGCATCCCCGCCTTCGCCCCTGCTGTAGTAATGCTCGATCAGTTCCTCTTCCTTCAAATGATTCATATCCTCACCCTTAATGGCGCCAGGCGCAGCCGCAACTTCTGCACTGCGCGAAACACCGCTTGTTTTGCCGCATTGGGCCCTATGCCCAGGGCCGCACCGATCTCCCCGGTCGTACAGTCCTCCAAATGCCGAAGCACGAAAGCCGTGCGCTCGGTGGCCGTCAGACTGCGCATTGCTGCCTCCTGCAAGGCGCCGATCTCGCCGCTCAACAGCAGGCGGTCTGGCCCCGCGGCGGCGTCGGCCACCTGCACCTGGTCCTGCTCCAGATCGGGCGCCTCCGCTACCCGCCGGCTCTCGTCCACCTTCTTGCCGCCGATCCGGTCCAGTGCGCAACGCACCGCAATCCGGTAAATCCAGGTACCGAAGTTGGACCGCGACTCGAAGCCCTCCAGCTTGCGGTAGCCGCGCAGGAACGCCTCCTGCACCACGTCGTCCGCATCGGCCTCGTTGCCCGTAATGCGGAAGGCTACCCGGAAGAGACTCGAAGCATGGCGCGCCACCAGCGCTCCATATGCTTCTTTATCTCCTGCCAGAATTGCCCGGATCGCCGCCTGGTCGTCTTGGCCCATGCGAACCATTAGACACCCGCCCCAAGGCCGCGGTTAGGAGAGATTGAAAGATGGAAGATTCAGACCAGGACCCAGGAAAGGTCCATGAGGAGAAATGCTGGACGCCCAGGCATTTTCGCGTCTCTCAAGAAGAGCGTGGGAGGGCAATACATCGTCCGCAGAGTGCCGGGCGTCTCAGCGGTAGATCGTCAGGCCCGAAGATGCAGGGACCCCATCCTTGGCGCGTTCTTCCGCGCCAAGAATGGGATTCCTCCACGCAAGGTACACCGGCACAATGAAAGTCGCCGGATTGACCTTGGTTATTGCCCTTCTTCGCTGACCTTCACCACCAGCTTGCCGAAGTTCTTTCCCACCAGCAGCCCCATGAAGGCCTCGGGAGCGTTCTCGATGCCCTCCACCACCTGCTCGCGGAACTTGATTGCCCCGGCCGCCAACCACTCGGACATCTGCTTCCGGAAATCGCCGTATTGCGGGCCGTAATCGTCAAAGACGATAAAGCCCTGCACCTTCACCCGCTTCTTCAGCAAAGTGCCCATCACCACCGAGGTGCGATCGCCCCCCGCGGGCAGTTCCGTCGCGTTGTACTGCGAGATCAGCCCGCACAGCGGAATCCTCGCCTTGGCATTCAGCAACGGCAGAACCGCCTCGAAGACCGCGCCGCCCACGTTCTCGAAGTAGACATCGATGCCCTGCGGACAGGCTTGGGCCAGTTCGGCCGCCAATGCGGGGCTGCGGTGATCCACGCAGGCGTCGAAGCCCAGCACCTCGACGGCATAGCGGCACTTCTCCGCGCCACCGGCCACGCCCACCACGCGGCATCCTTTGATCTTGGCCACCTGACCCACCACCGAGCCCACCGCGCCGGTTGCCGCGCCCACCACCACGGTCTCCCCAGCCTTCGGCTGCCCGATGTCCAGCAAGCCCATGTAGGCCGTGAACCCAGGCATCCCCAGAATTCCCAGCGCCGCCGAGGGATGCTCCAGTTGCGCGCCCAGCTTCAGAACGGCGTTCCCATCGGCAATCGAATACTCCTGCCATCCCCCCTGGCTCAAAATCCAGTCGCCCACGGCATGTCCGGGATGGTTCGAGGCCTCCACCCGGCTCACTGTCCCTGCAACCATGACCTCGCCGATGCCCACCGGAGGCGCATACGACGGCGCGTCGCTCATGCGTCCGCGCATATAAGGATCGAGCGAAAGATACACCGTGCGCAGCAGGATTTGTCCCTCGGCCGGGGCCGGCACGGCTGCGTTCTCGATGCGGAAGTTGCTTGCGAGCGGCGCACCGGAGGGTCTGGAGGCCAACACAACACGGCGGTTCATTGGATTTGTCAACGTTTACATCCTTTCTTGCCTTGTAGGCCTGAATCACTTCATTCGATTCATTCCAATGCCCTTCGGACGGAAAATTTGTTCCCCGCTGCCCTCCCGCTTCGCCCGGCTCCAAGCAAAGCTGAAGTTATCGCGACAGTCGACCGTGCAGGCTCTCCAAGCAACGAGAAATCGAATTGGAATCTGAAGCGGGCAGGCTTTGAGAGGCCGCGGCTTCCGCAGTGATGCAGAGCCCAAAGATCCAACGCAGCTTGAGCCGCCGGGAGAGCTTCCCTCCGATTGCGACTCTTCACCTTTGGCCGATAGCCCGTCCTAACGCCGAATGCCGATGTACTCGACCGCGCGCTCTTTGGGGAACGCATAGACATCCAGCATCCGGTCGATCAGCGCAAAGGCTTCGATGTTGGTCAAACCGGAGGCAAACGTATGTGTCCTGTCGTTGGCCTCGAAGCAAAATACGCTGGGAATATGCGTCCTGCCCAGTTTGTACCCGGAGGAAGGCAGATAGCGCAGGTTGCGCACTTCGCGGGTGGGGAAGACGCGCGTGCTCCACTCGAAGCCCAGGACGCTGCGCACCAGCTTCATCTCGGAAGGATCGAGCGTGAGCGTAGTCCTGCCCTTGAAGTTCCAGACCAGCAGGCCCACGGCCGCGCAGGCCAACGCCAGAAAAACCAACGCAAAGAACCAGGCCGCAATGCCGGGAGTGTCCTGGGTAATCATGCGCAGCGGCGTAATACCCATGAAAAGCAGCGCCCACAGCGTGATTGCCGCGCCCATGGCAACCACCGCCCAGTCCAGCCGCGCCGGGATCTCCACGCGAATGCCGCCCTGGGGCGTCCGTTCCCACATGAGCTTGCCGTTCAGCTTCTCCAGCACCCTGCCGCTCCTTGCTTACCGATGTTACTGTATCGGCAAGAATCAGTCGCAGACCAGCGAGCCGTCGGGAAAGGCCTGCGCTTCGTCTTCCGCGGGCTCCGCCGCGGCGTCCGCTCCGCCTGCGAGTTGCGCCGCGAAGAACGCATCCACCTGCGCCAGCACCTCGGCCCCGTTGCGCTGATGGTAGATGGCGCCCCGGAGTTTGGCCCCGCCCGGTACGCCGTGGGTGAACCATGTGGCGAACTGCTTCATCTTGCCCGAGGAATCGCCCATGCGCGCATCGCGCGGCAGGTCCTTGGTGGCCTCTTCCTCGTTCAGCAGCATCTGAAAATACGCCCGGATCATGCGGTAGCGGTCGTCCAGCGTAGGCCGGTCGTAGGCGCCGGTCGCCGTGTACTGGGCAATCTGCCGGAAGATCCACGGATTGGCCGCCGCCGCCCGGCCGATCATCACCGCATCGCAGCCGGTCTGGGCGACCATGGCCGCCGCATCCTCAGGCGTGCGAATGTCCCCATTGCCAATCACAGGAATCGACACCGCCTGCTTGACGCGCGCGATCCACTCCCACTGCGCCTGGCCGCTATACCCTTGCTCTCGCGTACGGGCGTGCAGCGCCACGGCGTTCAACCCCTCGGCCTCCGCCATCTTCGCCAACTCGACGCACACAATATCCCGCTCGTTCCAGCCCATGCGGAACTTCACCGTAAACGGAATCGTCACCGCCTTGCGCACCGCGCGGAAGATCTCCCCGATGCGCGGCAAGTCGCGCAGCAGGCCCGAGCCGCCGTTCGAGCCGACCACGCGCTTGGCCGGGCAGCCCAGGTTCAAGTCCACCAGGTCGAAGCCCGTCTCTTCCACAATGCGCGCCGCGTCGGCCAGCGTCTCCGGGTTCGCCCCGAAGAGCTGCGCCCCAATGGGGTGTTCGTCTTCGTAGAAGGTCAGATAGCGCCGCCGCTTGGTCTCCCTCATGCGCGACAAGCCGTCGGCCGAGGTGAACTCGGTCATCAGCAGCCCGCACCCAGACTGCGCGTTGCTCACCGCCTCGTCGATTGCCGCCTCGCCGTCCCCCTGATCCCTGACCCCTGACCCCTGATCCCTCGTAAACAAACTGGCATGGCGAATGAACCGCCGGAAGACGGTGTCGGTGACCCCGGCCATGGGCGCCAGCACCGTTGCCGGAGCCACCAGGACGGTCCCCAGGCGCACCTCCGCCGGCACCCGCGCCTCGGCGGGCATGGCGTGCTCCCTGGGGTTGTCCCAGTCCTTCTTTACGGTGAATCCCTTGCCCGCCATGAACCGCCTCTTAGCTCTTAGTGCTTCTTGTCCTCTGCACTATTCACGAAACTCCCAGTTTGCAACGTGTTCGGCAACAAATTGATCGGCCATTTCGACAAGCTCTCTTGAAGAGCGGAATCGCTCTGCCCGGAGAATGACCCGAACCTGAAACTTGGGATCGTCTTCAGTTAAATCCACATATAGAATCCCAATCCGGCCGACTCCATCCTCGGCAAGTGCCCATTGAGATGCTAACTCGGCCGAATTGAATTTGCGCGCGCTGGGATCCTCGCTTGTTATGGCGATGTAGCGGTAGTGGCTCGGAATCGACATGATTTCATCAATTAAAGAAATGCCTAATCGATTAGCACTTGAAAACAGGACACATGCAGCTCCTATCGTGGTATTTGGAGGGAGAGGATAAATTTGCACTGCATGAACATCCCCCGAACCAGAGCGGTCGATGGCAAGTACATCCAACTTATTGCCGTTCCAGTCTGCCTCGATATAGACTTTCGGGAAGAGCAACTTGTGAACCAAGAATTCCTGCACAATGTTTATGGCTCTGCCGAGTTGTTGTCGATCCTGAATTTCAATCATCTCCCCACCCCTCGATCTTCAATGCTTTGCCCGTCTCTTCGGCCCAATCCGCAAAACGCCTGGCACGCTTGACTAGTTCCTCGGCCTCGTCCTGTCTCACTGTCTCGGCAGCATAGGAAATTCTGCTTTTCCGGGAGAGAAGAAGTTTGAGGTGCTTTACGGCCTGTGGCTTTTCGAACTTACGAGAGCCAAGAAGCGATTCCAAGTCTTCAGCTGCCTGGCTGTGATCGCTCGCCGAAAGCTTCTTGCTTCCCAAGCCGACTCTAAGTGCATCGCCATACGAGATCGCCCCATGAATACCCAGCAGTGCCGACGAGAACCGATATTCGGCTATCCCCTCCTGCAGGAGGTCCATCCCTTTCAGGAAGTCCCTCGCTCTGCCCAGGTAATGTTGGACTTGCACGGCGATCATGGAAGCATTCTCGCACAAAGAAGACCCAATTACTTGGCTTTCCTCCAGCTACCCCGGCAGCAAGTCGGTCTGAAAGAAGTACGGCTGGCCGCGCGACTCCGGGTCCCACCCACCCTCCATCGCGTCGCGAATCCCGGCCTCCACCTTGGCCGCCGCGATGAGAATCTGGGCAGGGGCGTCCTTGCTGTTGCCCGGTCGTTCCGTGCCCACCGGCGGAAACTCCAAATACAGCTCCCGGTGGGCGCGCTCCCCGGCCAACTTCACCTGAATGGAAATCCCCTTCCAGCCATCCGCGGTGAACCACTGCTGCTCGCGGTGCAGGCGCCAGATCAGGGAGAAGCCGTCGATATTCACTGCGGACTCAATCGAGCGTTTTGCGCGGGCCATGGCCGTTCCTATCTCACATTCTGGATGTGCTGCCCGCCTCCGGGCAGCCGTGATTCTGTCGCAACACAGCAAGGCCCCCGCCATGGCGGAGGCCCGATCCTGCTGGGTGTTCACTGCTGGCGGTTACTTGGCTGCTGCCGCGGCCACTGCCCCATCGGACTTGGCATACTTGCGGCGGAAGCGCTCCACGCGGCCCGCTGTGTCGACCAGGCGCTGCTTGCCGGTAAAGAACGGGTGGCAAGCCGAGCAGATTTCCACGTGAATGTCGCCCTTGTGGGTCGAACGGGTCTCGAAATTGTTTCCGCAGGCGCACTTGACCTGCACCGCGGCATAGTTGGGATGAATCTTTTCCTTAGGCATCGCTGTAGACAGACCTTTCCTGGGATTCGCACGGATTAGCAATTCCCGGACCGCAGCAGACAGCGGACAGCTACCAGCGCACCGTTCAAGCACGCCCAAACCGCGCCACCGTCATCTGTCGGCTGTCATCTGTCATCTGTCATCTGTCCGCTATTTCAGCGCCTTCGCAATCCCCGCCTCCACCAGCGGCGTCATCACCGCATACCCGGCCGGCAGCGGATGAACACCATCGTGGCTCAGATTCGCCGGCAGCCCGTCCCGCTCGTCCTTCATCGCCGCGTGGTAGTCCACGTAAACGTGCCCCTTTTCCGCCGCAAACGCCTTCATCCACCGATTGATTGCCAGAATCTTGGGCGCGGGCGTCAATCCCGGCTTCCACGGGTAATCGAAGGCCGGCAGCACCGAGCAGAGCACCACGCGAATATGATTGGCCGCGGCCAGATCGGCCATCGAGGCCAGGTTGTCCTCGGTCTGCTCCACCGTCATCGGTCCGGTGTTGCCGGCAATGTCGTTGGTCCCGGCCAGAATCACCACCACTTTGGGCTTGAGTGCGATCACGTCCTGGCGGAAGCGCAGCACCATCTGCGGCGTGGTTTGCCCGCTGATGCCGCGGTTGATGTACGGCTTGCCAAGGAACGAGCCCTGCGGCCCGGTGAAATGCCATCCCTCGGTGATCGAGTCGCCCATGAAGACAACACGGTTTTCGCCCTCGGTAGGCGGCGCAAGCGCCAAGTTGGCCTCCTTGAACTTGGCCAGCCACGGCCAGTCGTTCTTCAACTGCTCCTCGTGCGCCTTTTGCCAGTCTGAAATCGGCGCAGTCGCCGGCTTGGGCTGAATTGCCGCCGGCGCCTTCATCTCCGGCATGGAGTTCCCCGGTTCCTGCGCGCTGAGCAGGAAGGGGACGAGCAGTGCAGCCACGGCGGCGGCCAAGAACACAGTGCGCAGAAAAGTTCGTTTCACGAGAGATTCTCCAACAGTTCGAAATCGTGCCGATTGGCAAGAGACAAGTCGCCCACCCGCACGCGGTTCCCATTGTAGGGAACCACGCCCCGAGGTTGCCATTCCTTTTCTCGCAACCCTGCGCATTCCACAAAACAACTCCCGGCTGCTCGGCGCAAAAAGAGAGCGGCCAACCCGCCGGCCGGCCGCCCTCTTCAGTGAAACAGAAGCAATCGCTTATGGGACGAAGTACACCTGCGTCTGTGCGGAGTTGCCGTTGCTGTCCTGGGCCTGGATGTTCCAGTTGTACTGCGTCCCATGGACCAGTGTGGTGGGCGAGGGCGTGCTGCCTCCTCCGGTTGGGTCCACATCCCAGGTAATCGACGTGATCGAACTCGAGAAGCCGTTCGACTGGGAATTCTGTCCCGGTATCTCCCAGACGGTGTTCCCGTTATTGTCGTTGAGATAGAACGAGAAACTGTCGCTGCTGTCGGCGGCCGGATCGGTCCAACTGAAGTTCGGTTGCGTTGTCCCGGAGACGCTGGGCAGAAGGTTCGTGGGCAGATCGGCTGCACCCACAACGGAGCCACTTCCATTCCACCCTGTTACCATCCCGGTCAGCGTCTCCGTGTCGAGGCTCGAATCGCTGTAGGTCACCAGGAAGGTGTAGGCATCGCCAATGCTCGGCGTGTCGCTGTTGACATTCGCATAGTACTGGAATTGCGCGTTGCCGCAATCGCTGCACAGGCTCATGTCAACCGGGTCGATCACGTTCGGACCCGACATTAACGTAACCGAGACCGGCCTCTTGGCGCCGGGGCGCACACTGAAGTTGAGCTGGTAATTGGCCGAACTGCCGCCCGGCGACGTGTTGCTTTGGTACTGCGTTTGCACCGTGGCCGCGCTGTTGGCCGAAGACAACGTGACGTCCTGTCCGGTCATCGGTCCCGAGATGTTGACGGAGTTGGAACCGTTGTTGCTCTGATTGACGTTGGTGAGGTCCCCAAGGTCGATCAGGCCGTCGTTGTTCAGGTCGAGGATGGCAAAGTTGAAGTAGCCGGTCCCCGAGGGAACGAAAACCGTATAGTTGTTCGCGCCGATTACCGGGCTCGCAATGCGTGTGCCGAAGATGCCCTTGGTCTGGCTATAGAAGCCCACATACAGCGTACTGCCCGTTAAGGTTACGCCGGCGGGGATGGTGACTGTGCCCTGCACCTGGTTGCCACTCGTGCTGGCGCCAACGACCACCGGCGTAGGCGTGGTGGAACTCCCCCAGTACGAGTATCCCGAGGGGTGCCCGGCCGCGTTCTGAGCGCGTGCACGGAAATAGTAGGATGTGCCGTTGTTGAACAACCCGGTCAGGCCGCCGATTCCGTTGTTCAGTATCCAGACATTGGCTCCATTGGCCCCGTTGGCCTTGAAGGTGTAGCTGGACGTACTGCTGAAATCGGTCGTGGTGCTCCATTGGACGACATATGAGGTAGCCGCCTCGACGGAGCCGTTGGCCACCGTGGTCACCGGCCCAAAGCTGATCACCACACCCTGATCGGTCGGGCTGACCACGTTGATGTTGGGGTTGGAGCCGGGCGCGTTAAGCGGGTTCGGATCGGCCAGGACCACCGATGCCCCGCTGATGTTCGCGGTCGAGATCGTCCCGGTGCCGGGAGAGGTGTACGACGGATTCGAGGAGTTCTGCTGTCCGTCGCCCAGAGTGTCCATCCATGCCGACAGGGTATAGGTGCCGGGTGCCACCCCGCGGATGGTGAATTGACCGCCGCCGGTCAGCGTGGCCTCGCTGATGCTGGTGCCCGGTGAGCCACTCCCGCCGCATTTGGTATTGTTCAGGTTGATATAGGTTTGACCGGTATTCACGCCACCGTAGGTCACCGTCCCCGAGACCGTGTAACCCAGCGAAACCTGGAAGTTCTTGTTGCTTACGCTGCCGTTGTTCACGGTCACGTTGGCGTAACTGGCGGGATAGAACACCGAACTCGGCCCCACAATCGAGGGCGTGATCGTGTACGTCCCGTTGGGAACACCGGTGAACGAGTAATTCCCGCTATTGTCGGTGTTCACCGTCTGCACCGGAGTCGTGTTGATGCTTACCTTGAAAGTCGGCAACGTTGGACTGCCGCCGCAGAAGTTGTTCAGGGAGATCTGCCCGCTCACCTGCGATCCGG
>Ga0316217_10002888_pt1 | contig 20248 bp, 18 predicted proteins | sample 1anoAmetaG_FD_203633 | JGI IMG/M metagenome (GOLD analysis project Ga0316217, IMG submission 203633) | Freshwater microbial communities from Trout Bog Lake, Wisconsin, USA - 1anoA | ecosystem: Environmental > Aquatic > Freshwater > Lake > Hypolimnion/Profundal zone | place: USA: Wisconsin...
ATTATTTTATTGATCGAACGTCCGATCATTGACTACCATGGGTGCTTCCCACCCTCCTGACAGGTCGGCCCATTGCCCGGCACCGAGGAGGTGGTCCAGGACCTGCAAGCCAGTAGAGGGTAACGATGGAATTCGCCCGATTATTTTGCCTTTTGACCTGCCTGATGGCTTTCGCCGGCTGCACGCCGGCTCAGTTCAGCAATGAAATTTATGGTGATCTTTCATGTCTCCGCTCCGCCCGGTTCGCGCTCAATCCACAGCAAGGTACGGCAATATTCGTCGATGGCATGAAGCGCGTTCCCGCCGGCGTCGCCGTGAAACAGGTGCTGGAGGAACTCCAAGGCAAGGGTTACCGGGTCCAGTCCGACGAGGACCATGCGGATCTTTGGGTGGGGGTGTACACCTTCATCTCCGACTCGCCCAAGGGCAAGGGCGAGCTGGTGGTGGAAATCCAGGAGAAAGCCACGCGCCGCCGGATCTGGCTCGGGTGGATGGTCCTGTCGCCTTTGGCGGCGGAGCGAGGATCGGGGCCTTTCCCGGTCCGGAAGGATGACGTCACCGCACTGCTCAAGAGCCTTCCCAGTTCCATGGAACACCTGGTCCCTTCCTGAATCTCTCTGGGGACCAGCTTGCTCACGGCGGTCCGGTCCTCCTTTTCCTTGGGCACTTCTGCAATCAGGAGTAATTCATGTCATTGAAAGAGCTTTTTCTCCCAACTCTTGGCCTCCTGCTGGCCTGCGGACATCGGGGAGCCCCGGCACCGGAAGAACGCAAGGCTTCGATCGCGGTGGCCCAGCCCTCCAGGGTGCAGGAATTCGAGCAGATCTCCGTCAGCGGCACCCTGATGCCCCAGAGCGGTTCCTCCATGGTGGCCTTCCAGGTGCCGGGGCGGGTGCTCAAGGTTCTTTTCCGGGAAGGTGAGCCGGTGCGGCAGGGCCAGGTGCTGGCTGTGCTGGACGCCGAGAACCTCACCCACGCCCTCGAAGCCGCCCGCGCCCAGGTGGCGGCGGCGAAAGCAGGAGCGGACCAGGCTGAACAGGAATTCAACCGCATGAAGCAGCTGTTCGACAGCCAGAGCCTGGCGGCCAACGATTTCGCGAAGTTCACCGCCGCCCGGGACGCGAGCCGGGAACAGCTTGGGCAGGCGGTGGCCGGAGAAAGGATCGCCCGCAAGAATCTGAACGAGGCCCAATTGGCGGCTCCCATCAGTGGGTTCATCGCCCGGCGGATGCTGGAGCCCGGGGGCATGGTGGGCGCGGGGCAGCCGGCCTTCGAAATCGCGCAGATGGACCCCATCGAAGTGAACGTCGGGATTCCCGAGACCGACGTGAGACTGGTGAAGGTGGGCCAGCCGGCCACCGTCACGATTCCCGCCTGGCCCGACCGGCGCTGCCATGGCACGGTGCGGGTGGTGAACGTTTCGGCCGATCCGGCCACGCGCACCTACATGGCCCGGATCAGCGTCCCCAACCCGCGGCGGGAGCTCAAGGTCGGCATGGTCGCCGAAGTCTCCATCACCGGCTCGCAACGCCTTGACGTGCTCCTGCTTCCAGCCGATGCCATCGTGCGGGATCCCCAGGGCGCCACCCTGGTGTTCCAGTATTTCTCTGACCAGCACAGGGTCTACAGCAAGCGGGTGGAGATCGGGTCCCTCTATGGGCGCGACGTCCAGATCCGGTCCGGCCTGCAGGGGCAGGAACCCATCGTGGTGGCCGGCCAGAACGCGCTGCGCAACGGCATGGCGGCCGAGCCGGTCCAGGGGGGGAAATAACCATGAACCGGCTTATCAAGGCCTGCCTGCGCTACCCCACCCTGACCGCCATCCTCGCGATCATGGTCGTCCTGGTGGGCCTCGGCGCCATCAGGAGCATGCCCCGCACCGAAGACCCCAGCATCACCATCCGCACCGGCATCGTCGCCGCGGCCTATCCCGGCGCCACCTCCGAACAGGTGGAGAAGCAGGTCACCAAGACCCTGGAATCCCATATCTTCAAGTTCCAGGAGGTGCGCAAGAACAAGACCTACTCGACCAGCCGGCCGGGCTTGGTGGTCATCAACGTGGAACTGGAGAAGAACGTCAAGAATCCCGACGTCTTCTGGGCCAAGCTTCGCCATGAGCTGAACCTTGTCAAGGCGACGGAACTGCCGCCGCAGGTGCAGGGACCGGTGGTCGATTCCGACTTCGGCGACACGGTGGCCATGCTGGTGGCCGTAAGCGGTGACCGGTACGGCTACCGCGAGCTGCAGGATTATGTGGATCAGATCAAGGACACCCTGCGCACCGTGCCGGAGGTGGGCAAGATCGCCGTCTACGGCAACCAGAGCGAGCAGATCTGGGTGACCAGCAGCAGTGAGCGGATGAGTCAGTATTTCACCGATCCCCAGAAGGTGGCCAGGGCCCTCGGCCAGCGGAACGTGGTCCTGGGCGCTGGCAGCGTGCGAACGGACGTGGGCCAGGTGCCGCTGCACACCACCGGGCTCTTCAACACCGAGGAGGAGATCCGCAAGACCATGGTGGGCCTCTCTCCAACTGGCCAGCCGATCTACATCGGCGATATGGCGAACGTCGAACGCCGCTACCAGGACCCCACGTTCACGACCCGCTTCGACGGCAAGCCAGCCCTGATGATTTCGGTGGAGATGCAGAAGGGCCACAACATCGTCGAGATGGGGGACAAGGTGTCCAAGGCCCTGGAGCGTCTCCGACCGATGCTGCCGCCGGACCTGCACCTGGACTACATCGCCAACCAGCCCAAGGTCGTCCAGGAACGCATCATGGGGATGGGCCACGAGTTCCTCATCGCCATCGGCTGCGTCATCCTGGTGACCGTCCTGCTCCTGCCCATCCGGGTCGCTGTCATCGCGGCCCTGGCGATCCCCACCACGATGCTGACCACCATCGGGGTCCTGAACGCCATCGGGATCCAGCTCCATCAGGTGTCCATCGCCGCCCTGATCCTGGTCCTGGGCATCGTGGTGGACGATGCCATCGTCATCGCGGACAACTATGTGGAACTCCTGGATCACAGGGTGCCGCGCCTGGAGGCCGCCTGGAGAGCGCCTGCGGAAGTCCTCGCCCCGGTGCTGGGGGCCACCCTCACCATCATCGCCTCCTTCCTGCCGCTGCTGATCATCTCCGGCAGTTCGGGCGAGTTCATCCAGGCCCTGCCCATCACCGTGGCGGTCGCCCTCTTGGTGTCCTTCCTGGTGGCAGTCTGCCTCACTCCCTTGCTTTGCCGCACCTTCATCATGAAGGGCCTGCATGACCATTCGGCGGAACCGCCCGAAGGCGCCAAGAAGACCTTCAATGCCCTGGACTCGCTCCAGGCCGCGTACCGGGTGGGCATCCGCCTCTTCCTCGCCAGGCCGTTCCTGGCCGTGGGCCTGGGGGTGGCCGGCACCATCGCCGGCGCATGGGCCTTCCGGTACGTGCCGCAGGAGTTCTTCCCCAAGGCCGAACGGAACCAGTTCGTGGTCGATATCTGGATGCCGCAGGGCAGCCGGATCGAGGCCACGGACGGTGTGGTCAGGCGCATCGAGCAGGAGCTCAAGTCGGAAAAGAGGGTCGAGCACTGTGCCAGTTTCGTGGGGCAGAGCTCCCCGCGGTTCTACTACAACGTGAACCCCCAGCAGCCGGATCCGGCCTACGCCCAATTCATTGTCAACACCACCGACGCCAAGGTCACTGCTGCCCTGGTGGCCGACCTCCAGCTCCGCCTGGCGCGGCTGGCGCCAGAGGCCATGATCCTGGTCCAGCAACTGCAGCAGGGTGCCGCCATGGAAGCCCCGCTAGAGTTCCGGTTCTCCGGCGACGATATCTCCCAGCTCAAGACGATTGGCGAGCAGGTCGGCGACCTGGTGCGGTCGGACCCCCGGGCGCGCTTCGTCCACACCGACTACCGCAACGACAGCCCCATGGCGGATGTCGATATCAACCCGGAGCTGGCCAACCGGCTCGGCATGACCCATGCCGGTGTCTCGCGGCTGCTCTCCGGCGCATTCGACGGTGCCCCCATCAGCACCTTCTGGGAGGGCGACCGGGCCGTTGACATCGTGCTTCGGTTCGATCCTGAGCACCGTTCGTCCTTCGAACATGTCCGCAACACCTACCTGGATTCGATGGTCGGGGAAGGCCGGGTCCCGCTCCGTGCCATCGCCAGCCTGTCGCCGGCCTGGGAAACCAGCCGGATCGTCCGCCGGAACGGCGTGCGAACCCTCACTGTCCGCGCCTATCCCGCGCCCGGCGCCTATGGCTCGGCCATCCTCAATGCTGTCCTTCCCAAGATCCAGGCGCTGCCCCTGCCGCCGGGCTACCGGTTCGAGCTGGGCGGCGAATATGACAACGAGGCCGAAACCCACCCTGAGCTGATCGCCGCGCTCTCCGTCAGCCTTCTCTCCATCTTCCTGATCCTCATGATGCAGTTCCGCAACATCACTGAATCCCTGGTGGTCATGACCTCCATCCCCCTGTCCCTGCTCGGCGTGGTGGCGGGTCTGCTCATGACCCGCAATTCCTTCGGGTTCACCGCGTTCATGGGCGTGATCAGCCTGTGCGGCATCGTGGTGCGCAACGCCATCATCCTCATCGACTACATCAAGGAGAAGCTGAACGAGGGCAACAGCCTGGAGGATGCCGCGCGCCAGGCCGGCGAGCGCAGGCTCCGGCCCATCTTTCTCACCACCATGGCCGCCGCCGTGGGCGTCACGCCCATGATCCTGTCGGGCTCGAAGCTGTGGAGCCCCCTGGCCAGTGTGCTGGCCGTGGGCCTGGTCTTCTCGATGTTCTTCACGCTCCTGGTGGTCCCGGTGATCTACGTCCTGGTCTTCCGCAGGCGTGGCCGTTCAGGGGCCGGTGCCGGGGCGGTCCTGGTGCTCCTGGGAATGCTGATGGTCGCCCCATCCCTGCGCGCCTCCGAGGCGCCGCTGCGGCTGACTCTGGATCAGGCTGTAGCCAGAGCGGTCAAGCGAAGCTCCGGCGTGCGCGTCGCCCTGGCCAAGGTCGAGGAAGCCCGGGCCAAGCGCCTGGAGGCCCGCGCGGAGTACTGGCCGCAGCTGGAGACGGACGCCGTCTACACCCACTTGAACAACGCCCCTACGGTGGATCTCGGGGCAGGATCCCTGGGGACCCTGCCCGGCACCGGACCCTTCCCGGGCACGGAGGTGCAATCCGCCCAGGGCAAGAAGAACCTCTACTTCCAGGGTTTGACCCTCGCCCAGCCGCTCACCCAGTTGGCCAGGATCTACCACGGGAACCAGGCGGCCTCCGCCGAGGAACGCATCGCCGAGGCGGATCTGCGCAAGATGGAACCAGATATCGCCTACAGGACGCGCCAGGCCTTTGCTGGACTGCTCATCGCCCAGGCCCAGTTCGAGGCGGCAGAGGCCGGCGTGAAAGCTGCCGAGGCCCAGGACCAGGATTCCCGGCTGGCCGTCAAGGCCGGCAACGCCCTGCCCGTGGCGCAGACCGGCAGCCGGGTCGTCCTGCTCCAGAACCAGCAGAAACGGCTCGCCGCCGAGGCTGCCTGCGGCGATCTGACCGCGGAACTGGACGACCTGATCGACCAGCCCCAGGGCACGGCGCTGGAACTGGTTCCCTTCGTCACCCGCACGCTGGCCTTGCCCGGACAGCAGGCCCTTCTGGAGGAGGCCGTGAAGGGCAATCCCGGACTGGATTCGGCGGCCGCCACCACGGAAAAGGGCCGGAGCGCCCTCCGGGCCGCCAAGGCCGACTACCTCCCGGAGATCACCGCGTACGCCACCCAGGGCCATGAGGAGGGCGTGCCCTTTGTCCGGCAGAACGCCACCGTGTTCGGCCTCACCCTGTCCTGGAAGATCTTCGACGGGGGCCGCAGGGCTTCCGTCATCAGCGAACGTGCGGCGCTCGTGAACCAGGCTTCGGAAAACCAGCGCCGGCTCCGCCAGCGCGTGGAGATCGACCTGGGCAGGCTCATGCGCAAGGTGGAAACCTCCAGGCTCCAGGTGGCTGTGGCGGAAGAAGGCTGCGCCCTGCGGACCGAGGAATCGCGCCTGGCCGGGAACCAGTTGCGGGCCGGCACGCTTTCCGCGGCGAAACGGGCCGAAGCCGAAGCCGTCGCCAGGACGGCCCAGGCCGACCTGCTCGCGGCCCGCCTGGGACTCGACTTGGCCTATGCCGAGCTGGATCAATTGCTCGGCCGTCATTGACGGCGGAATTCTGCTGCCTGCATGTTTCCGCCAATTTTCCAGGCTGACCGTAATTGCTGCCGTCGGCTGCACCCTCGTAAGCTGTGCCCGTAATCGGCATGGAAGAACGTGGCCTGGTCCAGGCGCAGGTGGACAGGGAAAGCGGCACCGTGACCGCCCACGGCACGGAACTGCCCGGGACCCACGCCGACCAGCGCGTCCTTTCTCCTGGACCGGCCAAGGGCGCGATGGGGGAGCCGAGCCATCACGCAGTCAGGCTAGCGCGGCCAGGCCAGGCCCGCGGCGCCGGCGGTGATCAGGGCGGCGCCCGCCCACTGGCGGGCCGTGGGGCGCTCGCCGATGGCCCGGGAGAACAGCACCGCGAAGACGATGGAGGTGTTGCGCAGGGTCGCCATGACGCCCGCGCCCTCCAGGGCCATGGCCTGCAGGTAGAGCAGGAAGCTGGCGGCGCAGAGGATTCCGGCGGTGGCCACCAGGAGCCACTGGCCGGGCAGGGCGAAGCGCTTGCGGCGGTAGGTGATGCCGGCCTGGATCGGCAGGGCCACCAGCATGGCCAGGCCGTAGAGGCCCATCGGATGGGCGCCGCCGGCCAGGGCGGCCTTGTAGCACAGGGTGTAGCCGGCGATGCAGACGCCGGTGGCCGCGGCCCAGAGGAACGCCCTGGAGCCCTGGCCCCGGGCCGAGACCAGGCCCATGACCGCCAGGCCCAGGCAGACCACGGCCACCGAAACGGCCGAAAGCGGGCGCAGCGTCTCGCCCAGGCAGAGCAGGGAGACCGGCCAGACCAGCAGCATGCCCAGCCCGCGCATCCAGGCGTAGCTCCAGCCCAGCGGCGCGGCGCGCAGGGCCCGGGACAGGGCGACGAAGTAGCAGCCTTCGCCCAGGCCGGCGGCCACGGCCCACAGCAGCGGCCGGAGGCCCGGGAAGACCGGCCCGCGGATCCAGGGCACCATGCCGGCGGTGATGAGCACCGAGACCGCCAGGATGCCTACGGAGGCGGTCTGGATGTTCCGGGCCCGCTTCAGCATGGCGTTCCACAGGGCGTGCAGGCAGGCGGAGGCCAGCACGAGGATCATGGCGAGAAGGAGCACGGCGCAGCCTCACATGCCGCCCAGTATGCCGGTGCCGGTCCGCATCACCTAGCGGATGAATCCCTCTTCAGAACTCGGGGACCCGGACGCCGACAATCGCGCAACGATCAGTTGCCCAGGTAGGTGAACCAGAAGCGCACGCCAAGAGCGCCGGAATCAAAGCCTTCGGGCAGCCGGGGCAGGGGATCGGAGCGGCGCACCGCCAGCAGGGCGCTCTGGTCCAGGGAGGCGTTGCCGCTGGGGCTTTCCACCCGGGCGCCGTCGATGGAGCCGTCGCGCTGGATCCGGAAGTAGATCTGCACCCGGCCCTGGGCCGAACTCAGGCGGTTCCAGTTGCCGGTGATCCGGCCCTGGACCTGCTGCAGGTACCAGGTGTAGGGGAAGTTCCCGTCCAGGTCGGAGATGAGCCCGCTGCCGCCCTGGATCCCGGCGGAGGCCTTGAGCCCGGGGATGGCGGCGCCGACCCCGATCCCGCCGCCGCCGCCCTGGCCGGCGGCGCCGACCGCCGGGTTCGGGGCGGGGACCTTGCCCTTGGCGGCCACGGGAGCCTTGCCCAGGCTGTCGGGATTGGGGCTGGTGCCCTTCAGGGGCTGGGAGGCCTTGGTGCCGAAGGTGTTGGGAGTGGCCGCCGCCTTCGGGGATGCGGGCTCGGGCCGCTGGGGCGCCACCTCCTCCACCCGGCGCTGGCGCTCGCCCTGGGTGCCCTGCTCCATCGGCCCCGAGCCGCCCAGGGGGCCGGTGTCGCCGGCGGAGGGAAGGGTCACCCAGGTGACCTTGGCCGGTTCCGGCGGGGCCGCGGTCTTGGGCGTGATCAGGATCGCCGCCGCCACCAGCCCGTGGAAGGCCAGGCTCACGGCCAGGCCGACGGGCCAGCCGAGCCCCTTCATCTGGGCGCGCTGGCGGAGGTAGTCGTAGAGTTCCTGGGTCAAGGCGGCCTCAGGATTCCGGCACGGGCGCGGGACCGGGGACCGCCTGGGTGACGAAGCCCACCTGGGTGAACCCGGCTTCGCGGATGGCGTCCACCACGGTGATCACCCGGCCGTAGGGGATGTTCTGGTCGGCCCGCACCAGCACCGGGCGCTTGCGGCTTTCCTGGGCCCGCTGGCGCAGCCGCGCCTTCAGCACGCCTTCCTGGACGAACTGCTGGTCGAACTGGATCCGCCCGTCCCGCTCCAGGGTCACCACCAGCGCCTCCGACTGCAGGTTCTTGCCGGTCCGGCTTTCGGGCAGGTTCACGTCCACCCCGGTGTTGAGCATGGGCGCGGCCACCATGAAGATGATCAGCAGGACCAGCATCACGTCGATCAGCGGGGTCATGTTGATCGATGCCATCTGGCCATGGGTGGATCCGGGCGTGAAGGACATGTGCACCTCGGACTCAGTTTACACTGACCCGCCCCGGACCGCCCTGCCGGTAGAATGGGGCTTGGCTTCCGGAGATCCCCGCACCCATGGTCCGCCTCATCGTCAGTGAAAAACCCAGCATGGGGCGCGCCATCGCGGCGGCCCTGGGAATCCAGGGAACCGGCCGGAATTCCATCCAGGGCCAGGGGGTGATCGTCACCTGGTGCGTCGGCCACCTGGTGGAAGCCCTGGCGCCCGAAGGCTACGACCCGGCCCTGAAGCAGTGGCGGATGGAGACCATCCCCTTCTTCCCGGAGACCTTCCAGTACGCGCCGATCCAGTCCACCCGGGACCAGTACACGGTGGTCTCGGGCCTGATGAACCGGGCCGATGTCGATGAAATCGTCAACGCGACCGACGCCGGGCGGGAAGGGGAGCTGATCTTCGACCTGGTCTACCGGCTGGCCGGGGCCGCCAAGCCGGTGCTGCGGTTCTGGACCTCCAGCCTGACCGACGCGGCCATCCTCGAGGCCTATGGCAGGATGAAGCCGGGCGACAGCTACGCCGGCCTGCGCGACGCGGCCCGCTGCCGGCAGGAGGCGGACTGGCTGGTGGGGATCAACTGCACCCGGGCCCAGACCCTGGCCCAGCGCCGCTCGGGCGGGGAGGGCGTCTACTCCGTGGGCCGGGTCCAGACCCCGACCCTGGCGCTGATGGTGAACCGGGAACTGGAGATCCAGAACTTCGTGCCCAGGGATTTCTGGACCCTGTGGGCCCAGTTCCAGGCCGGGGCCGGCAGCTACCGGGGCAAGTGGTTCCGCAAGGCCGAAGGCCGCGAGTCCGACCGGTTCGACCTCGAGGAGGACGCCAGGGCCATGGCGGCGGCGCTGGCCGGCAAGCCCGGCAAGGTGGCCTCGGTGACGGCCCGGACCGAAAAGAAGAAGCCCGAGCTGCTCTACGATCTCACCGCCCTGCAGAAGGAGGCCAACAAGCGCTTCAACTTCACCGCCGAGCACACCCTGGAGGTGGCCCAGGCGCTCTACGAGGCCAAGCTGATCAGCTATCCCCGCACCAACTCCCGCTGCCTGACCGAGGCCGACGCGCTGAAGATCCCCGGCTGGATCAAGGCCATCGGCCAGGGCCAGCTCACCGCCCTGCACCCGTTCGTGGCCGATCTGCGCAAGCGCTGGCCGGTGAAGCTGGACAAGCGCTTCGTCAACGACAAGGAGGTGGAGGACCACACCGCCCTGGTGCCCACCGAAAGCCCGGCCCGGACCCTCCAGGGCGACCAGGCCCGCATCTACGAGCTGATCGCCCGGCGCTTCCTGGCGGCCCACTGGCCGGACCGGATCGAGGCCAAGACCACCATCATCACCAGGATCGAAAAGGAGACCTTCAAGACCAACGGCACCGTGGTCAAGGCGCTGGGCTGGTCGGAAGTGGATCCGCCCCACGGCCGGCCGAGGAAGGAGGCCAGGCCCAAGGAAGGCGCGGCCGACGAGTCCGAGGAGGACGAGGATTCCGGAACCCTGCCGGCGGTGGCCAAGGACGAGAAGGTCGAGACCACCGACCTGCAGACCAGGGCCGGCCAGACCTCCCCGCCCAAGCGCATGTCCGAGGCCGACCTGCTGGGGGCGATGCAGAGCGCGGGCAAGGACCTGGACGACGAGGCGCTGAAGGGGGCCATGAAGGACTGCGGCCTGGGCACCCCCGCCACCCGGGCCAATATCATCGAGACCCTGCTCAAGCGCGGCTTCGTGGAGCGCAAGCGGAACATCCTGCAGCCCACCGCCAAGGGCATCGAGCTGGTGCAGAGCATCCAGGCCGAGGCCCTGAAGAGCCCCCAGCTGACCGGCGAGTGGGAGGCCGAGATGGAGCGGATCCGCCGGGGCGAGGCCCAGCGCGGAGCGTTCATGGAGGGCATCCACCGGTTCGTGCGGGACGTGGTGGCCCAGATCAAGGGCTCGGCGCCGGCCGGCCCGAAGCGGGCGTTCGGCCCGGTGGCGGGACCCTGTCCGCGCTGCGGGGCCGACCTGCACCTGCGCGACTGGGAGGGCCGCCACTACGTGAAGTGCTCGGCCGCGGGCAGCGATCCCGAGTGCCGGGTGGCCTATGACACCGACGCCGAGGGCAAGCCGCTGGAGCGGTGCCGGCTCTGCCAGGGCCCGGTGCGCACCACCAAGGGCGGCGGCAAGGTCTGCGTCCAGTGCGGCAAGTGGGTCGCCGACCTGGACCCGGACCTGCCGGAGCCGGGCCTGTGCGCCGCCTGCGGCCAGCCCATGCGGCTGATCCCGTCCACGGCGCGGGGCAAGTATTTCAGGCGCTGCGCGCCTTGCGGGATCCTGGTGCCGGTCGAATAGGTGGATCGGGGAAGGGGAAAAGACGCCTGGGGGCTGGACCGGGCCTACTCCGGCGGAAAATCCGCCGCTTCGGAAACCTGGGCCCAGCCTTCGAAATCCTTCTGGGCGGCGGCCAGCTTCAGCCGGGCCATCTTCAGGGCGGCCTTGCCGAGCAGGAGCCGCAGGGGCGGTTCGGGCGCCTCCACCGCCTGGATGATGGCCGCCGCGGCCCGGGCCGGATCGCCGGCCTGGCGCCCGCTGGCGTCCCGGATCTGCTTGGCGCGCGCACCGGCCGTGGCCTGGTAGCATTCGAGCGCTCCCGGAGCCTCGCTGGCCGAACGGCCGGCCCAGTCGGTGCGGAACGGACCCGGCTCCACCAGCAGCACCTTGATCCCCAGCGGCGCCACTTCCTGGGCCATGGCTTCGGATAGCGCCTCCACCGCGAACTTGCTGGCGTTGTAGAAGCTCAGGGAGGGGAAGGCGGCGATCCCGGCGATGGACGAGATGTTGACGACGGTGCCCGAGCGCCGCGCGCGCATCATCGGCAGCACCGCACGGGTGGTCTCGGCGAGGCCCCATACGTTGACTTCGAACATGGCCCGCACCTCCTCCATCCCGCTCTCCTCGAACGAGCCGAAGTAGCCGATGCCGGCGTTGTTCACCAGGACGTCGATGGCGCCGAACCGGGCCTGGGCGGCCGCGACCGCTTCCTTGATCTGCTGGGGATCGGTCACGTCCAGCTTCAGCACCAGGGCGTCCGGGTGGCCGGCGGCGAGGTCCTCGATCTGGGCTGTGTTGCGGGCGGTGAGGACGGTCGGGTAGCCGAGTGCCAGGGTCTGCCGGGCCAAGGCGCGGCCGAAACCGGTCGAGCATCCTGTGATGAACCATACCCGCCTGGTCATGTTGATCTCCTGTCTGATCGTTACTGGACGTATCATTCACTATAGATCCAATGGGAGGAACCATGGACTACATCAATCTCGGCCGTACCGGCCTCAAGGTCTCCCGCCTATGTCTTGGCTGCATGACCTATACGGTGCCTTCGGCGCAAGGGGTCACGCCCGGCAACCATGCCTGGGCGCTCAACGAGGCTGAAAGCCAGCCGTTCCTGCGCCAGGCGCTGGATCTGGGAATCACCTTCTTCGACACTGCCAACGTCTACTCCAGCGGCACCAGCGAAGAGGTGCTGGGCCGGTTCCTGAAGGCGAACGCCCGGCGCGAGGCTGTCGTCATCGCCACCAAGGTGCACGGGTCCATGCGCGACGAGCCGAACGGCCGCGGGCTTTCGCGCAAGGCCATCTTCCACGAGCTGGACCAGAGCCTGCGCCGGCTCGGCACCGACTATGTGGACATGTACCAGATCCACCGCTGGGACTACCAGACCCCGATCGAGGAGACCCTCGAGGCGCTGCATGACGTGGTGAAGGCGGGCAAGGTCCGCTACCTGGGCGCTTCCAGCATGTTCGCCTGGCAGTTCAGCAAGGCGCTGTACCTCGCCGACCGGCATGGCTGGACCCGCTTCGTCTCCATGCAGAACCACTACAACCTGCTCCACCGGGAAGAGGAGCGGGAAATGCTGCCGCTCTGCCGGGACCAGGGCATCGGCGTCATCCCCTGGAGCCCCCTGGCCCGCGGCCGCCTGGCCCGGGCCTGGCAGAGCGAACCCACCCGGCGCCAGGCAACCGATCAGTACGCCAGGACCCTCTACGGCCAGACCGAAGCCGCCGACCGCCAAGTGGTGGACCGGCTGGGCGAAGTGGCCGAGCGGCGCGGCGTGACCCGGGCCCAGCTGGCGCTGGCCTGGCTGCTGAGCAGGCCCGGCGTCACCGCGCCCATCGTCGGCGCCACCAAGCCACACCACCTGCAGGACGCGGCGGCGGCGCTGACGCTGTCCCTGACCGCGGAAGAGATCGCGGCCCTGGAAGCGCCCTACGCGCCGCACCCGATCGTGGGATTCGACTGACTCAGGCAAGGTCGTGGCGCATTCCTCCGCTGTGAGCGGAGGCAGCGCCGGATGGAAGGCCGCTTCGTGATCCTGGTCAAGTTCGTTCTGGAACTACTCCTTGGATTCGGGCCTGAGGCCGATCCGGTCCATCAGGCGGAGCAGTTCCACCGGCAGCGGGAAGACGATGGTGCTGTTCTTCTCCACGGCGATCTCGGCGAGGGTCTGCAGGTAGCGCATCTGGATGGCCACCGGGTTCTGGCTGATCTTGTCGGCGGCTTCCAGCAGCTGCTGGGAGGCCATCAGTTCGCCTTCGGCGGCGATGACCTTGGCCCGCTTCTCGCGCTCGGCCTCGGCCTGCTTGCCCATGGCCCGCTGGATCTGTTCGGGCAGGTCCACCGACTTCAGCTCGACGCTGGTCACTTCCACGCCCCAGGGCTCGGTGGAGGTGTCGATGATCTGACGCAGGCGCTGGCTGAGCTTCTCGCGCTCGGCCAGGAGCTCGTCCAGGCTCACTTCGCCCAGCACGGAGCGCAGGGTGGTCTGGGCGATCTGGCTGGTGGCGTAGTAGTAGTTCTCCACCCCGAGGATGGCCTGCTGGGCGTTCAGCACGCGGAAATAGACGACGGCGCTGACCTTCAGGCTCACGTTGTCGCGGGTGATGATGTCCTGGCTGGGGACGTCCAGCACCACGGTGCGCAGGCTCACCACCACGGCCCGCTGGAACGGCCGCAGGACGAAGATGAGGCCGGGCCCCTTGGGGACCGCGCCGACCTTGCCCAGGGTGAAGATCACCGCGCGCTCGTACTCGTTCACCACCCGGATGCAGGCGGCGAGCCAGATGATGATGACGATGACGATGGGGCCTAGACAGCCCAGACCTGTGATCAGTTCCTGCATGGGGACCTCCCTTTGTCTCCAGGCCATTCTGGCACGTACTGGCCTAGCGGGACTGCCTGCGCACGAACGGGTTGGCCGCCGCCTCGCTGCCGATGGTGGTGGCCGGGCCGTGGCCGGGGATGACCAGGGTGGCGTCCTCCATGGGGTAGAGCTCCCGCTGGATGCTGGCCTCCAGCTGCTCCCAGCTGCCGCCCCAGAGGTCGGTGCGGCCGACCCCGCCCTGGAACAGGGTGTCCCCGGCCAGCACCACCCGGCCCCGCTCGAATTCGCCGTGGAAGCAGCAGGAGCCGGGCGTGTGGCCGGGCGTGTGCAGGGTGGTCATGCCGTGGTGGGCGTCGCCCGCGTTCAGGGCCGTCGTTTCCGGGCGGGGGATGGGATCCATGCCGAACATGCCGGTCTGCAGCTCCAGGTTGTCGATCAGGAACCGGTCGCCCTCGTGCAGGTAGGCCGGGCACTGCCAGAGCTCCTGGAGTTCCTTCGTGGCGCCCACGTGGTCGAAATGGGCGTGGCTGTGCAGCAGCGCGGTGACCTTGAAGCCCAGGGCCGCCACCCGCCGGGCGATCCGGGGGCCCTCCCCGCCCGGGTCCACCACGATCCCGGTGAGCCGCTCCGGGTTCCAGAGCAGGGTGCAGTTGCAGCCGAGCGGGCCGACCGGGAAGCTTTCGAGCTTGAGCATGGGACAACTCCATTCATATCAGTCTTGGAAGGTCCAGGCGAGGATCCGGCTGCGCTTCTGGCCCTGGGCCATGTCCAGGGTCCGGATGGCCAGGGCGCCGGCCTGGCGGGCGGCGTGGCGCAGCCCCGGGAGGTTCGCGGCCCTGGAGACCAGGGTCGAAAACCAGCGGACGCGGTCCGGGATCCGGGCGCTTTCCAGGATCATCCGGCCCGCGAACCCGGCCTCGCCGCCTTCGCACCAGAGCTCGGCGGCCTGGCCGCCGAAGTTCAGCCGGGCGCCGCCGATGCCGAGGTTGCGCAGCTTGCTGCGGGCGCCGGCCATGGCTTCGGCCCGGGAGGCGTGGAAGGGCGGGTTGCAGATGGAGAGCGCGAACGTCTCCCCGTCCCGCAGGAGGCCCTGGAAGATCGCCCCGGGCGACGGCTGCAGCCTGAGTTCGATGGCGCCGGCCAGGCCGGGATTGGCCTGGAGGATCCGGCCGGCGGCGGCCAGGGCCCCGGGGTCGATGTCCGAGCCCAGGAAGCGCCAGCCGTATTCATGGTGGCCGATGATGGGGTAGATGCAGCTGGCGCCCACCCCGATGTCCAGGACCCGCACCGACGGGCCGCGGGGGATCGGGCCGGAACCGGCGAGCAGGTCGGCGGCGTGGTGGAGGTAGTCGGCCCGGCCGGGGATGGGCGGGCAGAGGAAGCCGGCCGGCAGCTGCCAGTGGCCGGTCCCGTAGAAGTGCTTCAGCAGGGCGCGGTTGAGGGCGCGCACGGCCGCGGGGTCGGCGAAATCGATGGATGGGTCGCCGTACGCGGTCGGCCGCACGAAGGCGGCCAGCTCCGGGCAGGTGCCGACCAGTTCGGCGAAGTCGTACCGGGCCCGGTGCCGGTTCCTGGGGTGGAGCCCCGGTTTCTCTTCCTGTCTGCTGTCCATCCCGATCCGGTCCCCGTCGCCCTCATTGAGTATGCAGGATGGGCAGCATGATGTGGGAGGGATACTGGACGCTGTGGTGGATCGCAAGGTGCCCGGGGCCCGGTCAGAAGGTGTAGACCACGCCCAGGTTGAGGGAACCGTAGGTGCCCTCGTTGAAGTTGTTGCTGGTGTAGCGCGCCTGCAGGCCCAGGCGCCGGTCCAGGTCGTAGCCGGCGCCCAGATCGATCCCCACGCCGGCATTGTTGCGGGACCAGTTGGAGAAGCTGGTGTGGTAGTTCTGCTGGGACAGGCCGACGAGCAGGTAGGCGCCCCGCGGGCGGCGCTCGAAGTGGTAGGTGTAGTCGGCGGCGATCGCCAGGTCGGACACGCTGGTGCTGTTGTTCTGGCCGAAGAAGGTGAGATCGGCCCTGACCATCAGGCCGTGCCCGCCGCGGAAATCCCACTGGGCATGCCCGCCCGCCTGCAGACCCGCGTTGGCGTTGTCGGCCAGGTTGTTGGCGGGGACGGAAACGGCGCCCTGGACGCCGAGCCGGATATCCTGGGCGGACAGGCAGAGGGCGGTGCCCATGGCGAGAATCACGAAGGCCTTTTTCATGTTGACTCCTTGATGACACTGGGGGAGAGGGGCGGATCCAGAATGGCGCGCTCCCTTCAGAAAATCATCATATCCCGAGGGTCGGGAAAACAGGAACGGACGCGGCAGGCGAATGGGCGCGACAGGGCGGGCCAAGTCGTATTAATTTAATTCGATGAGCAACTCCGAGCTTTCTCCCGCCCCGACCCTCGGCGCCGTCTGCGTCTTCGCCGGTTCCAAGCCCGGCGCCAACCCCCGCTTCCTGGAAACCGCCACCGCCCTCGGCAGCGCCCTGGCCCGGCGGAACATCGCGCTGGTGTACGGGGGCGGCAACAACGGCCTGATGGGCGCCCTGGCCAACGCCGCGCTGGCCGGCGGCGGCCGGGTGGTGGGGGTCATCCCGCAGAACCTGGTGGACCGGGAGAACGCCCACCTGGGCCTCAGCGAGCTGATCATCACCCCCGACATGCACACCCGCAAGGCCCGCATGGCCGGCCTGGCCGACGCCTTCCTGGCCCTGCCCGGAGGCTACGGCACCCTGGAGGAGCTGTTCGAGGTGGTGACCTGGGGCCAGCTGGGCCTGCACCGCAAGCCGGTGGGGATGCTGGACAGCGACGGCTTCTGGGACGGCCTGCTGGCGTTCCTGGCCCACACCCGGACCCAGGGCTTCATCCCCGAATCCGGCCTGTCGGTGCTGCCCTGCGCCTCGGATCCGGACCGCATCCTGGACCTGCTGGCGGCCGGCGAGGGCATCGGCTTCTAGACGCGCGCCAGGGCCTCGGCGACGGTGCAGATGGTGGCGAAGCGCCCGGCCAGGACCAGCTCGGTGCGCTCGCGGATCTCCTCCGGGCTGTAGGTCCGTCCGTTGGCGTGGGTCATGGCGAAGGTCAGGGTCGCCCGGGTGACGAAGTCCACCTCGAAGCCGGCGTCGCTGGCCGCCCGGGCCGTGGTTTCGCAGCACTGCTCGGTGCGCATGCCGGAGATGATCACCCGTCCGATGCCGCGCTCGGTGAGCCACGCGCCCAGGTCGGTGCCGGCCAGGGCGCTATGCCGCCGCTTGCGCACCACCAGGGCCGGGTCGAATTCGGCCAGGCCGGCCATGGGCACGACGTATCCGGAGTCGGGGGCGAACACCCCTTCCTGGGCGACATGGTAGATGCGGACGATGGGCAGGTTGCGGGCCGCGGCGGCTTCGATCAGGGCGTTCTGGGCGGCCAGGAAGCCGGGGATCGCCTCGGGGTCGAACCCGGGGCGGTGCCGGAACGATTCCTGCACATCGATCACCAGCAGGGCGGCGGAAGCGGGCATCGGATTCCCTTTCAAGGATGGTTTCCAGTATTCTCGCGGTCTTTGCATGCCGGGGCGCTGTTTTTCCAATTCACCGATAAATAATATGAATTTGACACCATGCCAAGCGCCTCTAGAATCAGCTATCAGGACGGCGCAGGTTCCCGTTCGTGGGAGGGCGCATGACTGGGAAATCGCTACAGATCTACGGGAAACAGGCCATCTTCCATACCACCGGGACGATGTGCGCCAGCGCGGCGGACCTGGTGGGCAGCGACTTCTTCCTGGGCATCCTGGAATCCTTCCTGAACCATCTCCGGGCCGTGGACCATCCGGTGCTCGAGCTGATGGACCAGCACGGGGCTTCCGCGCTCACCGTGAAGCAGTGGCAGTCCCTGTTCGCAGCCGTCCGGGAGCAGACCCTGGAGGACGCGGCGCTGCGGCTGCCCCACGCGGTGGACTTCCTCGCCCCGGTCCGGCGCAAGGCCCTGCTGGAGTTCGTGGAGGCGTTCTACGACTACTGGCGCTCCTTCGACCGCTACATGGTGCTGCGCGCGAAATCCGGGCCGGAAAGCTCGGATCGTCCGTACCGGGCCTTCGACGCCTCGGTGGAGGGCTTCACCTGCCTGGTCCGCGGCATCTACCGGGACATCTGCGAAAACGTCAGCGGCGACCACCCGCGCATCTACCGCCAGGTGCCCGCGGGCTGCAACGCCGGGTTCATCGCCGCGCCCAAGGCCAGCCCGATGCCGCCGGACCTGCGCGAGGTGCTCGGCGCCATCCCGTTCATCCGGCAGATGGTCATCGACCCCCCGATGATCCTGGACCCGCCCTGCAACACCCGCACCGGCAGCTTCGAGGCGGTGGACCGCAACCCGGTGCTGGGCCTGCGCCTGGATCCGAAAGAGTGGCTCTGCTACCCGGCCCAGGTGGGGCCGATGGTGGTCTTCATCTACTTCCACATGCAGTTCGTGGGCCTGGGCTGCGCCCTGGGCAACCTGTTCGAGATGGCCACCGACCGGCAGATCGCCGCGGGACCCGCCGCGCTGTTCGTCTACGGCGCCGACAAGGATGCCATGGCCCAGTTCGGCGAACTGCCCACGGTGTTCTTTGAAGACCCCTCGGGCCTGCTGGTGGGCGCCATCCCCGGCGAGCCGCGGTTCGGCTACTTCGGCTACCTGAAGAAGATGGCCCTGACCCTGCACAACATCGCCATGCTCAAGCAGGGGCGGCTGCCCTTCCACGGGGCCATGGTCCGGATCCAGCTGCGCAACGGCCGCAAGGCGTCGGTGCTGATCATCGGCGACACCGCCACCGGCAAATCCGAGTCGCTGGAAGCGTTCCGGACCCTGGGCGCCGGGCGGATCCGGGAGATGCGGATCGTCTCCGACGACATGGGCTCGCTGCAGATCTCCCCGACCGGCCAGCTGCAGGGCTACGGCACCGAAACCGGCGCCTTCGTGCGGCTGGACGACCTCCAGCTGGGCTACGCGTTCGGCACCATGGACCGGGCCATCTTCCTCAGCCCGCAGAAGGTGAACGCGCGGGTGGTGCTGCCGGTGACCAGCCTGAACGAGGTGCTGACCGGCTACCCGGTGGACTTCCTGCTCTACGCCAACAACTTCGAACCGGTGAACGAGGACCGGGCGGTCCTGGAGCGGTTCCCCGACCTGGAGAGCGCGCTGGAGGTGTTCTCCGCCGGACGGGCCATGTCCAAGGGCACCACCAGTTCCAAGGGCCTGACCGGCAGCTATTTCGCCAACCCGTTCGGCGCGCCCCAGTTCCGCGAGCTGCACGAGGGCCTGGCCCGGCGCACCTTCGAGGCGGCCTTCGCCGCCGGGGTCTACGTGGGCCAGATCCGCACCCGGCTGGCCATCCCGGGCATGGAGTCGGAGGGCCCCCGGGCCGTCGCCGTGGCCCTGCTGGAGGCGCTGGACGCGACCCAGCCGTAGCGGGCGTCCGGTCGCCGGGCGGGATGATGGCGGGGTCCGGGGTCGCGGTTGTCGCCAGAATGGCGACAATAGGTGGGGGGTGTACCCATGAAAACCATCCCGCTTCGGGATTTCCAGCGTGAAGGCGCCAAGGCCCTCGGGAAAAGTCCGTCCACCGAGCCTTGGCTCCTGGCCGGAAGGGACCAGGAGTTCGTCCTGCTGCCGGTGACGCCGGACAACCGCTCCGCGATGATCGATCTGGCTGAAGGCATGGCTGCCGTAATCGCCCTGCGCGAGGACCAGGCGAGGGCCGTGGAGGCGGGCCTGGACCAGATGAGCATGGATGAGATCGAGGAGGAGATCCGGGAAGCCCGGAAGACCATCAAGCACCGGAAGCGCCCGGCATGAGCAGGGCGGTCGTCCTGGACACCAACGTCCTCGGGTCCGCTGCGCTGAAGCCGGAAAGCGACCTGGCCCGGATCGTCGAACGGGTCCTGCTCCGCCAGGTCCCCCTGCATGTCTGCCCCGGCACGGTGCTGGAGTACCGGGAGGTGCTGAACCGGCCCAAGTTCAGGGCGAAGGGGTTTCCTCCCGCATGGTTCCCGCGCCTGCTCCACGTGGCTTTCCACGAACCCGAACCCGGCCCGTGGCCACTGGCGGGCCCCGGTCCCGATGATCTTGTCTTCCTGGCCCTGGCCAGGGCTTCGGGGGCGGTGCTGGTGACGGGAAACCTGGCGCATTTTCCCGAAAGGATCAGGGAAGGCGTCATCGTACTGAGCCCGGCCGCCTACCTGGCCGCCGAAGGCCGATAGGGAACGTCGAGGACTCAGCCCACCCGCGCCGGGGTCCGTCAGGTGCCGTGGTAGGCGACCCGGAGCCCGAGGTGGGCGGCGAAAGGCTCGAAATCCCGATCGCTGTGGAGCAGGATGTGCCCGTGGCGGATGCAGCAGGTGCGATCAAGGTGTCGATCGTCTTGCGCACCGTGACGCCATCGGCCCTCATGGCATCGAGATCTCCCTGCCAGCGGAGCTTCCCGCGGAACCTCCGGACTTCTTCCTGCGGC
>Ga0316217_10002889_pt1 | contig 20240 bp, 16 predicted proteins | sample 1anoAmetaG_FD_203633 | JGI IMG/M metagenome (GOLD analysis project Ga0316217, IMG submission 203633) | Freshwater microbial communities from Trout Bog Lake, Wisconsin, USA - 1anoA | ecosystem: Environmental > Aquatic > Freshwater > Lake > Hypolimnion/Profundal zone | place: USA: Wisconsin...
CCTCTCTGACCTAAGACAATCATAAAAAAAAGTCGTTTTTGGCTCAGCATCGCGGGATTCCCGACCTAAGAGTTTTTTTTTCACATTTCTGAATATAGCACCCCCCCGGCACTTTTCCATTTCCACTTTTCTGTCGCCTTTCTGAATTTATTACGGGATTGCATCGGGGCACACCCCGGGGAAATTTTTTTATGGTTTTTACATCGGGGGGTTTCCTCCTGTCACTTTTCCATTTTGATTTTTTCACCACACTTTTAAATTTCATTATGTTCCAGCATCGGGGCACACCCCGGGGAAAATAATTTATGATTTTTACATCGGGATACTTAAGGGGGGTTTTATTTCCACACAAAAAAATAATAATATCCGGCATGGGGGTTTTTCCAATTCACGACATTTTCATCTTTTGATTTCGTTAGATGGTCCAACATCAAGGTTAAACAAATTTAATTAAGCGTTGATATCATCGTATGGGTCATAATAGTTTTCAACAATTTAATATATCCCGATCTAAATTAAGCAATCGCGGGGCTTGGCCGCGATCTTAATTTAGATCGGGATATATTAAAATTGTTTAAAACAAACGTATCCCCGCGGTATAAGATCTTGCGCGGCCAATCCCCGCGCAAGATCTTAAACCGTCGGGATACGATACGATGACATCAACGCTTAAATTCATTTGTTGATTATCCTTTTTAGAATTTCAAAACCGCAAGAAAAAAACCAAAAAAATAATTAAGTCCGGGTTGGGTTGGGTCTCCCTGAGTGGGATGGGGGTATTGTTTTCTTGTCCGGTATGGGGGTATGGTTTCAAGAGTGGGATGGGGGTCTTGTTTTCTTTTCACGGAAAAAAACTTTTGGGATAAATAAATTGTTTCCAAGTTAAAGAAATTAAATAAATTCAAACTGGCTTAAAGACATTAAAATCGTGTTTTCAAAAACCCTAGAAATCACTATATATAAAACGGCTTAAAGATTATTTCTTACTATATTATATAAATGAACCAAACCAAAAACTTAACAACAGACCAAATTTATGAAATGAACAAATCAGGAAATTTAAAAGCATCACAAATTTTTCATTTCAATTATCAGCGACGAATAATTAATATAATTATGTTTAGACAGGTTGCGTATAAGATGCAATTATGTGATGAAATACATAGAATTTATTTAAATCGAATTGTATATAAAGAATTAAAAACTCTTGAAGAATTACGTAATGAAAGAGATATTAGGTTAGGACGTGAAAGATATATTATATACATAACTGAAACAGGGTGTTGTCGCCGAAATAAATATTGTGATGATTTAGCAATTATTATTGACACCAAACGGACAATAACGGTTTGTCCGTTTAGGTCATTTGAAAGACGGATATCTAAAGATAATTATCATTTGTTAGTAGACCCTCTTAATAATTTTATTAATAGATGTAATAAGGATATTAACGATTTAAAAACAGTACAGCGAAATTATTGTCCTATTTTATTTGAAGGTATATTTGGTTATGATCTATTGAGTGAAACATATAAATATATAATATCGTGTTTTACAAATAATATTAGTAAGAAGTGTTATGATGTTATTGAACCATCAAATTTTTTTTATTTTGATGAATAAAAAACATAGTTATTAATTTATAAAAAATAATAACTAAGTATATATATATGGAAAACCTAACAGACTATTATGAAATTGTATTTTTATTTAATGAAAATAATAATCCTTATTCAGATTCATATGTTGATCTATATGATGATATAAAAGATATTGTAAATATTCAGTGTTATTATCATGATCAAATAATGGAATTAATCAAAAGGAATAATATAAGACAATAATAATATATTAATTAAATTATTTTAACTTAAAAGTTTCTATATACAATATATATATAGAAGAAATGGAAAATATAAATACTATAGAACCCGAAATTTCAAATGTTGAGATTATTGTATCTGAGGATGATTTTATCATACAACCAGAACAACAACATGATGAGATCATACCTAAACCAAAACGACCATATGGAGGAAGACCAAAGGGAAGCAAGAATAAACCCGTTACTGAGAACATAATGATAATGCCATATGATCGTACAGTAGAGTTAAAAAGAATTGAAAGGAAGAAAGAACGAAAGCCGCGTACAACAAATGAAGACGGACCGAGTAACCTTGGAAAAGAATATTTTAGATTGTATTATCATAATACAGTACGAAAATATATAACATGTGAGCAGTGCGGTATGGTTGTATTGGAGCAAAAGGTAAAATATCATATGCAGTCAAAAAAGTGTAAAATGGTTCATGAGTATTTAGAAATGAAGAATCTTTACAATTAAATTTATTATAGCAATTGAATTAATTTAATATAATAGAAAATAACTTAAATATTATTTTCTATTGTAGTATATATAGAAATGCCAAGTCAAGCAACAGATAACAAAATCAAAAGTAATGTTGAAAGAATTAATTTTATAGCATCATTACCCATTAACCAAAAACGCACAAGTGATATTAAGGAAATTGGTAAGTTATACGCCAAAGGAGATATTGATAATATTGCTAGTGCTATGAAATTAGTGCGTCAAGTAACGAGCCGAGGTCCAGGGCCAGCCGCTGCTCGTCGGTCGATTCAGAATATTCAAACTAAAGCAGCTGCAAATGAAGCCCAAAGAATTGAGGATAACCGTGAAAAAACATATTATGTTAGTGGAACTGTACAATCTAAAATTACATACGCACCAAAAACAAATAAATCTGGTAGAAAGGGAAAACAATATAAGGCATATGAGCAAAATACAAAACCAACATTATACAGAATTCTAGCCAAAAATGAAAAGGAAGCTAAAAAGATATTTGAAACAAAAATAAAAGAACGAGGACATGATGAACGTTCATATAGAGATAGTGACGGTAATTGTATCGAGGAGGTTGAAGATATAAATATTGATAGTATCACAACAATAACATCGGCAAATATTAGAGATATTCAATATATCCCTATGTATAGCGCAACAACGCATTTAACATATTCATTTATTAAAGCTGATGAAACTGTAAATAAAAATGCTGGTTTATGTGTAGCAGATGCTTTATTAAGTTTTTATGCAGGTTTTACATCAAAAAATATTGAGAAGTTTGATTTTGAAACTTTAGAGAAAATATGGATATCGGTAAATCATCTTCCAATAGATTCAAAAATGGATTTATTAGGTGTTACACCAATGCAAACGCTTGAAATCACTAAATATATGGGTGTTGGAAGTTATGCACTTGATTATGACCATAATTGTTTTTTAAGAAATGAAGGAAATAATAATAGATGGAAGCCATTAATATATTATGCAATGAATGGTCATATGTCTTTAATTACGGATCCTAGAGAAAGATTAAAGATAAGTGCAAGATGTAGAGAACAAAAAGCAGAAAAAAAGAATATTTACACATCAGCTATTATTGAGGAAACCAAAAAGGAAAATCCTTTAGATCTTTACCCAATCTATAATAATATTTCAATGGATAAAATCATTGATATGGAAACATCAAATATTATTTATACAGATAGAAAACACTTAAATGAAATATTTGATTTTTTAATAACTAAATACAACATTGTCCCAGATCATATTAAATTACATGGAAATTTAAAAAAGTCATTTGATATTACATTAAACAATAATACATATTATTTATATGTAGATCAAAATGATCAGCAATTATGTAACTTTAGAATTATACAGCAATATTGTAAGGATGCAAATATCCCATTTAGAAATCAAACATCAACACAATTCACCAAAGAAATCCGTGATATATTTATCGCAAATGAAAATAAACGCAGACTATTTACACCTAAACAACGAGATCTTATTTTAAAAAAGCATAATAACAAATGTGATATATGTAATGAAAAATTAACAAATAAGGAGTCTAACATTGACCATATAATTCCAATTAAATCCGGAGGTAGCAATTCGCCTAAGAATTTACAAATTTTATGTGTCCCTTGTCATAGTAAAAAAACTAACATGGAGAAAAAAATGGGATGTATGAATTTATCATTAACAAAATCATCTTTTAATTCAACAATTGGAGACATGATTAAATCCCCATTATGTAACGCATATAGTAGAGTTGAGCATATAGTTAATGATGATAATATTGAGCAATTTGGTGCAACACGTACATTTACATTTGACCAGAATAAATCACGTAAGAATGTGATGCTTAATAATAAATTTGATTTTCCTTTATTTTGTGTTCCAGATAAACAAGTAACATATACAAATCAAACATGTCCCGGATATTATTATGTTGAAACTGAAAATATTGAGTTCTTCCGAGGTAATGGACTATATCAATATCCAACAATTAAATACGCTTTAGAAATGGATTATATTACCAATAAAAATATTAAATTTGTGATTCCATCAGGTCAAATTATCCCATATGATTATTATAATGAATTTATTAATCATGTTGATCAGAACTTTCCAGAACATTCCAAACTTATGATTAATTCAATGATTGGAGCTTTTAATGTGAAAGATCGCGAAACTTGGATATCTAAAAAAGTAACAACATGTCCACATGAAGCTTTTAAAATAGCAGATACAAATGAACATATTTATATGGATGTTAGACGATGTAATGAAAAACAATTTTATGAACTTATTGAAGTTAGGAATTTAGTAACAGATGAAACAGAAAAACCAATATATGATATGATTATTGAGCTTGAAATTATTGAGCTTGATAAATTGAAAAATATTATTAAATCTAAAGGTGGTGTATGTTTAGATACAAACACGGACTCATTAACGTTTTGCTTTAAAGGTGATGTTTTACCTTTTGATATTGTTGAAATTGATGGAAAAAAGAATATTGACGGATATTTTTGGAATGAAAACAAGAATACATATAAATATAAGTTAGAAGAAAAAGATGATTTACAATATAGGACATATGTTGAACGTATGCCAATGTATAAACGAACAGATAAACTTAAGTTCGAAGTTCAAGAATGGAACACAATAATTGAGAATGAAGATTATAACAAGAATATGGAAGCCATAATAAAATATGGATCTTGTTTTATTGAAGGTCTTGCGGGGACGGGAAAAAGTTATATTGGTCGCGACATTATTAAGATGTTACAAAATTTAGGAATGAAAATAGCCGTAGTTGCTCCAACGAATAAAGCAGCTAGAGTGATCGGAGGAATTACAATTAATAAATTCTATAATATTAATTCAAAAAATTCAAGAAGGATAAAAGAATTAGATTATATTATCATTGATGAGGTCAGTATGATGCCAGAATGGGCATATAAATATTTTATTCAAATTCAAAAGTCTAATCATAAATTAAAATTTATTTTCATTGGTAATTTTGACCAATTGCCAGCTATTGATAGGGCAGAATTTGATTATATAAATTCCCCAGTATTTCACGACTTATGTAATAATAATAAGTTTGAGTTAAAGATATGTAAGCGATCAGATAAAACTTATTTCGACTTGATCCATCCCAAAAATATTAATAATATCGATACTTGTATATTTGGAAACAAGGAAACAAAATTTAATATTTGTTATACGAATGAGATGAGAAAGAAGATTAATAAAAAATATATGGACGAACATAACAAAGGATTAAAAACAAAGATGTATAAATTTGATAAATTACAATATGATCCCAATAGTCAAGATGTTACAATTTCCAAAGGAATGCCTATAATTTCACATCGTAATAGTATCGGATTAGATATTTCAAACGGGGAAACATTTAAAATTACAAATGTATCAGATACAATCCAAATAAGAGATATATATGATGAAAAAAGAATAATTGAGATCAATCCGGAAGATTTCCAAACACATTTTTATTTATCATATGCGATCACTTGCCATAAATCACAAGGAGAAACATTTAACCATCCTTATACTATTCACCAATGGGAACATTTTACGCAAGAAATGAAGTACGTAGCCTTATCAAGAACGACACAAAAAGAATATGTTAATATTGTTTAATTTATATCTATCTATAAATATATGAACCAAGGGAACATTTAGATAAAGATAATATATTACCAGAAGGCATAAAACGAGAAAGAAAGCCCAATAAAAAATATCTATAGTAACTTAAAAAAATATCTATAGTAATATATATAAATGACTAGAAACAGAAATAAAGTACGAGTTATAAGCAATATGGTAATAAAAAATATAGATGGCACTATTTTTAAATCTAAAGTTAAAAATTTAGTATCATTAAAAGATGCAAATAATACTCATCAAAAAAAAGGTCTAACTAACGATATAACGAAAATAGATATATCATTAATTAAATGAATTATATTAAAAATTAATATAGAATAATTAACTAAATTTTTTTTCTATAGTAATATATATAATGAGTTTAGCTTCTATGATTTTCGAAATGCGCCAGATGGATAATATTGTAAATAATGGAATGAATACATCAAACCCGCAACAGAAACCCAAGGAATATACTATTAATAGGCCTAGAAAATTATTATTCAAGAAATCTAAAAAATAATATATTACCTATATATATATGAGTGAATCAGAAACCGAATTATTAATAAGATTGACAAGAGATCAAGCAATCGAAAACGAACAACCTGATGAAAGAAGACCAAAGAAACATAGAAGAAGAAGAAGCCCAAAAATATCATTTAATAAACCTGATTTAAAAAGACAAATTGCGGAGCAGGCAACAAGTGAAGAAATTGATAAACGTGTAGATGAAATTATAGCTGCACATCGAGCATTTTACAAATATGTTAATAACAAAATTACACCAGTAGAACCACCACAAAAAAAATATAATTACACTCCATATAATACTGACATAGATGTATCCGATGAAGATACAGCATTAGAGCGTCTAAAAAGATTTAGACACAAAAAGAAAGATGACGATAATAAGATATAGTTATACATTTTGATATTTATATAACTATAATTAAAATTAAGCAGCAGCATTTACCGATACAACAGACTCCAATGTATTTAATCGAGCTTGTAATTCAGTTTTTTCAGTTTCACTCATTGGTTGCCTTTTGGATAATTCAATTTCCAGCGCTTGCCTTACGACCATCGCAATACGCTCGGCTTTAGCTACTTCTTTTTGAGTCTTGACATTTTGCCAGTATGTTGGTTTAAGACACATTAATATGATACTTATAAAATAATAGATCGCGCTAATGATGCCCGTAGGTATTCTAGAATCGTATTTATTCAACAAGCTTAAAAGCTCAGATACGACCGACGTAATGACGGGAACAGTAATAATTTGATTCATATGTATATATTATATTGTAACATATTTTATTTATGCATTTTCTGCATTTCTATATTGTTTTAACTCGAGGAATCTTTGATATATAACAGCTATATTATTATTCATTTCTTCAGGTTGTAAATGGAACACTAAACGCTCATTATAAAATGGATTGTTAAGCTTTCTTAATGAATTATAATAATTAAAATGACATGTAACTGTCCAGTTTCCACCATCGCTTATAAATCGTAAATGCGTCATATTGATGTATATATCTTTTACAGCGAGGCCATTAACAATAATCAACGACTTTATAATTAATCCCATATTATTATTATCTTAGATATTATTATTATGAGTGAAACAACCAACACATATTTAATTAACAAATGCCATTTATTGCATATTCCTATCCAACAAGTAGCGTCAAAAAATCAACTGAAAACGTTTAAAGTAGGTTATGGGTCTATAATAAATATGGCAGATTCAAATGAAGAAGGTAGCCACTGGGTTGCTGTTTATCCAATTGATAGGCGAAATATATATTATTTTGATTCTTTTGGGATCATATTCCCATCTATTATTCCAAAATTGACCAAGAAATATTTTAAGAATGGTGAAGGAGATATAATATATAATTTAAAGGAGATTCAACATATAACGTCGGGATTTTGTGGCGAATATTGTATATTGTTTTTATACTATTGTAATAAAAAAGGTAGTATTATTAAAAATATAAATGATTTTAATAATATATGGAATGATGATAATACGAAGAATAAACGCATTTTATTAGCAAAATTGCACGACATAGGTTTTTTTAATTAATCTACTTTAGTTTATTTACTTAACTCAAGTAGATACCCCGTCCGCGTCGTTTTCGTAACCCATAGGCGCCTGTATGATCACCCACAACATTAGCAGCATGATGCGCAAGATCTTGAACGGATGCAGGGGCATATTGGGCGATAGCATTATGTAGATGTTCTCGGCCGTGTTCTTTAACATAGCTTTTAGCCTTTTCTTTGGCCATACCGAATAATTTGGATCCAAACCCACGACCTTGCCTATGAATGCCGTAAGCACCTAAACTATGCCCAGCACTTGCCGCAGCACTACCAATTGCACCTGAAAAAGGTACTCCAGCCATAGATAAACCGCTAGATATTGCTGTTCCCATGTTTCCATTCGCGTATTGAGCACTTAATGTTGGTTTGATGTCCTTATTATAGAAATTACTAATTTCATGACCGATTTTTCCCCAGTGAATTTTTCCTCCAACTACAGACACCTCTTTTAATACTTCAGGATCAACTTTTACACGTGCGCCCTTTTTTTCACGTTTTGCTTTCTCAACTTTCTTACTTTCCTTTTTTTCTAATAAAATCTCAACACCGCCGTTTATCATCTCGTGATATTTTAATTGAACAGTGTGACCATTTAATAAACGTTTTACTTGTTTTTCAGATAACTTAAACTCGTGTTTATGAAATTCCTTAACCATAATATATTAATTGCTATAGAAAAAATATTATGGATATCTCGATAAATATATATGAATTCTTACATTGGTTTTAATTGCTTATCATTTAATTCAATTGATTTTTCATAAATTATAATACAATACTGCTCACGACCTAAAATATTGCGACCATTTAATAAACGTTTTACTTGTTTCTCAGATAAATTAGACTCGTTATGAAATCCCTTAACCATAATATATTAATTGTTATAGAAAATATTATGGATATCTTGATAAATATATATGAATTCTTACATTGGTGTAATTTGACCACCCAATAAATCTAATTCAATCTCTTTTTCATAAGTTACAAAGCAGTAAAGATCACAAGATAATGCATTATTATTAACACCACTTATTATAATACTTTGTGGTACTCTATCTTCTGGATTTTGTCTTTTGGTTAAATCTGTGACTAAATATGTATATGCACCCTCCCATTCGTCCTGATTAATTAATCCCGATGTAAGACCAGGCGTATAATCACCATTCAAACCCAATTTAAGAATTTCTTGGGTGAACATTTGATAATTATAAGTCAATGGAGAAGGATAGACATTTTGACCTCCAATTTGAACCTGGTAATTTGTAATACCACCATCCAATGGATCTAAAGTACACGGGGAAGTTGCAAATGGAGACATCAATGAATTGCAATTTAATCCACCATTAGCACTTTGATTAATCATTTGCATGACCACTAATTGCTTGGGTCTAATTACACCAGAACTCACAGGCAAATTAAAGCCAGAATTTCCTGCAATTCCAGCTGTATATTGATAACTTAATAAATCATCGTATTTAATGCGTTTTACGGATCCAGCAGCAGTATATGCAGCTTGGACTGTGGCATCCATCTCGAACGTTGGAACTACAACACGGCAATTTGAAAATGTTGGATGTGCAGTTCCATTTGTTGCTGAAAATGTTGCATTAGGTGCTGTTCCTGCTGAAGTTATGGCTGATAAACCTGAACCTACTAAACAGGATACAAATAAATTTAATCCTGATGGTACGGCTGAACCGGTAACAATTGAAGCACCATTTCCTGTAGATGTTGTTGATGCCCCAACACCTGAGGCCACAACCAACGGGTTAGTATTTGTGCTCCCTATAGTTTGATTTGCGACTGAGATTTGTGTTATATTAACTCCTCCACCAACTGCACACGCAGCTCCTAATGTTGTGGTACCAGCAGCGTTAAATGTGTAGCTTATATTTGTTTGAACCTGATTTAATTGAAAGATCATGGTATGATGAACCCCTCTACACAAGGGTAAATTTTTGAAATACGGGCTAATATCTTTCAATCTAATAATTGCCATCACGAAAATGTTTGTTATAGTTCCTGCAGCATTCAAAACAACGGTATTTTTTCCCGTAGTAGCAATTTGTGACTGAGAATTTACAGCTAAATTAGGTGTAAACGAATTCCATAATTGCCTCTGTAACAAACCACTATTATATCCATAATTTGGAAGTACTGCGCTTGATATTATTGTTGATGTTGCGGGACAATTTAAATTATTAACAACTCCAACAGCACACGCGGCTGTTATAGGCGCAGCAGTATAAGTTATGTTATTTGTAACACCAGCCTGTGGAACATACGCACAAGAGCCAGAAGTATCTTTATAAAAACCAATAGACCGCCCATAACGCGCAACTTCTTGAGATGATAACTCCGTCATTAATTTATACGTAACGTGCATATTAGAGTAAGCACTTGATTGAGCAACAGTGACTCCATTGGCTTGAATTTGCCAAGAATTGAAGATATTGTGATGACCATTAAGAAGACCAGCAACAAATCCATATTCAGATATTCCATTTGCTTGTCCTGGTTGTACTCCAACATTACCAGCAGCACCACTATTTGCTATACCTATTACAATAGGAACCATAATATAACCATTTTGCCAATCGTACCATTTTTGCTGTGAGGTCATACCTGTTAAATCAAAATTTAAAGTACCCCCACTATATGAGCTATTGTTATTATCTACTTGATAAACGTACTCTTTCTTTATAAACTTACCCGCTTCTTGTGCCCCTGAATCCATTGAAAAATCGTAGATTAAATCATCACTTGACATTTTTGTATATAATAAAGGATAACATAATTAATTTTCAAATTTTAATAATTAATAATGTTTCTATAAGATTTTTTACAACATAATATATTTTGGCCTTCCGGCGGTTTTCTTTTGAAATGGACTACTTACACCTTTACCTAATAATTTGGGAAATTCGTGCATCAATCGGCCCCCATGTTGTCTTAAATGACCACCATTTAAATGATGTCTAGTTCGACGTCCATGTAATGGGATTTTGTTATGTCTAAATACTAATTTATGGTGCTTGAAAAATAGATTACGCATATATATTATTACTATACATTTTATTTTTTATTGGTTACCATATAACTGTTACAACCAAATCTTTCCCTACATATGCCCCAGTTTGAAATTCCACCAATGTGCAACTATTAGATAAATAAACAGCTAAATTATTATACTGCCTAAACGTGCATCCATAAACATTTCCATTTAAATAACCGGTGTCACATGTATTAATTGATAGTATATTTAATATATGTTGCCCATATGTAAAATAATTCGTATTGCTACACGTCCAAGTTCCATAAGCTGTTCCTGATGAATATAACTGTGCTACGTTTGGGTTTGTTGTTGAATTCAAAGCAAAGCTATATATACTTGATGTGCCCATACTCCACGAACCCGTACATATAAAAACTAATGTGTCGATTCTATACCCTAAATTAGTTTGGCTTGGATTTAATGATGATCCAATTATTGAGCTGTTTTGGCCATAGTCTGGAAGTGTATAAGTTCTCGCGCTTGTAGCAACTGCGTTAATTGTTGTATCGTATAATGTTAATTGGTTTGTTGTTTTCGATATTGTTAAATTCCCTGTTGTTATGGTTAAATTTCCTGTTGTTATCGTTTGTGTTCCTGTTGAATCTGTCATAAGAAACGTACTATTTGCGCCTGTGTCTGGTATTGTATAAGTTCGATTGGCTGCTGGTGTTCCAGATGTTAATGTAATTGTATAAGTCCCGCTAGTTCCTAAATTGATTTGGTTGCCTACTTGAGTTAAATTTAATGTTTTCGTTGATATATAATTACTGTTTATTTCATTTGTTCCGTACAAAGTTGTCACATTTAACACACTACAATTAACTGTCGTCCCTGTTGTGTTTCCTATAGTATTGGTACCTGTTCCGTTGATTGTTGTTATTGTTGCTGCAGTTCCATTAAGTGTCGTTCCTGTTGTGTTTCCTATAGTATTGGTACCTGATCCGTTGATTGTTGTTATTGTTGCTGCAGTTCCATTAAGTGTCGTTCCTGTTGTGTTTCCTATAGTATTAGTACCTGTTGAATTAATTAATGGAGATAATATACTAGTCGATGCGTGTAATGTTCCTGTTACATCTAAATTATAGCTTGGATTTGAGTTTAAGATTCCTAGGCTTGAATTTCTCAAATATAATATTGGTACAGGGGAACCATTAACAACACCTAATATTAAGGAATTATCTGATCCAACAACGTTTATAACATTTTCTATGTATCCAGTTATTGAACTACCATTTAAAAATGCAAGCTCACAACCTGAATTTATAGCGTTATATGTGTTTTGTATTGATAGAGGTATAGATATAGATGAATTATTATTTACAAAATTATTAGTTGTCGAACTAGTAACGCTTATATTTCCTGTTGATAATGTTAAATTTCCATTCGATAACGTCAAATTTCCTGATAATGTCTGGTTACCATTAACATCGATCAATAATAAATTAGTTGAATTATTAGCGAATGTGAAACCTGTACCATAATTATTTTTAAAGGTCATATTTGAACTTGGATTTGCATTAATATAAGCTTGAGTTGATCCAATATATTGAAAGTTTAGCTGACCATTTGTTGATGTACTTGTTGAATCAATATTTATAACTGGTGAAGATCCAGCTATTGTTATATTTGTCGTAAATATTGGTGTTGCGATAGGTGCTAATAATGTTAATGCTGTGTTTATGGTCGATATTGATGTATTAATATTAGTTATATTAGAGTTAATTGTAGTAATGACAGAACTAATTAAATTATTTATTGTAATGTTTCCGTTGATAGTTTGAGAACTTAGTGTATCAGTCATAATAAAATTTGAATTCGCACCAGTGTCTGGTAATGTATAAATACGTGATGCTGATGGGTTTGTTGTTGTTATTGTTATAGAATTCCCGTCAGATCCAACACTCGACGCTGTCATTGGTAAAAATATTAATTGATTTGATGATGATCTTAATGTCATCGTTCCGGCTTGATCTTTTTGTTGAAATACTGGGATAACAATTGACGTCGGATCTGTTGATATTGGTGTCCAAAATTGATATAATACCCCTGTAAATTGTGTATTCCATATATTTAAATTAAATGTTGCGCTTGTGTGTGCGTTCCATGTCATTAATGTGGATGAATAACATGGTAAAAATCCAGCATATGCGTAATTATCAATAAAATTATATGTTCCACTAAATGCATATGCTCCTGTTGCTGGTGTGGTTGAATCTCTGAATAATGTTAATTGTGACCCAGATTCAAAATAATTATTTATAAGTGAATAAACATTATTACCATAATCTAAATTTGGGTATGATGTTACATATTGATTATTTACGTAATATGTCCAGAAAACTGTATTTCTATCTATTATATTATTTGTAAAATAATATTTTAATGACGAATATTGATAACCTGAAACTACATTTAAAATGATATATTGAAATCGTGTGGTTTGGGTTGATGATGAATTAATCCGATTTCGATTTATCATTATATCAGATGTATAATTTGCTGTACTTGATGCAGCTATTGAAAAATAAAATAAATATGTGTTCGAATTTCCACAAGCATTATTTATTATATTGTCCTCAATTATAAAATTTGTAATATATCCATAAGCATTTAAACCGACACCATTTATTAAACAATTTTTTATTTTCATTCGTGTTTGTGTGCATGTTGTTGTGTTACCAAAATATATTTTTGAATTTGTAGCCGATGCTGTAGGATAAATATTAAAATATACATTATCAATTAAACAATCGTCACAATTCCCAATAAATACATAATTATTAACATAAGCATATGACGATGATGTATAAAATTGAATATCTTTAATTACTACAAAACTAGTATTAGTGCAGTCAAACACATCATTTGAATTGGTAAAGTTAATATTTACTATTGTATCCCATCCACAACCTTGAATAACCACATTCGAGTAAATTGTTAAAGTTGATGTTATTGTATATGATCCATTTGATATTTGTACTATTCCACCTCCTGCCGTATTACATGCATTTATTGCTGCCTGTATTGTTGTATAATAATTATTATAATAAGTTTGCGTCGCAATTGATGGCATAACATAATAAATATTAGTATTTGATAAATTTGTTTCGATATTTGTTAATTCTGTTGTATGTGATGATAATGTTGTGTTTATCGTCGTAATTGTTGGTGAAATTAAAACTGGCGCTGTTAATGTATATGCTCCTGATAATGTTAAGTTTCCGTTTATTGTTTGTGATGAGTCTGACATTATAAAATTGCTATTTGCCCCTGTGTCTATTATTGTATAAGTTCGTCCCGCACTTGGAGTTCCTGATGTTAATGTGATTGCATAAGTCCCGCTAGTTCCTAAATTGATTTGGTTGCCTACTTGAGTTAAATTTAATGTTTTTGTTGATATATAATTACTATTAATATCATTTGTTGCGTATAACGTCGTAAAGTTTCCCGTAATTCCGTTTATCGTGGTCCCTGTTGATCCATTTGTATATCCAATAGTTGAAGTGTTTGAATTTGTGCATATTGATGGTGCTGTTACTACGCCCGTAAAAGTTGGATTTGCCAATGGAGCTAATAATGATAATTGTGTTGTCATTGTTGTGGCAAAGTTTGGATTATCTCCGAGCGCTGTTGCTAATTCGTTCAATGTGTTTAATGTTGATGGTGCTGATGCTACTAAATTAGCTATTGCTGTATTTACATATGTCTGTGATGCTGTTGTTGTTAATGTTGTATTTATAGATGCAATCGACGAAGTATGAGAGCTTAATGTTGAGTTTATACTTGTTATATCTGGTCCAGTAATTGACCCAGACATAACTAGAGAAGATAAATATAAAGGTGATGCATTTGATAAATATGATAATGTCATCGATGAACTATTATTTGAAAATACTGTATAATTATTACCCATTGCGTATAATGTCATTGATCCTAAAAGTGAACTTGTTAGATTATTATAAAATAATGTAATTGTCCCGGTTTGAATTGATAAATTATTAGTTATGTGAAATATTCCGTTCATTGTTATTTGTTGATTTGATAAATTATTATTATAATAGAATAAATTACTTGAATTGTATGTATTATTAGATATGTAAAACTCATTTAAATATCCATTACATGACGATGACTGACCCGTCCCAACTGGGCTAATATAACCAATATACCCCATAATTAAATTATGTTCAAAATAAAAACCGTACATAATAGAAGCGCCTGTATATGACGATACTTTTAAATATAATGCATTTCCCGAAAAAGTATTATTTTTTATCCATACATTTTTATGATCAATTCCAAAAGTGTCGTCATTACGTGCTTCAATATATAATATAGTGTCAGTTAATTGCATCGATGTAACATTAAAAACATTTTCATTTATCATTATTATCGAATTCGTTGCATATGTAACATCAACATTTAAATATCCTAAAAAAAATATACAGTATGTCTGTGAGCCTCCATTAACCTTATTAAAAATATTATCATTGATAAATATGTTTTGATAATTAGCTCTATATATATACATATTTCCAAAAATTAACATGTAATTATTCGATGATCCAAAATTAAATATACAATGATCAATAAATATATTTTTTATGTACGTATTAGATGAGTTGCCTGGAGTATGTGAATCAAAAAATACAGATCCATTATTAAATGTTAAATTTCTTAGTATCACATTAGAAACTATAAGACCATAAAAAACATTTCCTCCTGATCCTGTATAATTCAATATAACATTTCCATAAGATTCCCCAATTATCATTATATTCGATGCTAATGTTATCTGGCTTGCTATTGTATAAGTTCCCCTACATACAAATATACACCCACCATTACTTCCTATATATGTTATTGCTGCTGCTATATTTGTAAATACATTAGCCGGATATGAAGATAATGATGCAGTTGTTACGATAGCCGTATATATTGAGTTCGAATTTATTAAATTTAATATGTTTGTACCATTAACTGATAACTGACCTATAACGTTAGTCGGATTTTCGAGGTTAATTTGGTTCGCGCTTGATAAATCTGTTAGAGTCATTCCAGTCGTTGAGTTCTCATTTATTGAGCCTTGGGATACACCTGAACTATTTAAAAAATCAATCTCTCCGTAGGTTGTGCTTGAACCTTGGAACTGTATTTTATTTGAGCTCGCATTAGCTATTAATAAATTTCCTGCTGTGATTTCTTCCCCTGCTTGAAAAGTTACGGAACCTGTAATATCTTCGTTTCCAGTTAATTGTAAGTACAGAGCATTTGCCTCTGACTCTGTTATACCTGTTACGTCTGTTATGAAATTAGCTATATTAAAAGATGATGCCTTTATTGGTGCTGGATATGTTGCCATGTAATTAATATTAAATAAGAAATAAAAAATATATAATATTATATATTATGAGTGAAATAATTAACTTCTATGAAAGGATGGATACACGATTAAATCCAAAAAGACAATCTAGGGGACCTTTTGAGCTGCCCTTTAGGATGGTTATAGCTGGTCCAAGTGGGTCTGGTAAGACTAACGCTCTAATGAATGTAGTAAAATATTTAAATGGGATATTTATAGACCTCACTTTGATTGTAAAAAATCAAGATGAACCATTATATAATTATTTGAGGGAAAAGATACCTGACGAACGTTTAAATATTCATCAAGGTTTAGAAAATATACCTAACTTAGACGAATTCTCTAAAGAACAAGCACATTTAATTATATTCGATGATTTGGTATTAGCTAAAGACCAGCGTATGATTGCTGAGTATTTTATGAGGGCAAGAAAACAAAACTGTAGCGTTATATACCTAAGTCAGTCCTATTTTCTGACACCCAAATTTATACGCCAAAATATTAATTATCTAATCTTAACTAAAATCGGAAGTGCTAAAGATATAGTAAGGGTGTTAAGTGAGCATAGTTTAACAGTTGGAAAAGAAGAACTGAAGAGGATATATAATTATTGCGTTGCAATACCGCTCAATTTCTTACTGTTGGATTTAAGTAAAGATAAACTATATAGAAACTTTGATATAATAAATAGGTTAAAATTTAATTAAATTTTATCTAAATGTATATATATGAGCAAATTATTATATGGCCAAAGTTACAGTGAATATATGAATAACCTGAAACAAAAGACTAAGAACAACAAGAAGATCGTAGAAGCAGATAAACAAGCAGAAAAAACTATTTATAAACAAAATCCTCCTGGTTTAGGTGACGGTAAAAGATTACTTTATGGACAAAATTATAATGAATATATAGATAAACTAAATTTAAGATCTCAGTTAAATTCTGATCTTGAGAAAGCATCAAACACACAAAACACATATATTAATCCCCTTCCAATTATTCCAATTGTAAGCAAGACCAACGAAGAGATGATAAACGATAAAACTGTAGTACGTCAAGAAGTTGAAACATTCTTAAAGAAATTTATGAGTGCAAATGAAACACAATTATGTTTAAATAAGTTGTCAGATGATGATAAAATATTTATTCTTCAACATATGAAAGAATTTAATAAGGAGTTAGAAGGTAGGAAATTTATAACAAATGGATTATTTAATAATATACTTGAAAAATTACATGTTAATTTTGATAAAGATATTGTAGCAATTGGAAAAGCATATATGGATAAGGTGGATTTATTACATCCAGCTGATAGTGCAGTACCAACTTATCACATAAACGATAAACCAAAATATATTAATACCGTCATAAATGACCCTACTTCTGCATTGAGATTAATGACTAAAGAAGAAATACAAGATGATATTGATTTATATGCTCAAATGTACGTTGATGATGTTAATTTTAATAAAAAATTATATGAACAAAAGAAACAAGAAGATGAACAAAGAACCGCAGATCAAGAAAATGCTCAAGCTGCTTTTTTAGCAGATAAAACCAAAAAAACAACTGATTATAATACCGCAATAAATGAATTAGAAGCATTAATTAATCATATTGAGACAGTAGATTTACCAACATCAGGAAATAAAGGTTCGACAGGTAGAAAAATTAAACGATTAAAAGAAAATCTTAAAATTTTAGAAAATAAAAAAATAGAAGTTGAAAATAAAGAAATGACTGAACTAGAGTTTAATGAATATTTGGCGTTACATAATAGATCAAAAACTGATCCACATGATCTTCTCCCAGATTTAGTTAGAAAATTACAAGATGTAAAAGATGCCATATTAGATATAGAAACAAAAATAGCTGATAATACCGCTTTAGGTATTCCCACACATTGGGCCACTAGAAAAGCATTAGCGAGAAGAATCGAACTAAAGAAATTAAAAGAAGCAGAAATATTAACTTTAGCAGGTCCTCCACCTCCAGCAAAGGCTGCATTCGCAACTGCTCCAGCATACACACCAACTCCAGCAAAGGCTGCTGCAACTAAACAAGCACCAAAAAGCGGATCAAAAGGGAAAAAAGCTAAAAACGCAGCACATGCAACAACACCACCACCAAAACCAACCCCTATATTATCAAACGGAAAAGGTTTAATAAAAAGGACGAGACGAGTAATGTATGGACGGGGATTGGGGCATGTTAAAAAATTAGATATTGAACCACAAAAAAGGATTACATGGATCGAGTTAGGGTCAAAGATGGTACATAAGCAACAATTGGAAAATCAAGGATTATTAAATGTCGTTTATAAAAATAAGTTCGCAAGATATCCCAAATTTCCAAAGATACACGTATCAGATGAGCTTAAAGATTTTGTTTTAGAAATGATAGATAACGGAGGTAGATTTAATGAACGATACTATAATCAACTAAATGCATCTGAAAAGGAAATATTTTATAACATGATGAAAGCGTGCGACTTGCAACACTTATTAAATCACAATGGAGATAATTTTAAACAAAAACAACAAAGATATGAGATACTAATAGGGGAAATATCAGCTGGTAATGATTCAAAACAACTAAAACAAGAATTAAGAGATCTCGTTATTGATTTTATGAATACTAATAAGGTCAATAAGGAGCGAGCATTAGGGATTTTATACGAATACGATATATTAAACATCTAAATTTATAATTATTTATTAAAATTATTATAAATTTATTCACCTTTTTCTTTGATCAATAACATAACAAGAATATCAGAATCTTGAAATACCATATTGTTATAGTTTTGATCATAAAACTTAATCTCGATATATTGATATGTACCGGGACTTATATTATTCCATATAAACTGCGACGCTACACTTGTCACAAGATTCCCGAAAGTTGTACCTCCAGCAGTTAATGCGTAGATCGTTTGAGGTGCTGGAGATAATTGATTATTTACCAAATTCGTATTAAGGACCAACATTTGAACCGGGCTAATTTGTGGAGTAACATTTGACGATAATGTAACGTTTGAAGTTCCAACTGACGAAGGATAATTTTGTGAAGTTGTTGATGTAAAACCAATTAGATTACCGAAGTTATTAGTTGATATTGTTACGTATGGCGTTTTAGCTGTGGATGGAAAATTCCAAGTTGAACCAGTGGGTTTCGTGTATCCAGATGGTAAAGCGACGGGCATAGCGTAACTACATATATTAACGTTATAGGATGTAGAATTTACAACAATATCAAGATAATACACAAATGACCCAGTTGAATTTATAAGATAATGTCCATTATTGCTCATGATATACTGCATATAAGTATTGATCTCACTGACGGAATAATTCCCATCTGGTAATGTAACAGTTACGACGTTAGTAAGGTTACCCGATGCATCGAACCATGTATATGAAAAACTATTATTATTGTATAAAGATGCGCTTATATTAAACCAACTATAATACATAGCAACAGACGCCACAGCTATCTCATGATTTTGAAACGTTTTAGAAACAGGGAAAGCATACCTAAATGTCGTGTTATTCGTGTTACTTACTAAATTCGTGCTATTAAGAATTAAATTAAACATTCGTATATTGTTATGTAAGATTTTTATTATTCTAAATAAAATTATGTTATAAGTAAAT
>Ga0316217_10002893_pt1 | contig 20220 bp, 21 predicted proteins | sample 1anoAmetaG_FD_203633 | JGI IMG/M metagenome (GOLD analysis project Ga0316217, IMG submission 203633) | Freshwater microbial communities from Trout Bog Lake, Wisconsin, USA - 1anoA | ecosystem: Environmental > Aquatic > Freshwater > Lake > Hypolimnion/Profundal zone | place: USA: Wisconsin...
CACGGATCTGAGAACGTCCCGGTCGGCACTTCCTTGAAGGAGATTCTCTCGAACCCCGCTTGCATCGGGCGGTGGAGCTTCGGAAGGAAGCAGTGGCGCGAGGACCCCGTCAGCCGGAAGCGACGGTACCTCCGCACCCACGCTGCGTGAACCCGAGCGCGCTCGACCCTGCGCCTCGCCTCACAGCTTCCGTGGGCGCCCTGGCTGGACTCCTCCGCCTTTGTGCTGCCTGACGTTGAGGGCCTTCCACTTGAGCCCAGGGTGCTCGCCGATGCGCTCGACCATCTTGGAGTCGTCCGTCAGCAGCGTCGGCAGGATCTCTCCGTGGTCGAGCAGGCGGTCGAGGAACTGCTTCTCGTTCCTGCGGAGCGGCAGCACCATCTTCATGAGCTTGCGGCACTCCCTCATGAGACGGGTGGCCGAACCACGCCACGCCTCGTACGCATCTCCTCGCAGAAGCGGGAGGAGCTGCTCCTCCAGCTCGCGCTGCTCGAACTCGATGGCCGTCACCGAGACCTCCCTCCAGTCCTTGCGGTTCAGGCCCCCGTAGACGACGAAGCCGATCCGCACCTGCTCGGGGTCGACGTCGGGGTGCTTGAGCAGAGCGTGAGCGTCGAAGAGGTCCCGGCTCGCGTGCCGTGCCATGAGGGCTGCGAGCTTCCCAGCGGCCAGCTCGTGGAGGTCGAGCACGGGGATCTTCGTCGCCCCGAACGAGCCCACGGCGAACGAGGCCCTATCGACGACGGGCCAGAGCGGCACGCGCAGGAGGAAGTTGATGTCCACCTCAAGGTTGCCACCGGCCCCGAGGGCGCTCTGGTAGCGGAGGGAGAACTTCCCGCCCGCATGTTCGTCGGGCATCCGCCTGATCTCGAAGCCCTGTCGCTGGCAGACGGCGGTCACGGCCTGCTCGATCCTCGGACGCTCGGCTGTCATGACCTCTCGGTCGGGGCTCCCGACGTAGTTCAGGTCGATGTCCACCGAGAGGCGCGGGACCTCGAAGACGAAGAGGTTCAACGCCGTCCCCCCCTTCAACGCGAGCTTCCCCTTGAGGAAGGGGTGCGTCCGAAGGGCCTCAAGCAGGGCGAGGAGACGGATCGCCTTCTCCAGCATGTCGGGCCGAAACCCCGTGGCCTTCGCTTCGCCGAGGAGCTTCTCCCGCGAGAGGTTCACGGAGTGCCAACCCTGACGGCTTGCCACTCCGTGGTCCTACGTGGACTTCGCAAGCTCCGTCCACTTCGGGTCATGCGGGCTCCTCCCAGGAGCGGTCGAGGATCGCGGTCGGCACGATGAGGTTCCAGCCTGGGACGAGGCGGCCCTTCGAGGAGTCTCTCGGGCTCATGTAGTGGGGCTGCTTCGGGGCGAGGCGTCGCAGCCGCTTCAACTCCTTGTCCCCCACCATCAGGGACTCGCGGTGCTGCTCCAGGAAGAACCCGACCTTGGCGGTCGTGGTCGCGTTGGCGAGCCGCTGGGCGTACTCGACGACCTGGTCGATGTCGAAGAACTCGACCAGCTCGAGCGAACGCCAGACCTCCTCCCAGCCGCCCCCGAGGTCTGGACGGTCGAGCAGATCCACGAGCGTGCGCTCCAGGGTCGTGACGCGGAGCGCGACGCCCTGTCTCTCCTGCGGGAGCAGACCGTACATCACGGGGCCTCCAGCTCCGGCCGTGCGCGGGAAGGGCACGATACGGAAGCGATGACCTCGGAACATGAACGGACGGACGGCGTGTTCGCTGAGGGCGATGCACTCGTTGTTCGTCGAGTAGACCTTGCCGTGGTGCTCCAGAGCCGTCCTGTAGGCCAGTACCGCGTCGTCGGTGACCTTGGCGGCGACGAGCAAGGGGTCAACGACCACGTCAGCCGGGCTAGTCGCACGGGGGACGGATGCGTAGAGGCCGCGTCGAACGCGGACGAGTCGTCCCGTGCTCATGTGGTACCCGAGGAGAGTCTCCAGGGTCCGGGGGCTCCGAGTGCCCTTCGGGTCTACCGCCTGGACGAACTCCTCCCTGCGGAACACGGGGTGCGTCGCGAAGAAGTCGAGCGCCCCGGAGGGAGTTTCTACAGAACGCCGTAACACGCTAAACACTTACGTGTTTCGCACATCGTCGTCAAACCACCGGCCCGATGGCCTCCGCCCGGCTCCGCCGTTCCGCCGACTTCCTCTCGACCTTCGTGATCGTGCAGGTTGGGTTCTCCCGCTTCAGCCTCCTCGGCGGCACCTGGTCCGGGACCGCGACCTCGCCCACGACGCTACCGTCCAGGCAGCCCGTGTTCGCGTTGAGGAGCGCCTTCGCGAGCAGCTCGGGAACCCCCGGCTCTTCCGCCGGATGCTGCGCATCGCGCGGTTCATCGAGTACGGGGGTCAGCTCAAGGTTGACGAGACGCGCGAGACGCTCATGGAGTGCGCGCGCCCGCCGAAGAACAAGCCGTGCCCGGGGCTCATGTGGGTCCTGAAGACCCCCGACGACGGCATCCTCGCGCACTGCTTCGTGTGCAAGACCGAGGAGGCGCTCATCCAGAACTGGCAGGAGACCGAGTGGGCGAACGGGATGATGCCGCCCGCGCCGGCCTACTTCGACCGGGCGACGGTGCGCTGACCGCTGCTAGGCGACCTTCTGGAACTTCGACGCGAGCGCGCCGCAGACCGGGCACTTCTCGGGCAGGGCGCCGAACTCGAGGTCGCCGCAGACCGGGCAGATGTAGATGTCGCCGTCGCCGAGGTCCTTGCCGGAGCGGAGAAACTCGAGCGCCTGCTGGAAGAGCCGCGCGTGCACGCGTTCGACCTTCTCGGCGAAGGCGAGCATGGTCTTGCCCTTGTGCCCCTCCTTGTTCGCCTGGGCGTACTTCACCGTGACTCGAAGCAGTTCGGCCATGTGCTCTTGCGTGAGCCCGCGTCCGGCCCGCAGCTCTGCCACGCGACGGCCCACGTTGGAAGCGAGCGTCGGAAAGCGCGGGATCCCGAGCGTGCGCTCTTCGCTTCAGAGACGGGCCAGCCACGCCAACACCACGTCCGCCCGAGCTTGCCCGGCGACATCCCCCTCGAAGTGGCCGGGGACGGCGTCGATGAACGCTTCTATTCGCGCCAGCTCCGAGAGGCCGCCGCGGACGGCCAGGCCAGCGGCGGAGCTGTCGGTCTCTACCTGGGAGCGAAGCGAATCGAGCCCGGCGAGGACGGAGAGCACGTCTTCGAGGTCATGGCTCGCTTGGTAGTCGCCGCGTCCTCTCCCCGCGAACGCCTCAAGCTTGGTGGCGCAGAAGTAGAGCGGCGTAATTGCGCGCACGTCGAGGTCGGGCGTGAGGGAGTAGGACTCCGCAGCCGCGACGGCCTCTCTGTACCAGCGGTTCGTCGCGCCGATGCCGGTGTCGGCCGTGGCCACGATGTCAACGCGGACGTCGGCGCAGACGCGACGGCAGAGCGGTGCATCTTCGTCCGTACACTCCCGGAAGCCGCGGACGCGGAGCCCCTCCACGAACGCGTAGTAGTCGGCCGTAGTGACGACATCGACGACGGCGTCCACATCGACGGTGGGCCGAACGTCGACGCCGGGCGCGAGCGGGTACAACACGGTGACCGTTCCGCCGACGAAGACAACGCGGCCCAGGTCTTCCCCCAAGGCACGGGCCACGACCGCGATGGCGGCCCTGGACGCGTCCCGACGGGTGCTCATGCAGCCAGCCGTTGTGCCAGCTCGTCGCGCGCCATCGCCCGTTCGCGTGCCCGGCCGATGCGGAGGGTGTCGGCGAGGGCGAGGTACTCGTGGAGCAGCGGGTCCTCCGCGGCGGCGAGCGGAACCGTCGGATAGAGGGGCTCGATCACCCGGCCCCTCACTCGTCCCGCCTTCTTCTTGCTCTCCTCCCACACGACGACGTCCTCGTCGCCGAGGCGCAGCTTTGCGGCCAGGGGTCCGATGCTGAACGCGGTGGGCATACCTTCCCCGACTAGGCCGAGCTCCGCCGGAAAGACGTAGCGCAGCCCCCCCGCCAGGAACTCGAGGAGGCTCGCGCGGATCACGCGGCGCTCGCGGACGTTGAAGAGGTGGCACGCAGCAAGCCGCTGGAGCCCGTGGTTCACCTCGCTCGCGCTGATGTGGAGCGACCGCGCCAGCTCTGGCTGCGTCCAGGCGCTCGAGCCCTGCGCAACGAGCTTGAGCGCGAGAACCACATCCTGCGGCTTGAGGCGGATCTCCATGACTTCAGGGTAACGCATGATTTGCGAATCGCAAATGTGGCGAACCTCTTACGCGTTGACTCGGATAGCTGCCGGCGTCTACCTGGCGCCGACAGCCGCTCGGCCTGCGTCCCGAGCACGGCCAGCCGCTCGTCGTGGGCGGCGAGGAACGCGAAGTTCGGGGAGCGCGCCGGGGGGGACACAGGGGCGGCCGAGTGTCGGTCACCGGGAGGGGCCGCGTCTACCGCATCGCGAGGGTCGTCGTGGACGTGAGCGCCCGCGCCAGGGAGACGTGTGTCACGCTGAAGTTCTTCCCGCTCACGCTCTTCTCCCTGCGTCTCGACCCCGAAACGCCGAAGACCCGCGACTCGTGGGAGTCAGCGGGCCTTCCTGCGTCACTGGAGCGTGAACCGGTGTTCACGTGCTCCATCCTGAGTTGCGCGGGTAGGATTTGAACCTACGACCTTCGGGTTATGAGGACGCGTCCCGAAGCTACCCTGACCTTGTAGACCTTGCAGGCAATACGTTACGAGGCGTCGGGACCTTGTCAACCTTGCCGTTCTTGCGGAGCACCGCCACGCTGTGGCCCCGCGAATGGCCCCACCGACTAAGGACCCGATCCAGGACCACGAGGTCGACGATGCCGTCCTGTACTTCTTTGATCTGGCTCGCCGGTGGCTTCGCATGCCTCCCGACGCCCGGACCGACGAGATGACGCGGATCCTGTCAGCAGTCGTCGTCGCCGCCCGTCGCGACTCGTCGGCGCGTGACGCCGAGTTTGCCCTCCGGCTCACGGCGGAGGTTGAAGAGCACTACGAAGCGGTCCGAGGGGCCAGCCCTCCCGATGATGCGGGTCGGTTGCGAGCCGTGAGGACCATTCTTGAGCGTTACCAGCTCGGAGCGACGGATCGCCGGCGCATCGACGCTTTGAACGCCAGTCCCGCGGCCATCGTCGAGGCTACGGGTCCCGTCGAGGCGGCGCGCACCCGGGTCGGCAAGGCACTCGGTCTCAGCGCATCGACGATCCGCAACTTCCGTGATCGGCTTGAGGGCACGGGTCCTTTCAGAGACGCAACGTCAACGGAGGACGCGGTGGCCACATGGACGTTCCGATGGCGTCGGGCCTTGCGAGCAGGGCGCGCGGTTCATGACCTTCTGATCCGCGAGCTGAACGTGCCAGCGCACGAGGTGCGCCGGGCGATGATCGCCATCCTTCGAAGACGCAAGGGGCCGGCGCCGCTCTAGAGCGTCTCACCTACCGGAGGAGAAACCGTCGAGATTTAGCGGGCTGTCCCGCCGCACGCGCTGGGATCGGGGGCCCTTTAGACATCGGGCTCGCGCGGGAAGCGTTCGCGTGCAACGCCGGGGCTCCCGTCGACCCACCGCCGATCCATCGGCTGCCGTACCGTTCGTACGGCGCGAGCGGGAGCGAAGGGGGCTGGCGATCCAAGACCCACGAGCCGTCATCCTCCGCATCGTCGCAGGCGTCCCCCCACCCTCGATCGAAGGTGCTCGTACCGAAGACGATCCCGAGCGGCGCCCCCGCTTGGTCATCCGCAGCCCGTGCGGATTCTCTCGCCAACCACGAGGCGATGACTCGGTCCCCCGCATGCGAGCGCGGCGAGTAGGTGATCAGCTCGCGCGCCCACGCTCGGGTGGCTGGCGCGTCAGGGACTATCCATCTGCCCTGCTCGAGCTCGATGGCCAGCGACTCTATTCCGAACGCGGGATCGTTTCGGTTTCGCCCGGTCGTGTGCGCCTCGACGGGGATCTTCTCGGCCGCTAAGAACTGCGTGATGTAGGACTGGGCCGCATTTGACTCAACCCGGACCGTGCTTCGGTACCGAGCGTGCGAGGCACGGATCCGACTCAGGATTGCTGGGGCGTGCCAGCGGCCGGCCTCGAGGGCCAGGACCCGCCGTCGTCCGTCGGGAAGCAGAGCGATGGTGAAGATCGCGCTCTCGTCGTGCGCAGCGGTTGTGCCGACGGCCAAGTCCACGCCGGTGAACGTGCGGCACGGTCCGTCGTAGTGGTCCACGAGCGCCACCCCTTCCGCCTTGGCGAGTTCGAAAGCGTGTTCCAGCCACTCGCCGCGGAAGCGTGAGTCCCCGTCCGCGATGGCTTGCACGAGGAGCTGGCGCGCGAACTCGACCTCTCCTATCTCGCGCCTCCGCTGTTCAAGACGTTCGATGGGCCATTGCTCCGGCCAGAGCGGTTCGCCGTTCGGCTTGATCGCGGCGTCACGCATCGTCAGGTACTCGCCGGACGCTTCGAGAGCGTGCAAGAGATCCTCGCGGTGCCAAGCGGTGCCGCAGGCGACCACCCGTCCCCCCGCCACGACACGGCCGACGAGCGTGCTCTTGAACCACGCGATCGTCTTCTCGCGCTGCGCCGCGGTGAATGTGCTCTCAAAGCTCAGGAGATCGTCGAGGATCGCCAGGTCGAGGCGGGCGCCCAGCAGAGGACCCATGACCCCGAGCGCCACGATCGATGGGTCCTTGGACGTCGTCGGCCGTTCGACCTGGACCGCCGTGTCCGACCACTTCGCGGATGCTCCCACGGCGGGACGGAGGGCGGGAAAGACCTCGCGTAACCGCTCGTTCCGCGCGATGTGCTCACGTATCGCGGACAGGAACCGGCTCGCCTGCGTCGCCGTCTCCGAAATAATCGCGATCCGCGCGTCAGGGTTCTGCCCGAGCGTGAACAGCGGGAGAGCGATCGACAGGATCGTGCTCTTGCCGTGCTCGACAGGGGCCAGGACCACGATCCGGTCGTGCTTCTCGACGGCCTGGCACCAGCGTTCGTGATGCGCCCCTAGATCGAAGCCAAAGACGTAGGCGACGAAGCTCGCGAAGCTCTGTTGCGCCCGTCGACGCTCAAGCTCTCGACGGGCCGCCGCTCGTTTTTCCAGGAAGTTCGCCAGAACTTGCATAGGTCTCCAATTCGGCCTCAGACCATCCGGTGAACTCCGTCCGCACCTCGTGGCGGCTCTCGGCGCCGCCGAGGATGAACGCCTCAAGCCTGACGAGACGCTCCAAGTCGGCGACGCTCACGTCATTGGACGTGACGCGCTTCCGCTCGATGGCCTCGCCTAGCTTGGTCTTCATGACGCGCACGATCCGGAGGGACTCGGCCATCGCTCGGGCGATCGTGTAATCGACCTCGGCTTGCGCGTCCGTGCGGACCCGTTTCAGCCGCTCGTCCCAGCGATCGGCTACCCGGTAGCGATCGACAGTTCTGTGATGGACCCCGCACTTGTCTGCCACAAACGCGGCACTCTCCCGTTCCGACCAAGCGGCGAACATCTGGTCTCGCTTGGCGGCGTCAACCCGGTTCGCCATAGCCTCGAATCTGCCACGCGACGGCTCGCATGGAAAGCGGGCGAATCCCGGCGAATCCCGCAAGCGATTGCGGAGCGTGCGTTCGTCAGTACACGCCGAAGATCGCGACGAGGGCACACCCCGCACCCTTGACCGTGATCTGTAGCTTCGCCCCGGCGTTGGCCTGGACGGCGCGCGTGTCGCGGGCGAAACCAGCCGCAAGGGCTTCGAGAGTTGCGGCCGCCCGGTCGGACCGTCGACTAGCCGGGTACCCCTGGTCGTCATGAACTTCGAGCGCCGCCGCGCCTGTGCCGAGAAGAAGGACCTGGTAGTCGCCGCGCATTCTCGTGCTGAAGCTGAGAGATTGTCCGCCATCCGTGGCGACCACGTAATCCTGCGCCGCGAGGACCCAAGTGTCCTGGCCGGACGATCCTTCAAGCAGCGGCTTCAGCGTCGCGAGGGCCGTCTCCAAGTTTGCGTGGTGAGCGTCTGAACACCGGTTCGAGTCGATCTCTGCCTGCGCTGCGGCACGGCGCTTCTCGGCCGTCGCCACTGCATCTGCGCGCGCTTGCCGCCTCGCCTCGGCAAGTTGAGCCTCTTGCTGCTGTCTCGCCTCGGCGAGTTGGGCCTCTCGCTGCGGAGCGGCCGCTTCCCATGCCGCACATGCGTCACTCTTTCGAGCTTGAGCCCACGCGACGAGCCCTTCGGAGTTGGCCACCCCGTTCATGCGCACCATGCCGCCGAGGGCTGAGGCGTCGTGCTTTCCAGCTGCGATCTCCTCGGCCTTGGCGTTCCAGTAGCCGCAGCGCGCAGTAGCTCCCGTCAGCGGGGCTGCTTCCTCGTACCGGCGCGCCACGTCGGCCTCCGACGACGAGAGGGAGAACTTGGCTCCCCCCACCTCGAGCACCGTAGCCGTACACCCCGTCATTGCGCCGAGGACGACAACCGCCAGCATCGGGATCCGCCTGGTTTTCTTCAGCATCGGCCGCCTCATCTGCGGACGTCGCCGCGCGACGATATTACATCAAGTTGCATGCTTTTTAGCGAGACCGCTTCCGCGCAGGTCTTTCCGGATGCGTCCACGCAAGCCGGAGCAGGTCGTGAAGGACATCGGCCGCCGAATAGCCGAGCTGCGAGTTGAGAAGGGCTGGACGCAAGCAGACCTCGCCGAAGCGCTGGGCATCGCGGTTCAGAACGTGGCCCGCATGGAGCAGGGACGTCAGGACTTCCGCGTGCGCACGCTGGTGCGGGTCGCGGTTACCCTGGGGTGCGAGCCGGGTCGTCTCTGGGACCGACCGACGACGAGCCGACCGCGGCCGGGACGTCCACCCCACGCCGCGCTCGAGGACTCCTCAGACGAGGATCCGCCCGTCATCATCCGGTCGCGTGCCAACCGGAAGGGCGCAGCCTAGGCGGCGGGACGGCTCGGAGACCGACCCCTAGATCGGTGCCGCGCCTAGTCTACTTGCGCTTCAAACCTAGCTCGCGCTCCACGACTTCGAGCCCCTTCCCGACGACTGCGGCGAGGACTACGGCACGGGGTAGGCGAACGCCGGAAAGCTGGGCCGACATCGCTTCCTGTACGCGTGCGAGTCGCTCGCGTTGCTCGGGTTCGTTCAGACGGATCACGTCCGCCCACGTGTCGGTCTTCTCCGTCTTTTTCGCTGCCATCTCGCGGATGTTACATATCGGACGATCCAGTGCAACTAGAACGACTCTCAACAGTATGTACAGGTCTTGTCACGCTTCGGACGAAGCGTTACAGATAGGACATGAGCAAGCGCGTCAAAGTCGGGTCCCCTCGGGTTGCGGTCGGCTACCTCCGCGTCTCGAAGGACGACCAGAAGCTCGGACCGGAAGCGCAACGGGCGAGCATCGAAGCCTGGGCCGCTCGTGAGGGCATCGACGTCGTCGCCTGGCATGTGGATGCCGGCGTTTGCTCCGTGACCCCCCTGGACGAGCGTGCTGGCCTCGTGGCGGCGCTCGCGAGTCTTCGCCAGCATGGCGCAGGGGTGCTCGTCGTCGCCAAGCGCGACCGAATCGCCCGTGACCCCGCACTCACGGCCGGCGTCGAGCGCGCGGCTGCCCTTGCTGGGGCCGTGGTCCAGTCTTCGGTCGGGGAGGGAAATGGCGCGACGCCAGCAGACGAGTTCATGCGCGGGGTGATCGATTCGGCGTCCCGATACGAGCGCGCTCTCATTCGCGCGCGAACGACGGCGGCCCTCGCTGTCATCCGGGCTCGGGGACAAAAGACGGGCGGGAGCGTCCCCTACGGCTACGCCTTGGGCGGGGACGGCCGTACCCTCGTCCGGGTGGAGCGCGAGCAGGCCGTCATGTTTCGCGCCCAGCAGCTCTCCGGCGAAGGGCGTTCGCTTCGGTCAGTCGCGGCACAGCTCGTGGCCGAGGGGCACGTCAGCCGGAAGGGCTCGCCGTTCCTCGCCGCACAGATTGGCCGCATGCTAACCAGCATCGAGAATGCGCAATCGGCTTAGGCCGCAGCGCTCCACGCAAGCGATTGCGAGCTACGCGGTAGCCAAGTCGGCGGCCTCCGGTCCTTAGGTCCTTCGTACGCCGGGGGCTACGATGTGGCACGTGGGTGGGCGAGCGAGTGGCCGTGAGCGAGCCACGGAGGTCCAGGTACGGCGAGCACTTCTGGGCCGAGTTGGAGCAGCGCTCTGAGCCACTCCTCGACAAGTTCGGTGCAGTCCGGAAGAAACGGCAGCGCGCCGATGCCGAGCACGTCGAGCGACCGGAAGAGAGGCTGTTCCCTCCTGAAGTCCTCGACACGGGCCGACGAGAGGGGGAACAGAGCTACGCCCTTCACCACGGGTCGTCCGCGAGGCGACTCGGCGGCTCCTAGGACGATCGCGTCACGGTAACGGTGCAAGGCATTGACCGCGTCGGCGGGCGGACCCGGCACGACGAACGTGCTGAGGTACGCGGGCGAAGTGTCCACCCGGTACTTCGCATCGAAGACCACGATGATCTCGGGCCATCCGTCGTGCCGCAACTCGAGCACGATGTCCGGCTTCTGAGCCCCAGTCAGCCCCGCAAAATGCCGGTTGTACGAAAGCACAAGCGTTCGCCCCGGCGCGGCCACCTTGATGTTGCTCTGTTGGCCGCGTTGCAGGCGGATTCGGATCCCGGAAGCATCGACCGCCAGCAGTTCGTCGAAATTCGGGCGGCCACCGATAGTCTCGACGAGCATGCGAGCGATCCGGATGAAGCACCAGGTCTCGTACAGAACGTCCAGCTCCTTCGTCGAGAGGTCGAGAGCGTCGCCATGTACGTGCAGGCCCAGTCGCAAGGCTAGGAGACGCTGGTAGGCGTCGGCATATCCCGGAGCGGCAAGCAGGGTCAGGGATGCGGTGCTCGATGCGACCGACGTCGAACGCGCCAGCCGCAGGATCGGTAGCTCCAACAGATGCTCTACGCGGTTTTGGATCTCGGTCACCTCCCCGCGTTCGGAAGCAAGTCGTCTCGACGGAGCCCGACCAGAGGCGAGAGCCTGGTCGTGCTCGACCGCAAGCTGGCGCAGGATGACGGCGAGCCGCTCTCGCACTAACGACAGGCTGTGTCGGATCCAGCGATGCTCCGGCGTGTCGAGGGTCTCGGTTGCTCGTCCAGCCGGCAGCCGTGCGCGCACCTTGCCGATGTTAGGGAGCGTCATCCACTCGCCCGAGCCGGCTCCACGCATGACCGCCGATCGCACTACGCTATCGACTCGGCGAATCCGCTCAGTGCGTACAAGATCCACTGAGCGTTGAAGCGCGCGGTGCGGGTGTGCGTCGATGAACCTAAGCGCAGCTTCAAGGGCGGTGACGTGATGCCGCACCAGCGTCAGCCACTCGACTCCGGATTGCTCTGTCGTCGCTTCGACACCAGAGCGAGCGTAGGTGCTCCGTAGATACTCGAATGCCAGCCCTCGCGCGGCCGCCCCAACCTCGTGCAACAGCTCGGTGTAATCCGAGGCGTAATCGAGCTTCGTCGGGAAAACTTCGATCGTGATGCGGACGAGCCGCTCGCCGAATCGGATCGCAAGGTCACTGAGTCCAACCTGCTCGTTGAAATCGAACGACCAGACGACGATCGGATCGCCGGTCATCGCCACGACGTCTTTCGCTAGCGACGGATCCCGATGCACAATGCTTGGCGGTGTGGACGCATCCTTGGCACGCGCGATCAGCTGGTAGCGCGTTGCCTCGTAGAAGCGGGGTCCGGCGTGTCCCGGCGACCACGAACACACGGATCCGGTCGCGTCTCTGTAGGTTACGGCCCGAGCGGCGCCACCCGCGTCGACGTTGAGCCGCGCGAGTATGGTTCCGGTGAAACCAAGAGCGTTGCTCCGATCGTTCGCATAAGGGCCGCGAACCTCGATCCGCGCGAAGTCCGTTTCCACGAGCAGGAGCGGCGGATCAGCCATCGCTCATTCGCGGCGTCAGAGCCAGTACGAGGTGAAGCCACCGCGCAACCGGACGTGCATCAGCTCGATACGTTCCTGGCACCGCGGGAATGCGCGAGGGGGCGAGCTACTCGTGTTCGTCGGGTCCGTGACAGCCTTCGGGCTGGTCCAAGCGCGGAGCCGATCCAAGACGTCCTGGATAGCGGTCCCTCCACCTTGGATGCGGGGAAGGATCTTCATCGCGACGGCGAGATCGAGGGGGTCGATCGTGCCTGCGTCGGCCGTGCGGAAGGACGCTTCGCACTCACGTGCGTTCAACCGAAACAGTGCGATCTCGTCGCGTACCCGGTACCCAACCTGAAGCTGCGCACGGCTCAACGCATCGTTGATCGTCTCGAGAACCTCGATCACATCCTCGACGAGCGCGCCCGCTCTGTCCGGGTGTTCCGCGAGCTTGAGATAGCGTTGAGACCAGTCCTCTGCCGTCCACGCGATCGGTGGAGGGACGGGCGACATGTCGGCGATCCGTCCGAGATCGACGTCCGAGAATTCGATCACGAAGCTGCGATCAAGTACCTTCCTCGAGAAACCGTGCGTCGTCTCGTCCATGTTCACGGAACCGACGATGCAAAGATTGGATGGAAGACAGACGGCGTTCCATGACCCGTCCGCGACGTGAGGCACGAGGGGCTTGCTCTGGAGCGTCGTCCCGTGGCGCTCGCGCTCCTCGATGTGGCTGAGGACATCGGCCAAGTAGTACTCGACGCGAGCGATGTTCATCTCGTCGAGCACGACGAAGAACTGCTTCGTCGGGTTCTCCATCGCGCGTCGTGCGACACGCAAGAGCCGCCCCGGCACGAACGTGCCATCAAGGCGCTCGTAGCCCACGAGATCGCTGCCATCGGTCCAGTCCGGATGAACCGGGATCACGTCGCACTCTGAGCCCGTCGCTTCGGCGATCAGCCGCGGAAGCTTCGTCTTGCCGGTGCCAGAGATGCCAGCAAGGATCACGAACGGCTTCGTCCGCACTGCGGTCACGAACGCCGCGACTTGCCATGGGTCGAAGATGTACCCGCGAGCCTCGATGAACTTCGCGATCTGGTCGATCCGTCCCTCAAGGTCAGCCGGCGCGGTCGCCGATACCGAACCCGTCGAAGCCGCGGCCTTGGGCGTAGGTGCAATCGACGCGGGCAAGTAGTTGGCCGGGACGGCGAGGTTCGCGTCGAAGTTTCCTGCCGGAAGCGGTGCGTCTTGCGGCGAGAGCTGCTCGAAGAGCGCGGCGACCTCTGACGGTTGCAAGGCCAGCTCCTTGATGAACGCGTCGCACAGCTGCTTGCACGTCGGATCCTGTCCGGCGGCTGACTGCACGTCCCGTCCGCGGAACCACCACCGAGCGGCGTCGATGAGGGAGGGGGGCGGGCTGTCGTCCTTCTTCAGGAAAAACGCGCGTAGCTCCGGACCCGTCCGCGCCTCGAACTTGTACTGCTTCGGCTTCGAGCTCGGAACTAGCTGGAGCGGTGGCGTGCTGCGCGACTGCCACCCGGCTACTGTGTCGGACGGCCCGTTGGATGGGTACTTCGGTCCCTTGAACCCGTGCTGCTTGTCGCGTGCAAAACCGAACGGGGAGAAAAACGGTTGCCCGGTCCAGCCGAGGGCGTTGCCCGCTTGCGCGCATCCCGCGACTTCGATGATGGCGTCTTGAAAGGGCCGGCTCTCCAGCCCCGTCGCGACGGCGACGGCCTTCGGCGAGGTCTTCTGCGTGTTGACGAGCGCCCGCTTGAAGACGAGCCAATCCGTTAGCGTTGGGTTCGCTCCAGACGAGCCCAACCGTTCAACAGTCTCGTGCAACGTATCCGCCGCTAGGTAGCGCGTCATGCTGGCTAGGTGCCCCACATATCATGGATGACCGCCGTCTCTCTGAGCGACCGCACGGCCTCGCGGCAGTAGTCTTCGCTCAGTTCGATCCCGATGGCCCGGTGGCCAGTCCGACGCGCGAAGATCATCGACGTGCCGCTCCCGTTGAACGGGTCCAGCACGATCCCTGCCGGTGGGGTGGTCGCGAGAATCGGGATCCGCACGAGTTCCTCGGAGAACGACGCTCGGTGGCTCCCAGCTCCGCGGGCCGGGGGCACAACCCAGGTGTCGAGCGGCGGCAGCTGCGCCCCCTTGATGTTGCGACCGACGGCGCGCGGGTCGAAGTAGTACCAGCGCGCTTTTGTGAAGTGGAAAACGTACTCGTGCGAGATGGAGCAGCGGTCGCGGACCTGATCGGGTACCGGGTTCGGTTTGATCCACACGTTGTCGTTGCGGACGAGCCATCCGGCATCCTGCATCCCGATCGCGAAACGGTGCGGGATGAGAAGCAGCTGCTTCGGGCGCGCCCACCCGCCGTCACCTGCTCGGTCCTGCGGGCGGAGACCGAAGCGCCGCGCGGCCTGCTTGGACTCGCTGCTCTTGTGTGCACCCTTCCCGCTCCAGTACGTGTCGCCAAGGTTCACCCAAAGGCTGCCGGCGTCGCTCAAGACGTCTCGGCAGAGCGAGAAGACCTCGAGGAGATGATCGAGGTACTTCCTCGGATGGTCTTCGAGCCCGAGCTGACCCTCGATCCCGTAGTCGCGCTGACCGTAGAAGGGGGGTGACGTCACGATGCAGTCGACCTTGAGCCCCGTCGCCGCAATGCGCCGAAGCTCGTCGCGGACATCGCCGTGGAGGACGATCGACGAAGGATCGGCGAAGTAGGCGGACCGCCCGAGCAGGTCGAAGACCTTCTGCGGCGCGACGCTGGGCGCGAGCGCTCGGTTAGCCGGCGTATCCTTTAGCGAGCCGTTGGTCGCGATCGACTTGCTCGTCGGGGGGATCACGGTCCGGTCATGCCGGCTCGTCGATGCCTTGCGCTCGATGCTGACGTGCAGCCCCGTCTTCGATGTCCGCGCCACCATGTCGTCGCACCCTACTCGACCAGCCTCCGAGGTCGAACGGGCTTTCTCGTCCAGGGCCGCTGACGATGTAGCGCGAGCCTCCCCCGAGTAGTCGAGGGTCATGTTTTTCTCGGGTTTTCGCGGCTTCATGGCGCGGCCCTATCAAGCAGCGTGCCATCCCGCATCAAGCAGAACCTCCGGCAAGTCGGGGGCGAGGGTCCTGTCCCGGACAGGTAGCGCCCGTCCCGTGACACGACCCGCCGAGGGCTGTCCTTGACCGAGCGCATCTCGCTGCCGGTGGCGCAAGCGATTGCGAAGCGTCTGCCCCCACAACCCGGCGCCGAGCCCTCTCGCGCGGCGGGGACCCGACCAGATCGAAGGAGGCTCGATCCTCCGGCGTCTCTTCATGCTCGAGGGGTCTCATCCGTCGGCACACCGTTCCACCTCCTTCTTTCCGATGGTTCTGCACTCCGGGCACACCTCTCCCTTTCAAGTCACGGGAGTGTCGAACGGCGGCCGGAGCGCGAGGGCCGGGCTCGCTCGCGCTTCGACCGCGTGGTGGGTCGACTGGGCTAGAACCAGGGGCCACGGAGCACGAGGCAACCGCCCTTGCGCCGGCACGGAGGCGCCCGGTTGCACGCGACGGTCAGGTTCCAGTCGGTCTTGTCCGCGAGGTACCCCGCCGCCCCGTAGCGTGGGTCCGAAGCGCCCCCGGGACGGTACCGGACCATCTGCGAGAAACCCGCACGCGGATCTAGACGACGCCACAGCGCCTCTGCCTCGTCGCGGCCAAGCTCCGCTCCGTCGGGTACCGCGAGCAGGCCGTGGACGTGGTCAACCCCGGAGCGGTTCGGCTCGATCGCCCACGCGACCGTCACGTGTGCGCCGACGAGATCCCGCGCGACGCCTCGCAGCCAGGATCGAAATGCTGACCGTGCTCGATCGCGTTGGACCCATCGGTGGAACGTGAGCGTGACCCACCACGTCCACGCGGCTGCGTTCTTGAGGTAAGCGCTCTCCACTACGCTCCGGCTCATTCGACCTCCGGCGCGCGCGCGGCTTGGTGACGGCTTGCCATCCACTCCGCGATCTCACTCGCCCGGAAGCGGAGGATCCGGGGTGCGAGGCGGAAGTGCGGGATCTCGCCCCGGCAGACCATCGAGTACAGGGTGCCGCGCCGAATGCCGGTCATGCGCGCCAGCCCGACGTAGGTCAGCATCTCGCCGTCGTCGGTCGTACGTTGCTCCGCTTCGGGTGGCCTGGCCGGTGCCGTCTGGACGAGCGCGATGGCCGGCTCAGCGGTAGGAGCTACGTGGGGCCGCTTATCGTGCATCGTCCTGCGTTTGGTGTGCTTCTGCATGAGGAACCTCCTTCGACGCTGTTTCGCGTCGCGTTCCTCGTTTCGTAGCGGGAGCCTCGACGCCGCGCCCCGGCAACCGGGAGGCGTCAAGTTGCCGGAGACTCAGCCCACGCGATGTGCGATCGGCACGACGACGCCAGACGCGGCGGCACGACCAGGTCCGAGACGGGCGTAGTCGTCGGCGAAGGCGTGCGGTGCCAGGTGCGCGTACCGGAGCGTCATCGCCATGCTCTGGTGCCCCAGGATCTGCTGGAGCTTGAACACGTCGCCCCCGTTCATCATCCAGTGCGACGCAAACGTGTGACGCAGGCCGTGAAAGGTGACGTATCGGCGCACACGTCCGTTCGCCTTCGTCTCGGATGGGAACCCCGCGCGGTCCAGCACGCGGTGAAGAATCTCCTGGAATGCGCGCGCCGACTTGTCGAGCATGTGACCGTCTCGGTTCGTAAAGACGAGACGCCCGGGATGCCGGAGGCGCCATGCTCGAAGGTCGCTCAGGAGCGAGTCAAGAATCGGCACCGGCCGCGCGTGTCCCGATTTGGTCGGGCCCTTGAAGCTGCGTTGCACCATGATCAGCCTCCGGTCGAGGTCCACGTCCGGCCATTCGAGGCCCGCGAGTTCTCCGGCCCGCATCCCGGTGGCGATGGCCGCTAGGTAGAGCATGTGGATCGCGTCCCCCTCCTCCTTCGCCGCGCGGAGGACGCGGTCGATCTCGTCCTGGGTCCGGAGGTACGAGTAGTTGCGCCCGAGCGCGGCGATCTTCGGCTTCTTGAACCGGGGAACCTTCAAGATCCACGGATCGCGGAAGCTCGCGGCGTAGTTGAGCATCGTGATCAGAAGCGTCAGGTGGTTCCCCAACGTCTTCGGCGATAGCTCGTCGTGCTCGTCAATGTACGCGTCTGCGTCCTCTACGCCGATCTCGGTGAGCAAGCGATCGGCGCCGAAGAACTCGAGCAAGCGTTTGCACACGCTATGGTCGTTCTTGGCGCTTCTCTTCATCGCCCCTCGCGTTTCGTGCCACAGGTCGCACAGCTCGCCGAGCGTCCGCTGCTCGGGACGCTTCGGTCGCGTCCCAGCCCGGATCTCGTCGGCCTCGACCTCTCGAGCGCGCAGGGCTCGCTTCGCGTCGTTGAAATCCTCGTAGACCTCGCTCTGGCGCTGCCCCTCGGCGTCGATCCATCGGATCCGCCACTTGCCGCGGTGCCTGATCGGCGTTGCCATGACCACTCCTTGCCGGAGGGTTGGCTTCAGGTCTCCCGCAACCGCGACCATCGTGGTTGCGGGAAAGGCGGTTCATGCTCCCGAGGGTCGATGGCCCCACCGTGGCCCCAGAACGAAAAAACGCGAGGTACCCGGTAGGGGGTAACCTCGCGTCCTCGTTATAGTTGCGCGGGTAGGATTTGAACCTACGACCTTCGGGTTATGAGCCCGACGAGCTACCAGGCTGCTCCACCGCGCGCCAAGTGAGGAGCGAACCTTAGCGATCCAGCTTCAGCCACGCAAGCCCCTCGTTCAGAATACGACGCGACCGAGGTCCGCGCGGCGTGATGCCGGTCCTGCGAAGGGCGGCAGGGACGCCTCGTACACGGCGCCACCTGCGCCACCGCCATTGAATCACGCATCCCCCCGGGCGATGCTCCACGCCGCATGGGCGCCCCGCCTCCTCTCCCCCCTCGCGCGAAGCGGCCGCCGCCGCCCGGCACCGGCTCCGTCCCGGTCCCCTCCGACGACGGCATCATGTCGACGCAGGCCAAGATGTCGCTGGCCAACATCGCCTTCGCGCTCCGCGAGGAGCAGGTGCAGGCGCGCGTCGTCCACTACAAGGCCGACCTCCAGACGAGCCCCGAGCTCGACGCCATCACCGCCCAGGTCGTCGCCGAGCTGCGGCAGCTCCAGCACGCCGTCGCGACCGCGACCGGCAAGAGCGAGCAGCCGGACGACCGCGCGCAGACCGAGATCGAACTCATCAAGAACCTGAAGGTCGGGCTCCGGCGCCTCTTCCAGGCGGACAAGATCAGCAACCTCGTCGAGCGGAAGCTCGGGGCGATCTCCAAGCGGTTCGCGCGCCTCTTCTTCGAGAGCGAGCTGCACGAGAAGATGGCCGGCGGACAGCAGGAGGCGAAGCAGATGCGCTTCGCCGAGCAGGCGCTCTTCCATGTCCTCTCGCGCGCCGAGCCCGAGCTCGTGCGGGCCCTCGGGGCGTTCGAGTACGCCTCGCCGGAGGTGCGCGCGGGCGCCCAGGAGCGGCTCGACGGGCTCCTCAAGGAGCTGAAGCACGACTTCCTCGGCCGGACGACCCCGGAGCTCAACGCCCTCCTCAAGCTGCTGAACGAGGTCCTCGTCGCCTTCTTCACGAGCGAGCTGCCGCCGGTCACGGGCGAGCTCGCGTGGGAGGTCGTGCGCGAGGCCCGGCTCGCCGAGAGCGGCGTGCAGGCGGGGTACAAGGTCTCGGCCAGCGCGTTCCCGGCGTTCCGTCAGGCCTTCGAGCGCCGCTTCCTGCAGCGCCTGGTCGCCTACGCGGAGGACGAGCTGCTCCGGCGCACCGCCGCGCGCGAGGACAAGTTCCGCGTCGAGACCATCCGCTTCCTCGCCGACCCGCAGATCTTCAGCGACGTCTGCGAGCTGGTGTGCGACGCCGTCTACGACTCGCTCTACAACGACGGCTTCCTCGACCTCCCCGGCGACTGGCGCGCCCGCCTCGCCTCCGGCGGCAGCTAGCCGCGGGGCCCGGCGGGCCCGGGCCGCCCCTCAGGACTTCGGCTTCACGTGGTAGAGGCACCAGCCGGTGTCGCAGTCGACGAGATCGGCGCGCTGGCTCAGCTTCTGCTCGGCCCGCGCGGCGTCGCGCTGCCCCCCCTTCGGGTCGTCGGGCGTCGTGCGCTGCAGGAGCACCCAGGTCACGTCGCGCAGGTGCTTGGTCTCGTCGAAGTTCTGCGGCGACCAGTCGTCGGGCTGGGCGGGCTGCTTGCCGGGGCGGTAGTCGATGGGGAGGTGCTCGGTGTACTTCGCCCAGAACTGCGAGCAGATGCCGCCGTCGAGCACCGTGAAGTACATCGGCAGGAAGTGCGTCAGGCGGATCCCCTTGGCGAAGTACGAGCTGCGGCTCCGGTAGACGAGCGACAGGAGCACCTCGCGGTTGGGGACGCGCGAGAGCAGGCGGATGGCGCCGGCCGCCTCGTGGTTGAAGCCGACGGCGTGGGCCGTGTAGTTCCCGAGGAAGACGAGCGCGAGGCCGGTCAGCGCGACGCGGCCGCGGGCGAAGCTGAACCAGCGCGGCGGGACGAGCGGCAGCAGCATCGCGAACGCCAGCGCGATGAGGCGGAAGTTGAGCCACGTGATCTCGGACGGGACCTGGATGCCCCACGGGATGAGGCACGTGAAGAGCCCGAAGGCCCCCGCGGTCCGCGCGTACCGTCGAGCCTCGGGGCGGAGATCGTCGCTCGTCCGGATGGGGAACACGAGCACCACGCAGGCGAGGACCGCGACGGCGGCGACGGCCAGCCCGGTGATGCGGTACGGGCCGAGCGTCCCCCACACGAGGTAGTTGAACGTGACCGGCGGGTCGTACCAGGTGGCCTCGAGCATGTTGTTGACGAACTCGAAGCCCTGCGCGTTGCGCCACGCCTCCTCGAAGGCGATGCCGCGCGGCTTGGCGCCGAGCACCTCGCCCCCCCAGAAGCGCCAGAGGACCAGCGCCGTGACGAGCGAGCCGAGCACGACCCCGGTCATGGTCGCGCGCCGCCAGAACCCGGGCTTGCCGAGCCCCGTCAGCGTGTGGAGCCCCGCGAAGACCGCGAGCGCCCCCGCCGCCACGAGGTGCATGGACGCGACGGCCATCGCGGCCGGCACGGCGCCGAGCACCACCCAGTCGGGGGCGTCCTCCTCGCTGCCGCGGATGAGCGCGGCCGCGGTCAGGAGGACGAGCGGGACGCAGAGGAAGTACTGCAGGAAGCCCATCGCGAGGGCCGAGCTCCAGACCAGCATGCTCGCCATCACGCTCGTGGGGAGCGGACGCCGCCCGGGCCCGCGCCCGTGGATCGAGGCCGAGAGGGCGT
>Ga0316217_10002894_pt1 | contig 20214 bp, 11 predicted proteins | sample 1anoAmetaG_FD_203633 | JGI IMG/M metagenome (GOLD analysis project Ga0316217, IMG submission 203633) | Freshwater microbial communities from Trout Bog Lake, Wisconsin, USA - 1anoA | ecosystem: Environmental > Aquatic > Freshwater > Lake > Hypolimnion/Profundal zone | place: USA: Wisconsin...
AGAAACATAGTAGGTATTATCTTAATATTCATCTTATCTCTGCTTACATATCTTCCAAATACTCTTTTTCATTAATTTCCTAGTGTCTAAATCGATGATTAATCTTAGATTTGGTTGGAGAATATAAGAATGAGTGAAAATATGAAGATAATTGCTGTGGGGCATCATATTTGTAGGCATGGATTGTCCACTTAATGGTGAATCCCTCTATGAAATTTTAGTTATCTATAAAGATGATAAGTTATTGTGGCAATTTATTCAGCTATTTTGTTCACAAATCACTACAGAATGAGCTCCAGAGGTTGAATGAAATAGCTTGAGTAAATATTTGCATCCTTAAACTCCAATGTTGTCTCAGCCTATCTTCGCCAAAACTAACAAAACTAATTAAATCTTAATCTTCCCAGCTCAGTCTGGATTATGACTACCTTTTCAGGGAAGTTCTGCTCTTATTGATATTGCAAATAATCCTTGCCATTTTAATCACCTACATGTCACTGATATTACTCTGCTGAAGCTCAAACGGATGTTTGAAGCCTTGTGGGGCTATTTGTTTCATTTCTCCATCGTTGATTGGTGTTGCTACTGAATTAGATGAATGCTACCTTAGGCAGGGACGGGGGGCCTTACCTCCTCATTGAGCTTCAACTTTTTATCATTGATGCTTTCAATGATGAGGTCTGTTCTGTTGATTTTCGAGCCACCTGAATCAATAGATCATTACCGAGCTAGTATTACCGAATATTGGCAGGCACAGACGCGCGGACAAAGCACATTACTGCTTTGCTATTATCTAACTATAAAACAGCCATCTTAAATTTAGAATCGCTTTACAAAATGAATAGTGATAGAGTCACGTGAATGACAAAATTAAGTGATAGCTCAGGGCTAAACCTTAGATCCTTCAAAAATTAAGATAAAGAAGGCTAAAGTAGGTTAAGGAAGTTCATCAACTCATTATCCATACAGTATAGAACTATAATTTTTATAATTATTGATGATCCTACCTATTGAGACATGGTCATATCTCTAAAGTGCGTTTTACCCTGCTTTGCTTAGCTTTTTATCATTACTGTCAATCTTCTGTAATCAAATAATGCATAAACATGAATTTTCCAAAATTTTGACGGATAAAGCCTTTGTGCTTACTTATCAGCATTTGGATCAATTTAAGTGTTTTAGTTCTTGAAAATTAGTCATAGATGTCAAAAAATTCAGATAAACTGTTTAAGAAAAATGTAGGTTGTAAAGATAAATAAAGATGGCTAAGTGTGCGACTATTTCAGCCAATCGTTGTCTGAACTCTTAGATTAATTTTTCTCTTGAGTAATCGATTAATTTATTGTTTGGACCCGAACTAGCGAACACCATATTTCCTATGATGTTGCATCAAGAAATATTCTGAAGGACAGTTTGCACTTTGTTAGCCAGCAAATGATTCTACAACTGGTTCTGCAGGTAGATTGGTACTTTCCAAGCGGAGCAAGATATTCTTTGCACGCAAGCCTTCAAAATCAAAATTGAAAGGTTGTTTTACAAAAATGTGGATAGCATACTCAATGCCTAGTCGGGTATTATCTGGCAGCAACTTCAGTAAATTAATAAGAACGTTGGGTTTTGGAAGTTTGGCGATGGACCAACGAACGAGATATTCGTTCATAAAATATCAAATTTTGGATATTTAACACCAGATTTAGGGTGATCCTAGAATGGGCTCTTTCAGAAACATAAAACCCAATTTCTTCTGCCCATATTTTATCTGAATTTAAGTTTATCTGATTATAATAATTAGCAATCTGCTCTATCAGCAACAATGCCTTTAATCCTGACAAGAAACAGAAAATGCGCCGATTAAACCCTCCTCAGTTTGATCCATTCGGCCTGCAAAACCAAAAGAGATGCCAAAGTGCCAAACTCCCCAAAACTTTACAATAAACTCCCTCCCAAGGATAACATCAAGGAACGCTCATTAGCCTCAAAGTTATTAGAGTCTAGCTTGTAGGATTTGGAAGATGAGCTGCAAACACAGAGTTGTCGAAGTTTGTACGATTTGGACTTCCAGGTGGGGGAGTTCGAGATAGAAGAACTTAATTTATGAAAATCATTTTTTCTTAACCTTATATTCTCTACTTCGCAAACTCTTCACCATATTAAACTTACTCATTAGTTTTTATCAATGAAGTTGGACTTTTTCGAATTTCCTTCCCCAATAACATTTACATTATTTTGTTGTTGGCAAACATAATTCACTATTCTGCTTAGCTATCGCCTGATTATTGCAAATAGGTTAGTGTTGGTTGTCGATTCGCTCTCATTTTTTTCCTTTTCTTATTTCGGATGTTTTTATGGATCCGCAAATTACAGGATAATTCATTATTTCTGCAGCTTTGATAACTTGCTGCTGGAAACCATCAAACTTTTGAATCCATTTGTTTAATCATAAAAAAGATAACTGAAAGAATCAAGGGTGGGCCATTTCAAAGGCTGTTTATGTTGAGGCTCTTCAGATATTAATACTGCAAACATGAATATAGCTTAGCTGCTGTTACGTTGGGCAGTACCTACAGACTGCATGCTGGTTCATATTTCAAATAGCAATGTTTTTCCTAAGCACTATATTTTTATACAGGTAAGCTATTAGCGAGCTTATTTGTGCTTGATAAGCTACAAATGGCGAAACTATTAACGAATAGTGAAATTGGCACTAATTTCCACCTAGTAACCATGCCATAAATAGATTGGAGTGCTTTAGCTTATTTTTGTTTTATGCTTAGCTTTAAGACTAACAAGCGTTTTCTTCTATTTCTTATTTTTAGAGGGAAATTCATTCATAGGAGATGTCAAAGCAAGCTCAATGCAGTAGCTGTAACTACTTCGGATATTTTGTAGCTCGAGCTTAGGTTTCAAACCAAACTTAATAGAACTAAGACCTGCTTTGATTTATTGTTAATCTATTGCTAGCTGAGTTGCTTATAAATTATCATTATTTGACTTATGTTCCTCAGCCTTACATTGTAAACTGGTTTACAACTAGTTGCAAGATAACTACTGAAACTTTAGTACTTGTAAGCTAATTGTAGAAGGAAAGTAATTTATTTATTTATTTGATTAACTTTTTCTTTAAAAACCGAAATAATTGTCATCTTTTGTAAGCTGTTTCGAAGAACAAAAGCTAAATATAGAAACTAAATTGAATAAAGATTATTAAGTGTGTCTAGGAATTGCCATCATGAAGTATTTTCTGGCCCTAAAACCGACTAACTTCCTTTACTGCCAAACAACCCAGAAACCATATCATATTTAGGCTGTAAGACCAGAGGAATCATTTTACTACTTCCAAGGCCACTCATTAACCACAACAATTATCCTGGAAAAAAATGGCATCTTCACTTTGAAGCCAGGAAAATGAATGTAAAACCTAGGTAGTTTGCTATGTGAATGGGTGACTACTGTATACATTTCACAATTAAATCATGAAGTAAGTTCTCTTAGAGTACTTTCTTCATCGTTAATTTCATTCAATTTCCATGTTGACGAATCGCTTTACCCTGAAAGTCAAGTAGTTTGTATCGATACTATTTATATTAGTTTAAAAATCACGAAAATGAGATGCAGAAAACCAAGCAAATAAAAGATCTAGCGCTGACTGAAATTTTCCCCAATTGTGCCAGTAGAAAGCTCTTCAAAGTTCATACATCAACAATTGGCCAATATATTTAGCTGATAGCAATCCAAAGTTGAAAAATCCTATCAAGTTATACTCATTTTGCCCTTTCAAAACTCCAATTTAGGGTACCTGATAAAAAATCATAGGCCAAAAATAGTCATATTCAAGTGCTTTATATTTAGATCATCTTCTGGACCGCATTGATGGCAAAGTGCTGCGAAGTGAGCCTTATTTCTGTAAGTTATTTTATTGTTCTCATCTGATTTTTTATTTTTTTCGAGTTTGCATACAAAATGATAAGATAAAATGGGCTCTAAGCGAAGAAGGAAAAATAGAACACAAAAAATTAATAAATTGGTAGCTATCTACCCATGTGTGTCTAAATTTGCAGTTTATTCTGTTTTGGAGATTTGGAAAAAGTTCAAAGCTGAGCCTTGAATGAAGGGATCCAAAGTAGTCTTGCTTTGGTTGTCTAATCGCTCATTTAGTAGTCAGGAAAGCTAAAACGGTCAGCATGAGATTAATGCTTCTAAAATAATTTTGCATATGATCATCAGTTTCTCCATTGCTCATGATAAAAATCTAAGTTACCGCAACTAGATAAACCTCAAGATTTTCTGTGGGGAAAGTTAGCAGAGAATGAAAAAATAGTACCTATTGATAATTTATTTCTACCAAGAACAGCCATCATCATTAAAATGCTGTATACACTCAATCCATCAAATACTCCCCAAAACGCCTTTCTTTGCATCAAATTTAACTCTCAGCCCATAAAATTAACTTTTGAGTAGATGCATCACCAAAACTATGGCTGAATGCAAGTTGTTTAAGAATGTTGGTCGGGAAATTGAGAATTTAAATAAATTTTAATAGAATGGCTTTGAAACTTTGGGGGCTTAGAAAGCGGCGAAATCCAATAAGATTTGAGGAGGCCAAGCTAATAATATTGCCATTTGTTTGCTGATATTGACCAAGGTAGCATACAATTATAGATAATGAGAATGATTTATATAAACTTCAAAAAAACGAAACTGCTAAATTCTTGCAAATAAATTCTCCAGCTTTGTAAATGGCCCCTATCCAGTGAATGCGTGGAGAGAGCTTTGGGCTGGATAGTAGAGCTATGCGGTGGGCTTAATAATATTTGTTATTTGTTGTTTCTTTCTACGATAAAGTTCGGCATAAAGGATTGGCTGAGGCTGAGCTGAAGATTGTAGGTTTCTGAGCGCAAAATCTAAACTTTTTGTGACTGACTTTTTCCAAAAGCTCAGCAACCAACCTTCCAAAATATAACCTCGAATCTTAACATATTAAATCAGCTCAGACGGAGTCCAAACTTCTTTCTGTTTGCATATTTAGTTACCTATAATCAAAGAAATCGATAGTAAAGATTATTAAGATAAATGAGTCTAAGCCATTTTGAACTTTGAACACCCTTCTCATGGATATACTTTCATCGTTTGAGCTTTTCAGAGCTGCTGAGCTATAGCTGACAATAAAAAATTAATAATCTTAGCATCGATATTTATCTACCTGAAAGTTGGTGATTTATTATAATTTAAAATCCTTACTAAACTACAAATGCCTACACACAGAAAATATGCCAAAATATCATTGCAGGTACCTTTGTTTCCACTTAGAAGCGCCAAAAACTAGTTAGGGCTATTTTGGAATAAGGGAAGACAATATCCCAGGCAGCAAGGAAGTTCATGGTAAAGCCATCCACAGCGAAGCTGATTCTAAAAAGGTTCAAGGAAACTGGCTAACATTTCATCAAGAAAATGCCCAACTTCTCACCAAACCCTCAGACCACTCCACACCAACAACCGTTACAAAACTTAGAAGAAGAAGACTACAATCAGTATCCTGAGGAAGTAGCATAAGCTAACATTGAACATAATACCAACTTTATGCCGAAAATTGAGGAGCCGAATGACATCATAGTCCAAGAATGGGTTGTCCCCTTCCCAGGAATATTCTATTATTACTTTGTTTGAGATTATTCCCTTATTTTGTTAACTTTTCCTCAATATTTAAGTTTTCAGTTAACTAGCAGCCCTTTTTAAGTTCCAAAATTTCTGTTCGGCTTTTTGTGTATTTAGAAATCCCATTTTTCGTCATAGTTTATTTAAGCTGACCCTTTCAAAATTAATTCGATTTTTTTTATCCTTTTTTTCAATTTTTCTAGCTGTTCCCGATAAGATGAGTGTGGTTCTGTCGAGTTTGGAGATTTGTTTCAAAAAGATGGTAATTTTAGTTTATTTGCTGCCAAACTTTACTAGAGGTTTCCTGACCACAACCTCTATGAGAAACGTATGGAGCCATAGCAGAGGTGAAAACAATAATGGCAGTTCTTCTTTTGTTGCAGTCTATTCCAACTTGCTAAAATTGTAGATGCATGGTTAGATCAAAGATTATGCAAAATGATGTAATAGTTGAGAATAATAGAGTTTAAAGGGGATGCTCAATAATGGAAGCGCTGGTGAAGCAGTTTGATCTCAAACTATAATTTTTGTTTGCATTCGAAACATAAAATAATAACACGAATAATGATTATCAAGAGAAAGAAAGTTATAATGACCCAGCCAAAAATAGTTAGAAAACTAAACAAACATTATCAAATGCTAATCAAATCGAGGAATCATTTCTTTTTTAAAACTTCCTAATGGGCAACTTCAACTCTTTTAAAAATTTTACAAAAGCATATCACCTGGATTTTATATTTATTTAAAGCAAATCAGGACTGATGAAATTAGTTTATCATTTTTATTAATTCAAATAATAAACTGAGTTTATAGATTAACGTTCAAACAACTAAAAACTCGAGCCCACTCTAAGTAGCTCTTCATTTTACGACAGGCATCAAGGAATGAGTCACAGCTTGAGCCAGCCCAAGAACTGCCCATTTTGAGAAATCAAACTGACTGACGGTAGTCAGCCATCAAAGGTTCATTTTTGTATATGTGGAGCCAACTAGATGAATTGCGGCCTCCAAACTACATAGCTTGTAAGTCTGGCAGATGCAGTACAAGTCAAGAGTCTTTCGAATCTTTTAAGGCTAAATATTTTTCAATGTTGGATCAAGGAATTATGAAATAAGTCGATAAAATAAAAGATTCTGAATAGCTATAATTACAGAAATGGTGGCTGCTGATGAGTCTAGGCACTTTAATTCTGAATCTCAACCAGGCAAGCACTTATTTTTGCGACATAAATCTTTACAAACTTATGCTTGACTGCAAAAATTAGCAGCGAATTCAAGGAAATGGTTCGAAATGAGTGATGAGGATTGATTGGTTGCTTTTAAGATGCTAAAACCTTTGATATTTTTTAGTATTCATGAATAAATCGCAAATATGAACTGAACAACAAAAGAGAATGTCGAGGGTCCTTAGCAGAGCCTCACTCGTAATTAAATAGATTTTGCATTTATTTTACAAGGTCTGGTTGATTTCTTTCTAAGATTGAATTCAAGATAAATCTGCTTCCTGATACCTTAAAGCTTATTTCTCAAACAAATTGATAAAGGGAGGATTCTTCAAAGCATAGTTAGTAGGCATTTCTGTACAGAATTCAATCAAAACGCTTAATCAGAATATCACTTAAAAAAGAGTTATTCATTTTCGTATTTTATCTAAATTTAAACTTTCATGCTCTACGAACTAGTCAGAGATACGCTGTTCTATATAACTCGTCTCTTTTACAGAGATGTCACTTACCTTAATGCTCAAAATATCCCACACAGTGGGCCTACTGTTATCTATGGCAACCACAACAACCAATATGTGGATGGAGTAGTAACTTTTCTATAACAAAGGTTTTAACTAAAGCTTCGTAAAGGCCTGTAACAGGCGTAATTGCTAATATCTCCTTTAAAAGACCACTTGTTGGCATAATTCTGAAGCGCCTCAACGCAATCGGAGTTTAGAGACCCATAGACCAGAAGAAACAGCCAGGCAAAGGTAAAATCATAGAGATAGTCTAAAACCATTTGATAGGACAAGATACCAACTTTAGTCATTATACAGTGGGAACAACTCTTTTTGTGGGAGATTCCTATAAATTTACAGTTATGAAGGTTATTTCTGACACTTGCCTCTAAATAAAATAATAAGCTATCAATAATACTCCACTGCGGCGGATGGGCAGCTATGACTTCAGTTACTTGCTGAAGGTGGATTTGACACATTTTTACAGCTAACTCTAAGATGCTTTCCTGAACGGAAATAGCGTAGGTATTTATCCTGAAGGTGTGAGCACTAATGGGCCAAAACTGCAGAAATTAAATCCTGGGATTTGCAAAGCTGCCTTTGAAGCCATCAAAAAAGGTTGTCCATCCATAAAGTTCATACCTTGCGGCAGTAACTATTAAAACCAAAGTGTTTTTCGATCATCGATGGTTATGCAAGTAGGAGAACCTTTTTAAATACCGAAATAGTTGATAGAAATGTATGAGGTTGACCAAAAGAGGGCTATCGACGATTTTTTACTCCTTATGTAGAACGTAACTATCAGAATGATTTAGAACTTAAGGCTAAATATGACAGAAGCTAAGTCTTTGTAAGTTTTATAAATTTCAATTTTCTGCCAGAGGCTGATCACAGAAGGTTCCAAAAGCAAGATTTAAGTCTAGTAAAAGCTTAGGATTAATCGACTGTTTGCAGAAAAATTTTCAGAGGACGAAGAATCTTTTAGAGGCATAAACTAAAACTTAAAACAAATGCAGTTTTTAGAATTACCCTATTTAGCTATCTAGTTCTGTAAATGGTCACTTTAGTTAATTAAGAGTGCTATTTATGAGAGTTTGGCTTTGTTTTTATTACTGGTCATAATGATGCCAGGGACTTTACTATTCGGACTGTCTTTTAAGCTTAATTAGCTTTGTGTTAACAAAGGGAGAATGAAGCGGTTCGACTAAAAAATGGGGTAGGCAGCTAGAAAATGGCACAGAATTCACATCGTAGCATCTGAGTACGTTGTCAACTTCCTCTATACTCTAATCCTTACCTGCCTTCTTTTAATTTTGATGCTATTCGTCTTTACTAAGGGCATCAGCTTTCCTTATCAGCTTGCCTTGGCATTCTTGACCCCTCTAAGTATTGTTTTCTACCTGAAGTTATTTGTTAGATTCTATGATAGGCTGAAGTTAGCTTATTTGAAGTTGAGGCATATGTATTGTTGTGTGTTCAAAGAAGAAAGATACAAAAAAATGTGGCAAACTATTAAAAGATGCCAGCAAAAAGTGAAGACATTAAAATAAGAAATAGAACTAAATGCTAGATACTTAAGTGCCTAAAATGAAAAAATATCACGATACTGAAATAGCCTGTGATCTTTATAAAGAATTATCGATGAGTAATTTGGATATCTTTTATAAAATATTGTATGTTGACTGTTTTAGCCCAAAGTCACAGGCTTAATGAAATCAATTCTTGTTTTGAACCTGTAATACAGATTCTGTATATGATCGAGTAGGTGAAAAAGCTAAAAATAAAGAATATTTTCCAAAACCGTAAAGTGAAAATATGCTGCAGAAAAATACGATTGGGAGGCATTAAAAGTTGCCTTTTCGGAAGCTATGATTTGAAAATAGTCTGCTATTTGGGTAGCTTAAGTATTTTATAACTTTGCAATTTATATAATAAAAATTAATTTCGGTATTTTGACTAAAAGGCTATCATCGTATCCTCAGTAAAGCACTACTTTCTCGATTTTGAGGAAGGGACAAGAAATCTCAAGAATATCTTTTTTTGATTATTTGAATTACAAAGGGAGCAAGAAGTTCATAAGTTTTTCTTTAGAGAACATGAGCATTTGAAATTGGCAAACTCAGAAAGAATGGCAAAATTATATTATAATGACTCTTTCTAATTCTTAGCTTTAATACAAAAAGCTAAGTACAGTTCGAAAGCTACAACAAAGATGACTACTCTCCAGTATCCTTCAAATACAATTCATCGACAGGCTTTAAATATTCCAAAATTTTGATATTTGAAGATTCTGAAATAAAATTATTTCTTAGTATTAACACATTTGTCAGTTTGAGAAAAAATCCATATTTTTGTCAGCTCTGCTAATAAATGTGGTATGTTTGCAAGAACTGAAAGCTCTATTTGAACTTTCTGAGGCTTTGGCTTATGATTGCTATAAAATATTGATAGATTATACCAAGAATAAGCTCTACATGGGTCCCCACAAAAAGTAAACGAAAATATCTCTACAAGTAAATATAGATGCATATAGAAGCGCAAGAACTTGATCCGGATGGTTCTGAACTAAAATAAGAGCATCGCTCAAGCTGCAAGAAAGCTGATGATCAAAACCTCAACTGCCAAGGAGATCGTCAAAAAATACAAATAGACTGGCACTTACTTTGAAAAAGTCATGTCAAGAAGATAAAGGATGCTAAAGATCAAGAAAAAACCACTTGAGGCTTCCGAAGAATTTTCAAAAGTAGAGTAAAGAAGTGAGAAGTAAAAAGAACCGGATTTTCATCATCAGCCCCTCAGATTTTTGGAAAACGAGGAGTACGAAGGAGTTTTAGTAAAACAAGAGTTCAGCCCAGTTGAAAAAATTATTATTTCCAAGCGCTTCCGTCATGATTCTTTTTAATGCAAAAGGCTATTTTGTCGGATTTCAGAATCAAACCAAATTCTGCAGTTTTAGATATTTATTGTTCATTTTAAAACACTGTAAAAGGTCACTGCACAGCCAATAGAGCTTTTTACCTTCATCTCAAAATCAGCAATCATGATCATATCTACAAAACTTAAGACAAAATTAATAAAGCCAAACCTATAACCAAAAAAACTGCCTGAAGCCTTTGTGATTTTTCTTGACCTGGATGCTTTGCGAACTTGAAGATGATTCAGAGATCATATCGATAGTGAAGATATGCCAATTATATATTTAGAACGGATTAACCATTTTGGACTCTTCCCTATATATGGACATTTCTAGGAAAAAGTAACTCAAAGCTAATTGTCATGAAAAGGTTAAATTACCCATAAGATTTATATTTATTAGGACTCACTTAATAAACAACCAAAATATTAATGTAAACAATGAATTCAGTACTGGTTTGAAATGATTTACAACTTGGGAGCAATTCTGCCTTCCAAATTTTTATTTTTTGCACAGTCTCACAAACAGCATTTAAATAACATAATCATGATCTTCCCGATGTTTTTTATTCAAAACCAACAAAAATATCAATTTCTAACCACAGGTCACAAAGATCATATCTGTCAAGTTTCCTGAAATGCAGACAAGGCAAATGGATTTGCTAATCATCAGTCCTCTGATTATGTAATCAACTAAAGGCTATATTAATGAGATAAGTAAATTAATTTGGAGAGAGAGACCATTCGAAAAACATCGACAAGTTGGATATCAATATTTCCAAATTGAGAAGAGCTTCACTTCCCAGCCACTCCAAATCATCTTCCACCAAGAACTAAACCAAAAACTAGCCCAACATCAACCCCCAGCCCGCCCATGTGCTCTACGAAGAAACCTACTACATCAGTCGGGTTAAAGATAACTGCGTGACCTTGATGTCAGAAAGCATGTAGACTTTGGAATTGCCGCTCGGCTTAATCCGCTAAAATGTTAAAATTGGGTATCCCATCAAAATGAAGCTAGAGTACGACACTGCCAGGCAGCAGAGCGATGATATCCGATTCAAAAGCATGCAAAAGCGCATTTACGAAGAGTTCAAAAGTTGACAAGGCTTAGTTTTTTATGTTTATGTTTATTATATGCTACGAACATTCCAAAACCTTCATTCGCTTCATTAAAAAACACCAAATGGTTATTTATTTCCATCATAAGTCGATTTATGATTGCTGATTCTTTAAGTGCCATAGAATTTGTAAAGATGTTATGGAAGGAAAGAGGACATTTAAGACTCACAGCTAGTGATTTCGATTGCAAGTAGTGGGCAGATCCAAACTTTACTTCTATAAAATATCACTAATCTAGATTGATAATTTGGCTGTTGTTGGGTATGTCTTCCTTAGCATCATCATTCCCCTTGAAACGCTTTCTGGGGGGTTATGGCTTCTCCTAGATATTTTTTCTAGACTACTCCCTGATTTATTTTCCGAACCTCTAAGCATACTTTTCCACGAACTTCAAACGGTGATATATTTCCTAGAGCAAGTCGTCACGCACGAAACCCTATGTAAGCAGAACATTACTGTTTTGAAAATATTAACCGCGAATTCGTCTTTGATTTCTATGAACCCGAACATATAGAGACTTTGCTGCATTGACTTCAACTTATTCTTAAAGAGTTTTGTGGTCTATCCCAAGTCGAACTTATATCGACTGATGAGTCTATTCTTGTGGTAGAAGACCACTCCATTAAGAAAATTAGGGTTATTGTTTTTCCTGCTCATATCCCTGGCTCTCCCAGAGTTACTCTTGTTGTAATACACCTCAATTATTTGACAATTCGATAAATCCAAAGCCTGCATGAGGTCGATTAGTCGATCGGACTTCACAAGTGAATCTATTTTGTCGAATATTTCCGAGTTATTGATCTAGATGGTTCTGTGTTCGCCTATGCTGAGGGAGATCTTCATTTCGTCTGATTTGAGGTAGAGAAGGTGAAGGTAGTTTTTGAGGGAGATATCAATGGAGTCAGTCAAGTTGTTTTCGTCTATGGTTTAGATAAGCTTCTTTTAGCAGCAGAAGATGTCAGTGTGCCTGACACTTTCTTTTAGTTCAAACTAGAATTCTCCTTTCTCATTCACAATTTCCCTCAGCTTTGAGATAAACAAAAAGTTGTTAGCTTGCTCCTTGCGGTCATTAGCAATTTTAACGAAGGCTTTATATTCCTAGTCGATATACTTCCTGGCGCTATCCATCGATGAATCAATCAGGTTTCCTAGTTCCATCACATAGTAGTAAACGCGATAGGATTCTCTATTTGCATTCTTTTCCTTTTCGATTACGAACACTCTTCTGTTGTCGTTGCTGGGCCCGTATCTGCATATATAAATCACACGGTCTCCTATTCTGAGTCCTCCAAGCTTGACGTTTCTGCTGTATTCTATCCTTTCTTCCTTTTTCTTCCTGAAGTTTTACTTAGCTATCCTTTTCCTTTTCTTGAGTTACTTTTACATTTCTTTATCTTTGATCTATTTCTATCTCTGTTACCTTTGCTACTTGGTTTCTTTGTTCAGGTTGTTTGCTAGTTGAGCAGCGTTTTCTGGAGGAGGAACAACCTTCTTAGGTTATTACTCCTTCTATTATTCAAGATTGTCGATATTTTCTTATACGTAGGTGCGCATGGTGATGAAGTCATTGATGAATTCAGTGTTATTGTTCCAAAGTTTATGAGCAAGGCCATTATCTTCGATCAGACAATACTTTTACTTAAAGGTGTGATGAAAAACGATCCGAGTTTATTTAGATCCACTGATTTGAGCATTATCGACTAATAGTCCAAAAGCACTGTAAACAAAACTAATTTTATCTTAGATCGACTCTGTCAGAATTTCGAACTCGTTTAGTTTTAGCTTGTCTTTGTTCAGGCTGTTGGCATGGTCAATGCATTCGTAACATTAGCTATCTAGATTCTCAATTATCTTTGGCTTGATCTGAGGTAGTGAGAGCTTATTTTAGAGCTATTTTAGTTCTAACTGGCAGATCAGGAGGCCTGAGTCTTCATTCTAAATGACTATGGTGTTTTAATCAACCATCGATTTTTATTAAACTCGGTTTTAGTATTTTCCGAAGAAGAAGCAACGGTCGAAGGCGTAGTTAATACTGCTTCCTGCTGAGGGGAGAACTTTGACATTTTTCTTAAAGTTGAACCAAGTCCAGTTGATTTAATGTGCGCTGTAGACCCAAATTCCAGGAACATTGACCGGTTTGCCCGCAACTTTGTTATCCCCACCCCACAGTAGTAAATACTTGTCTGCAACAATCGAAAAGGTAGCAACTCTCTATGTTGGTCCATAGTTAGTGATGATCTGCTTGATCCAAATGTCAGGCTTGTTACTCATGGGTTTATTGATAAGTTTCAACTGGTAGAAATCTTTTTGTAGTATATTGGTTGTGACATTGTTATTTATGACCTTTTGTTCTCCTCCAAACAGGTACAAATGTTCTCCCAAAGAGCATAAAGCTGGCCTTAGTCTGCAGGGCAGCTTGAAATCGTAGCTGGTTTATTAGATCTGAACCCAAAGTTTGTTCTATATTTTGTAAATATGAATATCGTTGAGATTTTAATGCCCGTTTCTGCCTCCGTATAAAAAAATGGAGCTTCTTTGGTGGAGAACCATAGCTGCATGTTCCCTCGGGAGGGGAGAGTAGCCTTTTAGTTCCTGCCTCTTCCAGTTGTAAGACTAGAGGTTAAGGCACCAAAGCCCAGCGATGTAGGTGTCATTGTTATAATTTTTGCCTCCGAAAAGATACATCATGTTGTTGTAAATGATAGTGGAGTGCGCGTAAATGTAGCTGAAAGAATTGTTGTTGAGAAAGTGGGTGGTCATTTTGGTCCAAATTTTGTTGGTGATGTTGTACCGATAGATGGTGCGTTGTTAGCCGAAAGGTTCTTCTGGCTGTCGGTGCGGGATGCCACCGTAGATGTAGAGGGAAGTTTTATGGACGACTGCGGAGTGGAATTGGCGTTGAACAGGCTATTCGGGATGCCTTTCGTCCTTTTCTTTGGACCATAGGCCTATTACGGGAGGTTCAATGCCCACAGCCTGCGTTTACTCAAACATTTTCATGATTTGAGATCAAAATTTTAATTATAATACATTCGATATAAATGTGTTGATTTTCTGTTGTCGCAATTACCCAGTTTTGAGTCTGAGGGTTCAAGATCAAAAATAAGGAGTCTTGTTCATAAATGGCAGGTTTTAAAGAGGATTAAGCTGATGAGATTATTTACAAGTATGAAAGATCATCAATATAGGCCGTTGAGCGAAGTTCTCACCTAGCAAATAATTACTTGCAGCCATTCCACGTAAGGTCGGTTCGATAAATCGTATATGTCCATGCACTTTAGTAGCAGATAACCTATCATTTTCACTAACTCACCGCCTTTCCGCAAAAAGTACTAAGTTTAGATAGTCCACATTTTGAGCCATTATTATTTGGTCCAGTTTTTCTGGTTGAGAAAGGTTCCTTTCTCCTAAAAAGGATATTTTTCCATTAATATTTTATAGAGACAAGCTGCAAGGCTTATCACGTCCGATCTTTCGTTTTACAAATCTGATTCTTCTAAGTATCTATAAGGAAAACGAATAAAATCAGCTTTGTCAATAATCAAAAGAGGAATATTTGGTGTGTAGGCTTTAGAAGGAGTGCTTGTACTTTTTTAGTCTGTGTCTTTCTTGTAATTGACCCAAGAAACAACCTGATAGCTGTTTTTAAACCCCCGGATTTTCACTTCTAAATCTCTGGTGATAAAGATGTTATCAAGTTCGATGTAGTAGCAGATGTTGAGTTTGTGTAAGGACTGCATGAAAGAACAGATTTGCGACATGATGAATAGTTTGGTTGATAGACTCATTGTTTTGCTGTTTCTGTTGAGATAGGTTACTAGAGGGATTTACTGCTAATAGAGGTAAAACATCGTTGATTTCAGATTTGAGGAAGGGTTTTTGGGGACGAAGTGCCAAAACATGTTGCCATGCTTTTTGCCGATTTTGCCCAAAATTTGAATCTAGTGCGCGAAGGCTTTTTCACTCAGATGAACTGCTGTTAGCTTGACGATTGTTTGGTTGGAAAGCTGTACAGTGTAGATATTGGAGGCCCCGTTGTATTATAAGAGCTGAATCGTATCTGATTCCAGACTAGGAATAGGCTCTTTCTAAAGTCCCTCATTCAGATGCTTGGCAAATTAGATCTAATTTTTTTCTTAGAGCTAGACATAGTCCTTTATGAATTGCAGCGGCCTATCCCTCATCTTCTTGTCAGTATCCTAATACTTTTTGCTATATTTGGGTTAGAATAGCAAGGCCAGCTGACTTACCTTGTAGTTGGTGATGTACTTCTTATCCTGGTTGAGATAGATCTTCTTGAAGTAGGAGCGGTTTTTGTGTGCAGAGGAGATGTCAGACCGGATTTTATAGAAGCTGGAGGTCGCGATCAAGGATTTTATTTTATCTAGCAGTTTTTACACTTTCATGTAGCGGGGGAAGCCGGGGTTCACCTTTATGGCTGACTTGAGGTAGGGCTCGTTGGCCTCACGTCCGAAGATGATCTCCAGCATCGTGTTAAAGATCATCTCTGACTACTCCCCCACGATGTGGCATAAATCGGTCATGACCTATCTGAATTTATGCTCATCTTCGATGATGTCCTGGCCTGTGAGAAAGGAGAGGGTGACTGATACTTCGCCGTTGAGAGGGTTGGTTTTGATGAAGATGTTGCGGTAGGATCTCTAGTTATATCTGAAGGCGAGTCGGGCCAGTTCAACTTTCTGGTACTGCCACTGCCCGTGGATCAAGTTGGTTTGGTCCAGCAACCGACACTAGATGTTTATTTTGCCCAGCCTCAGATCCCCATCGATGGTGCACACACTCGAATATACACGGTTCATTTTTTTGCAGTTGAGTACGCAGCGGAAAGTCTAGTCTTCGGGGTTGACCTTGGTGGTGCTGATGTGGTCGTAGAGGGTGAATTTCTATATCTTTTTGAATGAGGACCTTGCCACATTGGGCTGACCGATTACTTCAAGCCATTCCATAATTTATATATCCAAAGCAGGACCATTCAATGCTTAATATTTTTGATATTTATGTTCAAATAGATGCATCATTCGTGTTTCTTCTCCAGATTATCAATACATTTCACCACGCTAAAATCTTATCGGCTGCCGTCTTCTTTTACTGCAAACAGACAGCGGGTGTCCATGTATTGAGGGTGGACGTCAACTACGAAATGCTTAAGGTTTTTCAGTTTGTTTTCTGCATTGTCGTGGTAAGACAGCAATTCTTTGACTAGATTGAACTAAGCCTATTTGAGAGGAACGTTGTTAGGGTTTCTGCAAAGGATGTTCTTGAACTCGCTTTTTAACTTGTTAACGTCGTCGTAGTGCTTCCCTCCGAAGTCGAACTAGACTTTTTTGTTTTTGATTTGGTTGCGCTTTTATTATTTGGCCCTTTTATTAAAATCTTTCCTGAGATTTTCGATAATACCGTTGTAGTGGTGTCCGTGCTTTTACCAGAACTCGCTTAACTGTTCGGGACTGGCTTTGACTACCGTTAGAATAGTCTATCCAACCTTAAGCCCTTCTTTGAGCAGCTTTTCGATGTCTTACTGGTTGGTATTTTTCTTCAAAGCGAAGTTCCCTTCAGTTTTATTGAATCTCACATACGGAGAATGGATGTTATGATTTTTGAGAAGTGCTTACTGAATATATCTAAAAGGCACAGTTTGTTCCTTTTCGATTGACAGGCTGTAGATTTAACTAAGTTATTATAGGCTTACATTTCTAGGTTTTCGTAGGGGTTGACATTTTCAGCAGGCTTTTATTCACTCTTTACTTTCTTTTTGGGTTTGAACTCTGGTAGATTTTAAAGTTTCACAACTCTCAGAGATGTCTTGTCAGCATTCAGCTAGATAGAATCACAGTTTTAGACAGCCTAAATGATTTGCTTTACGTTGGTTACTCCCAGTTTTTTAACTTTGTTGCATTTCAAAAAAGTATCGATTTTGACAAAATGTTATCTGAATGGTAAGTTCGTTACGTGTTAGACGAAACCTCCTTATAGAAAAACTCGTCGTTCTGTAGATTTTCTTCGCTGAGGTAATACTAGATTTGTTTGATAAGATTGGGGTTCGCCATTGTTGTTATTTCTTTTATAAATCTATATTAATCAACACCGTCTACTTAATCAAACCATAAGAAAGCAGCATAATGAAATCATATCATCTCACAAATCATAAGCTCTGTTCTATTTGCTCCAGCTCCCCCATGTGCTGTTCATTTCGCGGTTCAAAGCTAGGTTTCGGCGTTATTGCTCAAATTTTTATTCAACTTGGTACTTCTTGCCTGAGAATGGGGAAGAGTTGGTGTTCCTGGCCAATGGGGATTTGTTATCTCTTTTGAATGTAGAAGCAGTTTCATTGAGGCAGACTCTTCTTCTATTCTCCAGGTCGTTTTCGGTGATTTTATCATTGACAAAAAGTAGTTTTTCAAGTTTTTCAGTCAGCATAATCTGGACATGTTTATCTTGGGCGCAAGACTTTTCAAGCTATTTGAACAAAACTTCATTGGTCTAGACCAAAGTTTGTAGATATTTCTTCAATCTAACCTGCTCCTCAGTATTCCTGGCCATTTTTTACCTCTACTCTAAGATAACACTCTCATATTATCTATTTTATTATCTCACCATATCTAACTTCTGCCTTTTAACTGTTAAGATAGTATCTAGCTCGCCATATGTCTTGGTAAGCTATCTCTGTTGTGCGAGCTCAGTTTATATCAACTTTTATAAGTACTCTTTGCGATGTCTCAACTGTTCACACTCCTCAGTCTTAGCAATCAAAGTTTGGGCACTCTCTTTGTTTTGCCTGCATTTGGTCTCAATGATTCTCTCATAGGTATCAAGCTTGGCGTCAAGGTCTGATATTAAATCGACAGTTCTTTCATTTTAGTTTTGCCTTTCGCATATGCTTTCCTAAGCATTTTTATTGAGTTGATTGATTTTTGTATTCACGAGTTCCATCTTTTTGATTTCCCTCTCGATATCAAGGTTTTCATAGGATTTGCTCTTGACGATTAGCTCAACTTAATGAATCATTTATTTGAGTCTTGAAATTGTAAACTCTATCTTTTTGCTTTGCTCGATTAGTTCTTTTCCTTTGGTCTCCAGAGTCCTTCTTTGTTACTCCTCAAGTTCTTTTCGACTTTTTAGAGCTTCATTCTGGACGAGATTTTAACTTTTTTCCATTTACACCTTGGCATATTTGGACTCAAAGTATTTTAGTTTTTCCCCACACTAAACGAATTCAGTCTCCAGTTGATGTCTAACCTCTTGTAGATATTTAAACTGACAGATGAGTTCAGTTTCTGAATGATTCTAAGTAAATGAATACTTACGGTGGATGCTACCAGGTTTTACAGATCGTGAGTGAGTTGGTAGTAATATTTTTGCAGTACTTTGAAGGATTACCTGAGAGGAGATAAACTTTTGATCTGTTCCGCTAAAGTTTCAATAATTTGGGAAGAATAGTAAGCCATGCTTGTTTTCTAAATAGAAAATGTAATATTAGATAGCAATAATTTGGATTTCATAGTTTTTAATGTGTAGTAATCATTTAATTAGTTTGCCTTCTTTTGCAAGCTGCTCGTTCATATATTCCAGCTCTTTACTAGTCTTGTAATTTTAATATTCATTCTACAGTTCCTCAGTCGATCTCATCAGAGTCTTTTTTCTAAATACCACCCTCACGTGAACTTAGACTTCACGGCCGAACGTTTTTGCGTAGCTGGTCTTGAAATAGTCTCGAACCCAGTTTACGTTTCTTCCTTTTGTGCCAATTACCATTCTTTGAACGTTTTCATCCTAGACTATGACTCGGAATTGGGCGAAATCAGTTCCATTAGATTTTGAAGAAATGGCTTCGCATTCTATCAGGGTAGAGTAAGGAACTTGGTTGTAAGTACGATGAAACAGGGCCTACTTTAGCATTTATTCGTAGATCTAGAGTTCAGTGCTGTCAGTTTTGGATTATTTTGGGTGCTACCACTCCCCAGGTTTTGCCATGCGCAAAAGATATTTTTCGATTTCGGGGATCCCGTAACCTGTTAAAGCAGAAGTGTAGAAAATTTTATCAAATTTACCATATTTTTAAATCTCTGAGATAAGTCCTTGAAATTTTCGTTTGTTTTAGACCAAATCTATCTTATTTAAAACTAAAGCTTTCATGAAATTTTAGTAGTTTCTATGTTTTTCAAGACGTTTGATCGATTCTTGAAGTAGGTCATCGAACTTTTTCGAACTGTCGATAATTAGTAAAGAAAAATCGATATCCCCCAAAACCCCCCAGCCTTTTGAAGTGAATCCAGTTTTATTGTAAGTGAGGCCAGGGGTATCAAAATACTTGAGCTGAACATTTTTTATCCCTTCTTCTCCTTAGATTTAAAAAGATTTGAAAGCATGAAGAATTTAATCAGTAGTGTTTCTCTTAGGTGATACTGCCCCAATCTTGTGGCTTAACTTGGCCAAAAGTTACGATTTGCCAGAGTTAATGGGTCCAATCAACCCTACATTGAGCTTAAAAGCATTTTCAGGACTTCTCCATTAGTTATTGTAGATATTCTTGATAACTGCATCGTCATTAGGCATCATTCTCATTTACGGAATCTAATCTCTGGGTGTCAAATATCGGACGGGCCTTCCTCTGTGTATCATCGGGGCTGTATCAGTTAGATTAGTTGGATATTGTTTTGGACATACGAGAGAAGTGTTCTTTTTCTGTTAGGGTTGGATGTTGAAGAAATATTTTTTTTGTGAGGACTGAGAAAAGAGGAAGAATGGCAGATTTTGGCGGTTGACAACTTTGGTGCAGTATAC
>Ga0316217_10002895_pt1 | contig 20212 bp, 13 predicted proteins | sample 1anoAmetaG_FD_203633 | JGI IMG/M metagenome (GOLD analysis project Ga0316217, IMG submission 203633) | Freshwater microbial communities from Trout Bog Lake, Wisconsin, USA - 1anoA | ecosystem: Environmental > Aquatic > Freshwater > Lake > Hypolimnion/Profundal zone | place: USA: Wisconsin...
CGGCAGTGGATTGCCGCTGGCCGGCTCAACGCGCAATCGCCCGCCAAGGCGGAGAGCGACGCGGAGTTCCGTCCGCTCGCGCAGTTCCCGGAGTTCGCCGAAGCGTTCACGCCCCGTGCACCGGGCATCATCGCGCCGCCGCTGCCCGCCGCCGCCCCGGCCGCGCCAGTCGCGCTGGCTGCGTCGCCGAAAACCAGCGTGCTCGCCATCGTTTCGTTGATTCTCGGCGTCTTGGGCGTGTTCACCTGCGGCGTCACGGCGCTGGTGGGATTGATTCTTGGAATCATCGCCCTGGTCAAAGTGAAAGGCAGCGGCGGAAAACTCGGCGGCAACGGCATCGCGCTGGCGGGCGTCATCGTGTCGGGCGTTTTTCTGTTAATGATTCCCATTTTCGCCGCCATGATGTTGCCGGCGCTGGCGGCGGCGAAACAAAAAGCCATGGAAATTAACTGCGTCAACAATGAGAAACAACTCGCGCTGGCAATCCGGATTTATGCCGGCGATAACAAGGATCAACTGCCGCCCGCCGCGACCTGGTGCGACGCCATCAAAGAGCTGGCCGACACAGACAAGGTTTTCAAATGTGCCGGCGCGAATCCCGGCGGCCGTTGCGATTACGCCTTCAACGCCAAGCTGGGCGGCATGGCGTTTGACAAAATCGCGCCGGACACCGTGATGCTGTTTGAATCGGACCGCGGCTGGAACGCGAATGGCGGTGCCGACTTGATGATTGGCAAATCGCGCCACGCCCGGCAGTTTGTGGTGGCCTATGCGGATGGCAGCGTCCAAATAAAAAGCCAGCTCCAGCTCGCCACGTTACGCTGGAATCCCTAAACCGCAAACCTCAACTTATTATGTTCACCATCATCGGCGGCGACGGCAAGGAATACGGTCCGGTCACGGACGCGGACGTGCGGCAGTGGATTGCCGAGGGCCGGTTGAGCGCACAGTCGCTGGTCAAAGCTGACAGTGACGCGGAGTTTCGCCCGCTCGCGCAGTTCCCGGAATTTGCCGAGGCGCTGTTGCCACAGGCGGCGGCCAGCGCGGCGCTGCGTCCGGCCACGCCCGTTGATTTTCGGCAACGCGATTACGAGCTGGATATCGGCGGCTGCATCTCGCGCGGCTGGTTCCTGCTGAAAGAAAATTTCGGAACGATGTTTCTTGCCGTGCTCATCATGCTCGGGGTGCAAATGGCCTGCGGCGGAATTATGAATCTGCTGGCGATGGCCCTGGGCCAGAACCTGCTGCACGCGCCCGTCGGGTTCCGGGTCGGCTACAATTATTTTGTCGCCCTGGTTTTTGCTCCGGTCATGGGGCCTTTGATGGGCGGCCTGTTCCTGGTTTATCTCAAGACCATCCGCCGGCAGACGACAGGCGTGAGCGAAGTGTTTGCGGGATTTCAAAAAGCCTGGCTGCCGCTTTTCCTCGGCGCGCTGACAGTGTCCGCGATTATCGGTGCGTGCATGCTGCCGTTCAATATCGTCTGGCAGATGAAAGCCGGTCCGGCGCTGGAGCAAATGCAGCAGATGCAGAACGATCCGACCGCCATGCAAAATGTTTTTCCCCAGCTCCTATCGGCATTCACCGGCGCGCTGCCGGTGCTCCTCGTCTGCCTGATTCCAGTGACTTACCTGACGGTGAGCTGGCAATTCACCCTGCCGCTCATCATTGACAAGCAGATGGATTTCGGCACGGCGATGAAAACCAGTTTCAAGATGGTGAACAAACACTGGTGGCAGGTTTTCGGGCTGACCATCATTGCCGGTCTGGTGAGCCTCGCCGGCATTTTTGCCTGCTGCCTCGGCGTGCTGTTCACCATTCCCATCGGCTTCGCGGCGACGATGTTTGCTTATGAAACGATCTTTGGCGCGGAAAAAACCTAGCCGCGCCGGCGCGCGGAACGCCACGTTTATGAACCTGCTGGGCACGCCCGGCCTCGGTTCACTGCTGGCCGGCCGATGGCTGGCCGGCACCGGGCAATTGGTGCTTTTTCTCGCCGGTTTCACGCTGTTTTGTCTGTGGACGTTTCAGCGCATCGCCAGCTATTACCGCATGGCCTATGACGAGTCGCCGCCGGTGTTGACGCACGGCAGCAGCCAGGTGGTGCTGGGCATGGGGTTGTGCATTGCGGCGTGGGGCTGGTCGCTGGTGACGAGCATCAGCCTCTGGCGCGCCGCATCCAAAGTCAGCCTGGAATCACTCGAAAGTTTTGCCGCCGGCCAGATCAAAATGGATTCGGCCCGGAGCATCCTCGCGCTGGCGGCCCTGCCGCAATGGCAGCGCAACGGCGAAATTATTTCCCGCACGTTTGAATTTGCGGATTTCCCCGTGGCGATGAATTTCGTCAACGCCGTCGCCGAGCTGGCCGAGCAGGCGCAGCATCACCCGGACATTGATGTGCGCTGGAACAAAGTCACGCTCGCGCTCACCACGCACGATGCCGGCGGGCTGACGGAAAAAGATTTCGCCCTCGCGCGCCAGTGCGACACGCTGGCAGCGGACATTGAACCCAAAAAACGCCGTTAGCGACCGTTAATTTTGTTCACACACAAATACGCCAAGGCACCAAGTAATTTGATCTTTGCGCCTTGGCGTCTTGGCGTGAGAATTTTTTTAGTTTTGGCTAAAAAACTTTCGGCACGCCTTCGTCGAGAATTTTCAAACGCGCCGTCAGTTTTTGCTGCGTCGCGATTTGCTTGAGCCAGCGCAGCGGCTCGTCCAGCGCCTCGAACGACAGCTTGAAGGTGCCGTAGTGCATCGGCACAAAAACTTTCGCGCGCAAATCCTGGAACGCCCGCACCGCCTCGTCCGGCCCCATGTGGACTTTGCGGAAACTTTCCGGATGATACGCGCCGATGGGCAGCAGCGCGATTTCCGGGCGCAGCCGCTGGCCGATTTCCGCGAAGCCGGCGAAATACGCGCTGTCGCCGGCGTGGTAGATTTTCCGGCCCTGATGCTCCAGCACAAAGCCGCCGTAGCCGCGATGCTGATCGTGCAGCGTCCGCGCGCCCCAGTGCTGGCTCGGCGTGAAGGTCACCTTCCATTCGCCCTGCGCAAACGTCTCCCACCAGCCCAGCTCCACGATGCGCGTGAAGCCGAGATTGCGCGCCAGATCGCCCACGCCCCACGGCATCACCCCGATTTTCGGCTCCGGCAGCCGGCGCAGCGTCGGCTTGTGAAAATGATCAAAATGCGCGTGCGTCAGCAGCACCAAATCAATCGGCGGCAGATCTTTTATTTTCAAACCCGCGCGCCGGATGCGTTTCAGCAGAAACAGCCAGTTCGCAAAATTCGGGTCCACCAGCACGTTCAAATCCGTGAACTGGATGAGAAACGACGCGTGGCCGATCCAAGTGATGGCGACCTGGCCGGGTTTGAGCTGGGGAAACACCGGCCGGCGCGGCGCGCCCGTGCGCTTGGTGAACCAGCCTTTCCAGACGAGCTCTTGAAAAAACGTGCGCGGATTGAAATGCTTCGCCGGTGTCAAATCCTTGAACGACCGCGGCAGGCGGCGGCGGGGCGGTGCGGGACGGCTGGAATTTTCTTTCGTCACAGCAATGGGACTTTAACACCAACCCGCCCGTTCGACCAATTTGAAAATTCAGCGGCGCGTGGCATTTTTTTATTTCAAATTGTGCCACTGCGGTTTTGCGATTAAAATTCCCGCATGGGCGAACTCGATTCTCAACTCGACACCTTTCTCCGCAAACAACCAAAGCTCGGCAAGGACAGCTACCTCGCCAGCACCGCCGTCGTCATCGGCGATGTGACACTCGGCGCGCACAGCAGCGTCTGGTATGGCGCGGTGCTGCGCGGCGACATCAACCGCATCGTCGTCGGCCACCATTCCAACATCCAGGACAACGCCGTGCTGCACCTCGCGGACAACCTACCGTGCGTGCTCGGCAACTGGGTGACCGTCGGCCACGGCGCGATTGTCCATGCCTGCAAAGTGGGGGACGAATGTCTCGTCGGCATGGGCGCGGTCATTCTTGACGGCGCGGTCATTGGTAAACAATCCATCATCGGCGCGAAGGCGCTGGTGACGCAGGGAACGAAAATTCCGCCCGGCTCGCTCGTGCTGGGCGCACCCGCCAAAGTCGTCCGCAAACTGACCCCGGAAGAACGCGCCGGACTGAAATGGTGGGCGCAGAAATACGTGGACAACGGCGCGTATTGCCTGAAGCACAAAATCAACGTCGGCCAGCCGCTGCCGAGCTAGGCTAATCAACGCAATTTTTCACGGGCGGGGAACTTCCAAATCCTTGCAGATTTTTCGCGCGGTGAACTCGATACAGCGCACAATCCTGAAAGAAATGAAATCATTCAGCCCAAGGTTGGCGCGTGGCGACCACCTTGGGTCATCAAATTAAAAAGCCACAAACCCTGAAAGGGTTCAAATCGTTCCGGACGGGAAACGCCGCCAGTCAACCGGGAAACCCGCCGGACCCTGCGGGAACCGTGACGGCAGAACGGGAATACCGGTAAATCCGACCGGGAAGCCAGCTAGACAAAGCGGGAAAGCCGCCGGCCCATCCGGGAACGGTGTCAGAGCATCCGGGAAAGCCGTCGGACCGACCGGGAACGTCGTCGGGCCCTGCGGGAACCGTGACAAGCGATCCGGGAGATGGGTCAATTTGACCGGGAACGATGACGGACGGGGCGGGAAGGGCGTCAAAATGGCCGGGAAGTCCTGCGGACGGCCAATAATCCCTTGAAAACCAGCAAAAAACCGTGTTTGAGCGTTCGGAGCCGTTGCAGATGGATAAAAAGAGACAGTTAAACCGCCTTGCCGTCCAATTGCTTGATTTCCTTCGCCAGCCGTTCCGCCTGCAATTCCAACTCCGCATTTTCGGTTTCAAGCTGCTTCACCCGCTCCGCCGCCAATTCATCCAGCACGCCCGGCTTTTGCGCGGCAAGCTGGCACAGTTCGTAATCGGGACTCGCGCGCAGTTGTTTCAGCGATTCCGTGACGACCGCGATTTCTTTTTGCAACGTTTCATGCAGCCGCCGCAACTGTGTGAGTTCCTCCTGGTCGCTAAAATCCAGGTTCGCCCAGCCTTGCCGCAGGATGAAGCCGTGCGGGTCTTCCGCGATTTCGCGCAGCAATTCGATGTCGCCGGTATCCTTCGCCTGATTGATGGCGGCGGTCAGCTTGTGATACGTCTCCAGCTTGTCCGGCTCGCTGGCAAAACGGTCGGGATGATACAGCCGCTTCTTCCAAAGCTGCGTCAACTCCGCTTCCGAATTATTTTAGCGCAAAGCCGCAAAGGCGCAAAGTTGTTTGACACGAATTTCACGAATGAACGCGAATTGAAAACCGTTGAAAAAATTTCAAACCGCGAACCACGCCAAACACGCGAACCCAAATTCCAAGGGCTGCAAGCCCGAAAGAAAATAGCCCAGGGCAAGGGTAGCACAGGCGACCCGCCTGTGGTTTTCGGTGCCCTCGCCGAAAACATTACTGCCCGCGATTGCGCCAGCACCGAGCGACGCCCTGGGTTAAACGTCAAAAAATTTCCAAGCCCTGCAAGGGCGACAGAATTGTGGCTCGCGGAATTGGTGGGAGTTGGTAAAAATTACAGCCATGAATCAGGCCGGGATCTCCGCGCGCGCGAAGCAGGCGTTTGTGCCGCTCTCCCAATCGCATCCGCTGCTCGCGGCGCAGTGGCATCCCACCAAAAACGGAAACGTCTCGCCGGATGAGGTCTGGGCCAGCTACAGCAAGAAATTCTGGTGGCGCTGCGACAAGGGGCATGAGTGGCAAGCTCGCATCAACAATCGGGCTATGGGTGGCAGTGGCTGTTCGTATTGTTCGGGAAGATTCACAGCACCTGAAAATTCTCTGGCAGTCAAACGTCCTGATCTTGCAGCGGAGTGGCATCCTACTAAAAACGGAATGCTGACACCCAATAAAATTGGTCCCGGCAGTAACAAATACGCTTGGTGGCAGTGCAAAGAGAATCCAGCCCATGAATGGAAAACGCAAATTGTCGTTCGAGGAAAAATGGGTGGCGGATGTCCGCATTGCGCGGGGCGCACACCGATTTCAGAATCAAATTTTGCTGCTCGTTATCCGGAGCTGTTAAAAGAGTGGCATCCGGCGCTGAATGGCTCTCTTGATCCCGCCAAGTTAACCAAGCACAGCCATGAAATAGTATGGTGGCAATGTGGGAAAGACCCAACCCACATTTGGAAAACCCAAGCTCGGAGCAGAATTAAACGTGATTCAGGTTGCCCTCATTGCCGCCCAAAGCAAAATGTAAAACTTCCTGTCCTATCTATTCATTCGCCAAAATTGGCTTCGGAATGGCATCCAACGAAAAACGCGGGGCTGACGCCAGATAAAGTTACAGCCGGAAGCACAAAGCGCGTTTGGTGGCGATGCCCGGTGAATCCGATTCATGAATGGGAAGCGGCTGTTGGCGACCGAAATAGAGGAAACGGATGCCCGATTTGCGCCGGACAAATGGTGGACTCGTCCAATTCGCTTGCAACGCTTCGCCCTGATCTCGCTGCACAATGGCATCCTACAAAGAATGGAAACAGGACGCCGAATAATGTGACGTTCAAAAGTGCGGCGATGGTTTGGTGGAAATGCAATGCAAACCCTCCACACGAATGGCAGGCCAGAGTGTTGCACCGAAGTCGTGGTCTTGGCACGGGATGTCCGGTGTGTGCGGGCGGTTATGTAGGCGGTGAAAATACGCTGGCGGCTCGGTTTCCTGAAATTGCGGCTCAATGGCACAAGACTAAAAATGGCAGTCAAACTCCCAGTGATGTATCACCCGGTTCTGAGGAAAAAGCTTGGTGGCAATGTGACAAGGATCCGAGTCATGTTTGGGAAGCACAGATAAAAAACCGGACGATACTGAAAAGCGGCTGTCCGATTTGTCGCGTCGGTTGGACGGTGGCAGGCATTCGCAGTTTTGTAGATTCGCTCAAGGATCATCTTTCGTCATTCACGCCCGCCGAGCTTTACGTTTTGTTCCAGCAAAACGGTTTGTTGAGCGGCGACCGCAAGAGTCAGGCGTTTGTGGATGCGCTGGCGACGGGGCGGTTCCCATTCGAGGAGATTGAGAAGTTTTGCAAAGGCGAGACGTCGCTGGTGGATTCGTTCCTCGCGGATTCATCGCTCACGTTGGAATCGTTGGACGAGACGAAACCGGCCACGGAAGCGGAATTGGGCGCGGTCGGCGAAAGCCAGGAAGAAAGCGCGGAGCTGCCTTCGGCGGACACGGCGGACGTGCTGAAATCGTTGTCGTCGCCGGTGATCGTCTCCGCCGATCAGGAGGCGATTGATTTTCTCGTGGCCTCGGCACTGGCGAAAATCTGGAAGCACGCGTTTCGGAACGAGGCCGCCGCCGTGGCGCAGGCGCGGGATTTCAAGGGCGATGCCTACGCGGAGCGGGTGCGCGCGGAATTTCTGGCGGAGTATGAGCGCGTGAAATCGCTGCCGATTCCGGCGGGCTATGCGTTCACGGTCGAGGGCAGACCGGCGCTGCCGAATCTCATGCAGCGGCTGGTGGCGTCGCGGATTCAGCAGAAGCGGCGGGAAGGAAACTGGTCGGGCACAGGCGCGGGCAAGACGCTGTCGGCGGTGCTGGCCAGCCGCGTGGCCGGCGCGAAGCTCACGGTGATTTGCTGTCCGAACAGCGTGGTGGAAGGATGGAAAACGGCGATTTTGAAAGCGTATCCCGACAGTCTGGTGGCGACGAAGACCTTTGCGCCGGATTGGACGGCCATTGCGGAAGACGCGACGGGCATCGGCAAATCGGCGGCGGCGCAGCGTTACTTGGTTTTGAATTACGAGGCGTTTCAGCAGGAAGATTCGGAGGGTAAAGTGCGGCAGTTCGCGGAGCAGGAGACGATTGATTTTGTGGTGGTGGATGAAATTCATTTCACCAAGCAGCGGTCGGTGGAAAATCTTTCCAAGCGCAAGAAGCTGGTGACGGCGCTCATCAGCCTGGCCGCCGCGAAGCAGCCGCAGTTGTGCGTGCTGGGGATGTCGGCGACGCCGGTGATCAACAATTTGCAGGAGGGCAAAAGTCTGGTGGAGATGGTGTCGGGGCTGACGCACGACGACCTGAACACGCGCCCGACGGTGGCGCATTGCATGAAGCTGCATCAACGGCTGGTGACGCTCGGCACGCGCTGGCTGCCGGAATACCAGACGGTGTGCGAACTCCAGACGCCGGAGGTGGATTGCGGCGACAGCGTGGAGGAGATCAAGGCGCTGGGGCGGAATGGTTCGCCGCTGGCATTGGAGCAAATTCTGACGCGCGTCCGCCTGCCAATCATCCGGCAAAACATCCGCCCAAAGACGCTGCTTTATACCCATTACATTCAGGACATTGATTCGGCGCTTTATCAGGCGCTGGTGGCGGACGGTTGGCGCGTCGGTTTTTTCACGGGCGACGACAAGAGCGGGCTGGAAGGATTTTTGCGCGGCGACGTGGATGTGTTGATTGGGTCAAGCGCCATTGGGACGGGCGTGGACGGACTTCAGGAAGTTTGCCAGCGGCTCATCATCAATGTGCTGCCGTGGACGAACGCGGAATTTGAGCAGCTCAAAGGCCGCATCTTCCGGCAAGGCCAGCACGCGGACAAGGTGACGGTGATCGTGCCGATCACTTATGCGAACGTGAACGGCGAGCGATGGTCGTGGTGCGGCTCGAAGATGCGGCGGCTGCATTTCAAGAAATCCATCGCCGACGCGGCGGTGGATGGCATCGTGCCGGAAGGTCATTTGCGCACGTCGGCGCAGGCATATCAGGACGTGATGGGCTGGCTGGAACGGTTGACGACTGGAAAAGTCGAAGTGATTGAGCGGCCAAGAATCGTCTTGCCATTGCCGCAAGGCGACAGCGGCGAAGTCGAGCGGCGGGTGCGGACGTATGGTGATTTCTCGGCAATGAACCGGACATGGAATCAAAGCCGGAGTTCAACAACGCAAACGCGGCTGCAACAAAATCCCGAGGAATGGGCGCAGTATCACACGCTCTATCGCGACGCGCGCAAGGATTGGTCGGTCGTGCCCTTCGAGGAATTCATCCGCTGGGCTCAGCAACGGAGCGATTATGTGATCGGCGATTTCGGCTGCGGCGAAGCGAAAGTCGCGGAGGCGTTGGCCGACCGGCACACGGTTCACAGCTTCGACTATGTGGCGGCAAACGAGGACGTGGTTGCGTGTGACATGACCAAGACGCCGCTGGAGGATGGCACGCTCGATGTGGCGTTATTCTCACTCTCGCTGATGGGCGCAAACTTCACGGATTATTTGCGCGAAGCATGGCGGGTGCTGAAACTCGATGGACAGTTGCATATCTTCGAGGCAACGTCGCGGTTCGGGAATCGTGAGGCATTTGTGGCGGGATTGAAGCAACTGGGATTTGCGATTGTGGAGGTTCGTGATGCGTGGAAGTTCACCTACATTCATGCGCTCAAGACAGAGCGTGCGCCAGCCAACGATGTCAATTTGAGCTTTTGATTCTGCCGCCCTTTCAGGGCTTGGAAATTTTATTCACGATTAACCCAGGGCGTCGCTCGCGGACTCGCTTTGCCCTGGGCTATTATCTTTCGGGCTTGCAGCCCTTTGTGTCTTCGCGTCTTTGCGTTAAAACCATTCGTGTCTATTCGTGAAATGGACTCGCTCGCGCCCGCTCGCTCGGCCCTCGCGGGCCTTCGGCGTTGCCGAATTCCTTTCACCGCTTCCCAAGCGGTTCAAGTCGTGTCCACTATCCGGCGGCTCCGCGTTGGAAATTTATTTTCTCATCTCCGCACTTTTCCCCTGCGCACCGAGGCAGGTTGATGCGAACCACGCGAAAGACCCGAACGAATTTCCAAAAAACTTTTCGCGTAGTTCGTGTGGTTCGCGGTTAAAGTTTTTAATTTCGCGGAGGCAAGTCAGGCCGTTACGGCCACATGGCGGGCGTGGGCGATTTCGTCCTTGGCAATCTGCCGGACTTGATCCGCCAGCAGCGTGACGACGGCGAGCGTTTTGCCGGCGAGGGTCATGAATTCGACGGTGCAGCCCTTGCCGCCCTCGTGAACGAGCACGGCCGTGGCCAATGTCGCCGTTTCCGCATTTTTGGCAACAAACCAAGCGACGCGCACCATCGGCAAGCGGCCAGCGGGCCTTCCACTACAAAATTCCGTCCGAATGGCGTCGGCACGATTTCAACCACTTCATGCTGGCGCGCGTGATTCAGCAAGGCCGTGGCGAGTTCTTCCCAAGCTTCCAGCTTGAATCCGAAACTGCGGAAAAACTCCGCCTTGTGCTGCCCGTCTCGATGCGCGGTCGAAAGCAGGTAATGGGTGATCTTCCGGCTCGGAACGGCGGCTTGGTCGGCATTGGGCAGCTTCATTCTTGCGCCTCTGCGCCTTTGCGTTGAAAGTCTATTTCATCCGCACTTCCGCGCTTTTCCCGTGCGCGCCGAGGCCTTCGAGTTCGGCGAATTTTTGCACCGCCGTCAGCGCCTTCTTCAGCGCCGCGCGGTGGTATTCCACCACGCTGGTTCGGCGTTGGAACTGGTCCACCGTCAGGCCGGCGAACGACGCGCCCGCGCCGTCGGTCGGCAAGACGTGACTCGGCCCGGCGACGTAATCGCCCAGCACCGTCGGCGACCAATTACCGAGAAAAATCGCGCCGGCCGTCACGATGCCGCCGCTCACGCGTCGCGCGTCGCGCGTGATGACCTCGCAATGTTCCGGCGCAAGGTCGTTGGCGAGTTCCACGGCATCCACCAGGCTCGGCACCAGGATGAGCCAGGTGTTGTGGTTCAACACGCGCTGGATGAATTCGCGACGCGGCAGCTTGGGCAACTGCTTGGGAATTTCCTTTTCCACGGCTTTAAGAATTTTGGCGGAAGTCGTCACCAGCCAGACGCGTTCGTGACCGGAGCCGTGCTCGGCTTGCGCCAGCATGTCGGAAGCGGCGAACTGCGGATTCGCCGTGTCGTCGGCCAGCACGAGCAAATCGCTGGGCCCGGCCAGCAGATCAATCGCCACGCGGCCGACCAGCAGCCGCTTGGCCATGCTGACATAGGCGTTGCCGGGGCCGAAAATCTTCTGCACGCGGCGAATCGTCTTCGTGCCGTAAGCCATTGCCGCAATCGCCTGCGCGCCGCCGACGCGGTAAATCTCCGTCGCGCCCGCCGCGCGGGCCGCAAAAAGAATTGCCGGATTGATGGTGCCATCCTTGCCGCAGGGCGTAGTGACAACAATTTCTTTGCAGCCCGCGACTTTGGCGAGCGTGATGGTCATCAGCGCCGTCGAGACGAGCGGCGCGGTGCCGCCGGGAATGTAAACGCCAATGCGCGTGAACGGATCAAATTTTTCGCCGACGCTCGCGCCGTGGGAATTTTTCGACTGCCAGCCTTTGCGCAAGGATTTCTTTGCAAAGCCGGCGATGTTTTTCTCCGCCTCGGCCACGGCGGCGCGCAGCGCTTCATCGGCGGCGAGCGAGGCGTTGAACAATTCCGCCTGGGTGACGCCCAGTTGCTCGGCGGAAAGCTTCGCGCCGTCGAATTTTTCCGTGAACGCCAGCACCGCGTCATCGCCGCGCACAAAGACTTCGTGCAGAATGGCCTTGGTGCGTTGCTCGATTTCGACGTCGAACAAACTGGAGTCGGCGGCAATTTCGCGGAGTTTGGCGGAAAAATCTTTGTCGGTATGGCGCACGATTTTCATGGAGCCAACATACAGCAAAACGAGCGGTGGTTGAAAGGCCGAAGAAAGGCTTGATGGAAGCCGGCGGGTTTTAATATAAACCCGGCATTATGCGCCGTTTGATTTTTACGGTCTGGCTGGGTTGGAGTTGCCTTTGTGCTTCCAGCGCAGCGCCAACTTCAGCCAGCGCGGCACCGGTCAGTGCGGCAAGGCCGTATCGCGCAGACCGGATTTTAATCCAACCCAAACCGGGAAAAGATCTGGCGGCGCTTGACCGGTTTCATGCGCAGCATCACAGCAAGTTGCTCGGCCATTTCGCGGCGATGAAACATTTGCAGATTCTGGAAGTGCCCGCCGGCGAGACGGCGGAAAGCCTCATTGCCAAATATCAGCAGAGCGGCCTCGTTGAATTCGCCGAGCCGGATTATCTGGTTTATCCAGCGGCGGCACCAAACGATCCGAAATATTTGGACGGCACTGAATGGTGGCTGAACAATTATGGACAGAGCAGCGGCACGGCGCATGCCGACATCAGTGCCACCAACGCCTGGGACATTCTGAACTCGGCCAGCAACATCGTGGTGGCGGTGCTGGATTCCGGCATCCGGGCGACGCATCAGGATTTGGCGGCGAACATGTGGGTGAATCCGCTGGATGGCGGGCATGGCTATAACGCCTTCACCGGCACGAATGATCCGACCGATGCCGACGGCCACGGAACTTTGGTGGCCGGCGTATTGGGTGCCGTGGGCAACAATGGCGTTGGCGTGTGCGGCGTGGCTTGGCAGGTGCAGATGATGGCCTGTAAATGTTTGAGTGGCGGCACTGGCAGTGACTCGACGGTGATTGCCTGCGTCAATTATGCGCTGACGAACCATGCCAGAATTATCAATGCCAGCTTTGACAGCCCGACGGCTTCACTGGCGGTTTCCAACGCGATTGTCGCGGTGCAGGCGGCAGGCGTCATCTGGGTGGCTTCCGCCGGTAATGGCAACAACAGTCCGGGTCGGAACATTGATGTCACCCCCGGTTATCCGTCCTGTTATGGAATGGATAACATCGTCTCCGTGGCTTACACGACCCGCAACGACGCGCTCGGCGGTTTCTCAAATTATGGTGCGACTAATGTGCTGCTCGCCGCGCCGGGTGATCAGATGTATTCGACCTACTACAGTTCGGACAGCAGCTATTATCCGCTTTTCACGTTTTACAACATCGCCGGCACGTCTTTCTCCGCGCCCTGCGTCGCCGGCGCGTGCGCGCTCCTGATGGCGCAATATCCGGCGGACTCGTATCAACAAATCATCACGCGATTGATAAGCGCCACGGACCCGCTGCCGTCGCTGGCGGGCAAATGCCGGACGGGCGGACGCCTGAATTTGCGCAGGGCGCTGCGAACCATCCTCGTCGCCACCGTTCCCGCCACCAACAGCGCGCCTTTCCAGTTGAGCGTTGCCGGCGGACTGAACCGGACTTGCGTAATCGAAGCCACAACGAACCTGACCAGCTGGTCGCCCGTTTTCACCAACATCACTTCGACGAGCGGGATGTTTGATTTCGTGGATAACCAATCCACCAATCTGTCGCAACATTTTTTCCGGGCCACCGCTTCCCCCTGACGGGCACCGATTATTCCGGTGAAAGCCTGATCACGCTGGCGCTGGCGGCGGGAATTTTGACTGTGAACAGTCCGTCCATGCCGGGCCGAATCAGCTTCCAGCTTCCAGTCCACGACCCGTCGTCTGCGATTTCGGCACCGCCCAGCGTCACGCCGGTTTTCGCCGCAATGTTCCCGTCCGGCGCCGTCAGAATAATGATCTGGCCGCGTGTGAATTTTTCCGGGGTGGCGAGGGTGACGCTCGCGGCGCGCGCCCCGGCATTGTGCTCCCGATTGATGAGCGTCACGAAAAGTTTTTTATCCGCCCCGCGCACGACATAGGCTGTGAGATTGATGTCGTCCGCGTTGGTGAGGGTGAGCGGCAGCAGATTCCCGTGGCCGGCCAGGTTAAAGGCTTTGATGCCATAACCGATGGGATGGACGTTGTAGCCCTGTTCCGAAGTCCAGAAGGCGGCGTAGCGGCAGGGCTTGTTCATGTCGCGGGCGGCCACCGTGTCCCCGGTGTGAAAATTGATGCCGCACATGCCGTGCGCTGCCCACCACCATTGATAATCTAGTGCCCACAGCGCGGCGGCAAACGTGTCGCTGGCATCCAGCGCGCCGCCGTCGTAAAAACTGTTCGCCTCCTCAAACCGGTAAGCCAGCCCGTTGGCCAGCACGGCGGGCGCAAAGTTGGCCGCAAACTTCGCGTAATGCTCCTGCATCGCCGGCGACAGGATTTTGTCGCGCGCGGCGGCGGAATCCGTGGCCTTGCGCGCGTCGCCGCCCGGATAATCGTGCTGGGAAATGTAGGCGATTTGTCCGCTGCCGGCGAGGTCCCTGGCAAAACGCGCCGCCCAGGTTTCGTGTCCGGGCGAAACACTCGGCCCGCAGAATTGGGCGGCCGGTGAATGTGCCGGCGCGGTGATTTGCGCGGCGTAGCGCTTCCATTCGGCGATATACGCGTCGTAGTTGGTGGAAAACACATTCGGCTCGTTGCCGATGGCAAAACAGTCGAGCCGGCTTTGGTAATGCTGCGAAATGTAATCTGCCATTTTCACGGCGGCAGCCAGTTCGCCGTGGTTGAGCCGCAGCGTGTAGATGACTTTGACGTCCGCCGCCTGGGCGAAGGCAAACAGGCTGTCAACATCCGCCGGGCCGGGCACCGGGATGGTGGGCCGGTCCGCCGTGTTGCCGCCGACGCGGAGATTTTTGATGCCGAGCGTCTGGAACAGCGCGACGAGCGACCGGTTCGACGGGCTGAAAAAATAAGTGCCGTTCGCTGCCGGCAAAACCGATTTCATCTCGAAGCTCAACCCGCTGAACCCGCCGGCCACAGCCTGGCCCGGAGCCCTTGTATCAACCGTCACGGTCACCGGCGACTGGGCCAGCGCGGTTCCAATGCTAAAAATGCCGGAGCAAACCAAGGCAAAAAGAGGTTTGCCGATTTTTCTTTGGCTGCGGTGGGTGACTTTGCTTGTGGCGATTCCGCATTTTCGCTTAAATTATTTTCATGCGCAACCCAATCATTGCCGCGCTTGACGTGCCGACGGCGGAACAAGCCCTGAAACTCGCCGAACAGATCGCGCCCGCCGTCGGCGCGTTCAAGATCGGCAAGGAGCTGTTTGTCTCCGCCGGGCCGGACATCGTGAAAAAAATCCGCGCGACCGGCGCAAGCGTGTTTCTCGACTTGAAATTTCACGACATCCCGAACACCGTCGCCAAAGCCATTGCCGCCGCCACGCGGCTGGATGTGCAAATGACCACCATTCACACCAGCGGCGGCGGCGAGATGATGCGCGCGGCGGAAAAATCCGCGCAGGACGCGGCGAAATTGCTTGGTTTGCCCGCGCCGCTCGTGCTGGGCGTCACCGTGCTGACCAGCTCCAACAACGAAACGCTCGCGGAAATCGGCGGCGAACCGGATACGGAAAAACAGGTTTTGCGACTGGCACAGCTCGCGGTGAAATCCGGCTTGCGCGGGCTGGTCTGTTCGCCGCTGGAAATTGTCGCGTTGCGAAAAATTCTGCCGCCGAACGTTCAGCTCGTCACGCCAGGTATCCGCACTGGCGCGGAAAAGGCCGACGACCAAAAACGCACGTTGTCGCCGCGCGAAGCGATGCAAGCCGGCGCGAGCTGGCTGGTAATTGGCCGGCCAATTTACGCGGCGGTAAATCCGCGCGCGGCAGCGGAGGATATTTTAGGGTCTCTTGCCTGAATGCAAGTCGGCCTGCACAAGTTGCCGCGAATCCGCGCGAATGTCTGCATGGCCCGCCGGTTGGTGATTTTGTCCGGCTTCGGGTTTGGGGTTTTGTCCGGCGTTACGGCCGCCGCCGATTTTTCCATTCCGGCAAGGCAAACGCTGGTTGCTGGTCAATGCCGGCTCGACATCGCCACCAATCCAACCGCCGGCTTGAAAGTTTCCATGCCGGCCCAAATCGGGTCGGCGCAATTTCAAGCGAAACTGCCGATGATGGTCGAGGTGCTCGACGTTTCCGGGGCGACGAACTGGCTGGGCGCAAACTATTCGGCAGTGGTTCCAGTTGACGGAGAGCTGCGCTGCGCGGGTGACATTCGCACCGGTGCCGGCACGGTATTTGAGTTTACCGACACTTATCGTTGCGGAAAACAGGCGGAGACGTTTTTGCTGGAGCGCACAGTCCAAGTGCGCAGCCCCGGTGCCAACGACGCAGGGTTCATGAGCCGCTTCAGCCTTGAATCTTCCGAACCGGCTTCGCTGCGCGAACAGGAAGTTTTTGTTCCGGGCGTTTGGTATTTGGATAACCGGCAGGCTCCCAAACCGGCACTGGGAGCCGATTCGTCGGACAATGTATTTCTCATCCGTGAAGACCGCATGGCGTTGCCGCTGGTGATGATGCGTATTAAAAGCAGCGGCGCAACAATCACGCTGACCCACTGCGAGCCGGTCGGAACAACCTGTCTGGCCGATAACCGCTCCGGGCGTGTGGTTGACGGTCGCATTCAAGTGGCGTCGCTGGGATTGTGGTCGCATGAGAATCCGGCGGTGTCGTTTTGTTATCCGGCGACGGAAGGCGAACGCAGTTACCTGCGCGGCCCGGCAAGCGGGCGCAGCGCGGGTCAGCGAACGCATTGGGCGGAGCGTTTTCATCCCGTGCAAGCCGGCATAAAACATTCCTACCAAATCATGATCGGGCTGTCATGCGAGACCAATTTTCCAGCCGCTATGCGCTACGCCTGGCGCACGGCTTACGCAGAAAATCCTCCGGCGATTGCCCGCACCGATATTTCGGCGTGTTACGAGGCGAGCATTAAATTGATTTCTGATTGGAGCAAAACCTGCAACGGCTGTCCGGGAATTCCGTTCCGGCTGCGGTTGCCGCAGGGTGAGCTGATGGAAAACGCAGACATCAATTATCAAATGGGATTTGTGGGCCAGCAGCTTCCGCTGGCGTATCAACTTTTGCGCTATGGCTTGCTCCATCACGACGAGAAAATTATTCTCAAAGGTGAAGCGATGGTGGATTTTTGGGCCACGAATTCGCCGACAGCACAGGGTTTGCCGCGCACCTGGTTTGATGTTTATCCCCAGCCGCACTGGCGGCCTTACAATACTTTTATGCGGACAGCCAGTGACGGCATGACGGGTGCGCTCATGGCTTGGGATGTAATGCAGGCATCCCATCGGCCAAAACCTGAATGGCTGCGGTTTTGCCGGGGTTTTGGCGACTGGCTGGTTCAGCACCAAAATCCGGACGGTTCCTGGTATCGCGAATACGATTGGGACAGCCACCCGGTCAACCAAGGCAAACAGAACACCACCCATTCCATTAAATTCTTGGTGGATTTATCCAAAGTCACCGGAGAAAAGAAATATCTCGCCGCCGCCTTGCGGGCCGGCAATTACAGCTTTGCCAATATTCATCAAGCTTTTGAGTATGTGGGCGGCACGCCGGACAATCCGAATGTCATGGACAAGGAGGCCGGTTTTTTGGCGCTGGACGCTTTTCTGGCCCTGCACGACGCGACTGGCGAAAAGCGCTGGCTCGACGCTGCGGCCCAGGCTGGCGATTTTACCGAGACGTGGCTTTACTGCTGGAACATTCCGCTTCCCTTGGACGACCGCTCTGTCACTTTTCCAAAAGGTTGCACCACGACGGGCTTCAGCCTGATCGCCACGGGTCATTCGGGGGCCGACCTTTTTCTGGCGGCGGCACCATTTCTTTATTATCGCCTCTACCTTGCGACCGGCGATGCCCATTATGCCGACATCGCGCGCCAGACCCTTTTCAACACCAAGCAGGGCATGGACATTAATGGTTCCCTTGGATACGGACACACCGGACTATGCACCGAAGCATTATCGCTGGCGCCGCCGCGCGGTCACGGCGTCAACACTTGGCTGCCCTGGCTGACGTGGGCGATGATTGACCCAATCACCCGGCTGGAGGACGCCTACAGCATCACGGACACGCCAACGGTGATCGGCGACCAGCTGGCCAAATTGCAAACTGAAGATGCGGACTTTGCCCGATCCCGCGGGCTGCGGAGCGCCCGGCTGCTCGGCGAACAAGAGCACAATCCGCAGCCTTGAACAAAGCTGGCGGGTAATCGCCGGCTCATTTCGCGCCGGCCGAGAGCATTTTGGCGTCCATTTCTTAACATAATTTATTAAATCCCATTGCCGGGTTGCCGGGTCATGTGCGATAGTGTTCCTGTTATTCCCATGAGTTATTGTTCCGACCACTGTTCACGCTGGCCACGCTGGGTTTGCCTATTCTGGCTTTTGCTGATGAGGCTGGCGGTTCCGTGCCCGGGCCAAGCTAACGGCCCGTTTCCGCTGTATGGCTATTATCTCATTCACGACCCCGGCACTTTGATCAAGAATGGCAGCAGCTATTTCATTTACGGTGACGGGCAGGGAATCAGCGGGTTGACTTCCACCGACCTGCGCAACTGGTCGGCCACCAGCTCGGTTTTCCCCAGTGCCAGTCCGCCGGCGTGGACGACGAACAACATCGCCGGTTTCACTGGCTACTTCTGGGCGCCGGACATCGCCTACTTCAACGGCCAGTATAATCTCTATTATGCCGCCTCGCAGTGGGGGACGATCAATTCCGCCATCGGGTTGGTCACTTCGCCGTCGCTGACTTCGCCGGTGTGGACGGACCAAGGGAAAGTGATTGAGTCGAATTATCCGGCTACCGCCAACACGGATACCACGGCTTACAATTGCATTGATCCCAGCATCATGGTGGACACCAACGGTTCCGTGTGGCTGGCGTTTGGTTCCTACTCATCCGGCATTTTGGTCATGCAATTGGATCCGACCACCGGCAAGCGACTCAACACCAATACGCTCACGATTTATCTGGTGGCCAACAACGCGCCCGGCGGCGGCTGGGGCAGCACCGAAGAGGGTTCGTGTCTTTACCAGCGTGGCGGATATTATTATTTGTTCGTCAACTTCGGCGGGTGCTGCGCCTTAACGAACAGCACCTACAACATCCGCGTGGGCCGCAGCACGACGGTCACCGGGCCGTATTTGGACAGGAAAGGCGTGAATCTGGTGAACGGCGGCGGCACGATGTTGCTGGAAAGCAACGCGCGCTACATCGGCCCCGGCCACGCGGCCATTATGAACGACAACGGCACCAACTGGTTCACGTTTCATTATTACGACGGCAACAACAACGGGAACGCCACGCTGGGCCTGATGAGAATCAACTGGACCGCCGACGCTTGGCCGGTGCTGACGAATGATTGGAGCGCGTTTTACACCTTCAATACCGACGCCCGAGAACATCTTGGCCTCTACAACGGCATGCTGCAAAACCAGGCGGGCATAACCAACGACGCTTCGCGCGGCAACGTCTTGAACCTCGATGGTGCGACCAACTTTGCGGTGCTGCCCAATCCGGTGGCCAATTGCAGCACCATTGCGGCCTGGGTGAAATGGAACGGCGGCGTTACCTGGCAGCGCGTCTTTGATTTCGGCACGGACACGACCAATTATTTTTTCCTCACGCCGATGGCGAACAACGGCAAGATACGTTTCGCCATCACTACCAACGGCCCCGGCGGCGAGCAGCAAATCAATGCCCCCGCCGCCATGCCGACCAACTCGTGGTGCCATGTCGCCGTCACGCTGGACGGCTCGCAAGGCCTGCTTTATCTCGACGGCGTTCCCATCGCCACCAACACCAGCCTCACAATTCGCCCGTGGCAAACGGCCTGGGAATCGGCGCAGGACGGCATCGCACAAACCAACGCCCTCGGCAAAAGCAAATTTCCCGGCGATCCGCTGTTCAGCGGTCGGATCAGTTCGTTCCGCATCTTTGGCCGCGCGTTGAGCGGCGCGGAAATCCAGAGCCTTGCCTACGCCCATCCGGCGCTCGCGCATCGCTACAGTTTTACAAGCAATGTCTGGGATTCCATCGGCATGGCGCACGGCACGCTCATGGGCAACGCGACCATCACCAACAATGCGCTCGTGTTGGACGGCAGCACCGGCACCTATGTGAATCTGCCCGGCGGCCTCGTCTCCGGTTCGTCGGCGGTGACGCTGGAATGCTGGGCGACCTTCGGCGCGAACACCGCTTGGGCGCGCCTCGTTGATTTCGGCAACATCTCCGGCACCAGCGGTTCGCAATATTTCTTCTTCAGTCCCAACAGCGGTTCCAGCAGCCAGCACCTGGAAATGAAGCCCAAAAACACGACCACGACCTGCGACGTTGCCGGCACGCTCGACAACCGCACCGTCCATGTCGTTTGCATCCTTGATCCGACCAATAATTACACGGCCATCTATACCAACGGTGTGCTGGAATCATCCGCGACAATAACGTGGCCGAAGTTCACCACCGTCAGCACCGCCTGGTCGTTCATCGGCCATTCGCTGTTTAGCGCCGACCCGTATCTCAACGCGACGATTGACGAACTGCGCCTTTACGACGGCCGGTTGAC
>Ga0316217_10002896_pt1 | contig 20209 bp, 5 predicted proteins | sample 1anoAmetaG_FD_203633 | JGI IMG/M metagenome (GOLD analysis project Ga0316217, IMG submission 203633) | Freshwater microbial communities from Trout Bog Lake, Wisconsin, USA - 1anoA | ecosystem: Environmental > Aquatic > Freshwater > Lake > Hypolimnion/Profundal zone | place: USA: Wisconsin...
TCATACCAGTATGATTTTGTTTGCTTATCCTCTTTGAGTTTGATAAGTCCGGCTGTCTGTAACTCGTGGTGATAGCGTTTAATTGTGCTGTGTGCTATGCGCATGGCCTGACCTGCTGAACGGTTGGTAAAGCTGCTTTCTTTGCTTTGTTGTAAATACGTTTTTAACTGCTCGAAGTAATCCCGGCAGGTGCCGTTTAAACGGTCTGCTTTGCGCAGTAAGATTTCTTTTATCAGTTCGTTTGCCACGGCGATATCTTCGGGCGTGGTTTCGATGTAAACTTCTCCGCTGCTCTCGTCTGTCTTTTGTTCGCGCTGGTACTGATGGTAAAAAGTAACGGCTTCGATAAAGTGTAAATAATGGGCGTTCGTTCTGCGGGGTTTAAATACCTCGCTTGGTATTTTTAACTGTTCGGCGTAAGGATTTCTTACGCTGACAGGTTGTAGTACCCGCTGTGCGTTTTTCATCAGCTCTTTTACTTTGTTCTCTTCGTCTACTGCTATTCTCCCCGCACTCAGGCTGCGCTGCCTGTCCATAATATTTTCATCCTGTCTTCCGCTTTCATCCAAGTAAATCAAAAAGCTGCGGTTGGCGTTATCTTCATACAGGTTATCCTGTGTGGTGCATCCGGCTACGCATACCGGCCCCTCTACTGTTAAGCTGATGGTTTTAGTCTGGCCTTTGCTGTCTTTGATGGTTACGGTTTTGGTTATCTTCTTTTTGCTTTTCAGTTCACGCAACGGATAAAGTACGTTTTGCGCCCCGTCTAAATCCTCTATCAGTATCAACTTGTTTTTTAACTCCTGCTGCCCGAAGTAGTAAAAGGCGTTTTCGCTTAAACTGGTGATTTCGGTTTTATCTTCTTCCGGTATCAGTTCGCTTATTTTTTTCCTGTAAATATGTTTTACCGGTGCCGCTGCTGCCAAAGCTTACGATGTGCAGCGGGGTTTCCATTTTGCGCGTGGTGAACACCAGCAACATTCGGAGCGCGTTATCGGCTTCGCCGATGACCCCGGCTGCTTTTATGTTTTCTCTGGTACGGGTTATCAGGTTGGGCTGTTGTAAAAATGCGGTCGCTGCCCTGCGTTCTTCTTCACTCAATATTTTGCGGACATCCGGTTTTTTGTTCTTGGTTTCTACCTGCTGTAACCGGTAGTTCTCTAACTGGTTGGTCAGGTCGGCCACGGCTTTAGCTATGGCGGTGCTGCCTACTTCCAAACGTTCTGATGTTTTGCGCACCAGCTTTTCTACCTGTGTATCGTTGTATAAATCTATGTTGTGCCGGATGGCTAAATCTGCTATGTCAGGATTGTTCAGGTAGTGTTTAAACTTCCTGTCCGTTACTTCTATTTTCAGCGTTACCCGTAACCTGTCCAGCCCTTCCAACTTGATGCCGCCCAGTATCGTAAAGCGGATTTCTCCGGTTTCATATACCATCGCTTCGGGGTTGGCTGTGTTCAGGTTGGGCTTGGTTTCCATAGGTAAAATTTATTTTATTCTGCTATATCAGTCGCAAATCTAAAAAATAGGTCTGATACATACAAACTTCTCTTTCTTGGATATGATATTTCTATCGGCTATTTTTGCCTGTAATTGCTTTAAACAGTCTTCTAAACGACTTTTCAGTATGACTTTAGGTGAACATATTACGGTATTGCGCAAGCGCAAAAACATTTCACAGGGCGACCTGGGTAAAGCCATCGGCACCAGCGGCGATATCATTGGCCGTTACGAACGTGACGAGGTTAACCCATCTATTGAGGTGGTGATAAAGATTGCTGACCAGCTGGAAGTATCTATTGATTATCTGGTCGGTAAAACCGACCTGCTTTTGGATAGCGCAATAGTTAAACGCATTACCGGCATCCAAAAATTAAAAGAGGATGAACGCAGCCATGTTTTTGCCCTGCTCGATGCCTTTTTAAGGGACAGCAAAGCTAAAAAGGCTTACGCAGTTTAATTCCCGGTTTCATTCCACTGCAAAAGTGGCCTTCTTTCGTGTTTCTGTGTGGATTTCAGGCTGATTTCTCCTTCTTTCATATCCTTGCCTCATACCTGCCTCCCTGCCTTAAATCAGCCCCTAATAAGGCTTTCCTTTTTGACCTGTTTTTGAACCCAATCTTACCGCGTGTGCCTATAACATACGCGATTTAGGGACATTTTGACATACTTTTGGTATTGGTTATCAATCAGTTAAGGGGACGTTCAATTATTTTGATAAAAACAGGGGTAAAAAATGTGATGGCCGGAGGCGTTATTTAAATAGTTTACGGCCTAAATAAAAACGAAAAAACAATGCTGTAATGATACATGCAAAGCCTGCTCCCAAGCTAACAAGGAAGGGGTAATTTCTTTCAACTTTACTGTCAATAAAAGCTTGTTGTGGATTGTTTTTTTGATATACTATTTTAACACTGTCTCCCATGTGGTATCGCATATCATTAGTGGAAAAATGGTTAGATACTGTATATTTATAACCATCACTATCATAATATTTTATTTCGTAATCGGTCCATTCTTTGTCAGTATCAGCCTTGAATTTCACTTTTTGTACGACTCCAATTACATGCACCCCGTTTTTTTCAATCTGCGTAATTCTATATTTTTCACTTATAGCCTGATAGATAAATAAGGATGCAACTAAAAGAGGAAATACAAAAAAAAAGTCGCCAGCATTTATTTTGTTCATGAGGAGTGATTTGTTGACAATCAATTTTATAAGCGCAAATATTCCATTAATTACCAACAGTAGGTGTAGCGCCTTGAACACCTACAACTTTTTCACTTCCCCCTACCGAAACACTAGGTGTGGCTGGTGCAGTGCTCGCTTCGACTCCAAATCTATATGTTTGGCTTCCGTCAGCCCCTAAACTAAGTTCGCTCTTACCTGAAAGTGGAGAATCGGGGGCAAGTGGTAAACTTGCACTAGCATCTACACTTCCTCTACCTGAATATAAATTTGCACTTCCCACGGTAGGCGCATTCCCATACTTTGCAAAAAAATACACTCCAGCCTTACCGTCCCCTTTCGTCCAATCATTTTTTATTGACCCGTTTTTAGCAGTAAGATTATATGACACATTGAAATCATATGAAAGTCCAGCATTATTTTCATTTGTTGAGTAGTTTTCAACTCTTAGGGTAATTTTTACAAGCCCCAAAGACATTTGGCCACTTATACCAATACCAGCAACATCTGGTTTTTTTATACTCGGCAAGTTATCTGAAACAGCCTTACCAATACCCCCAAAGAAATCATCTTCTTTTTGCAACAGGCGGTCATGAAAACCATCTCTGTAATCGGTAACTACTACATCAGGCTGATACCTAACCTGCATCGTTCCGTTATCAAGGTTGTGAACCCGGTATTCAACTCCATCAGTTCTATCGTTCACGTTATATGAAGTAGATACGTTTTCTTGTGTTTCTCCACTCGAATTTTTCCACTGGGATATATTATATACGACACCTTCTTTCCCATCTAAATCAATCATCCAAATCGGGCTATTGCTAAAAAACTGGTATGGAGATAAATAAGCATAGCTTTTAAATTTCGGGTCAACAGAAATCGGTCTGCCAATTCGTGGGTCATACCCTCTTACCCCATAATCAATTTCATTTCCTGTGCCCTTTACCTCGTTGTCAGCTTCTTTTCCATTGAAACCATACCGGTAAGCCGTACTTGTAAACTGCCTGCCGGGCATGAGCGAGCCAAACGGATAGTAGTCCTGGGCACTGGCAATTTCAGGCAAATACGATACACCATAAAGATAAAATGGCGTATGCCTATCGGTAAGCGTTAACAATACATTGCCTAAATGGTTAGTAAACTCATATTGCTTTAAACCTGCAGCAAAATAAGTTACGCTATCGGTAAAAGGATTTGTAGAGGTATCGTGTGTAGCAAAGTAAGCACTATCTCTTAACGCAGTATCTGAAAGAACGATGTTGGCACCTAATGTGCCCAGGCGGCTGCTACCATACATCACCAATTCATCAAGGCTAAATGTATCGCAGTTTACCCACTGGTAAGTTGCCATGATATTGCCCTGTGCATCATGTATGTAATAGGTATTTGTCCACCTGTGTAACGAATCTACAAAAACTTCTTTGGCTATCCTATTACCGTCGGGGCCGTAATGAAATTTAATAGTATCGCCATTATATTTTACTATGCGCCATATTTTACCGTAAACGGTCCAGTAAATACTGTCAATGCCGGCGCTGGTATCTTTGGTAAGGTTGCCTATCTGGTCGTAACGGTAATTCAGGGTGTCTTGGTTATCTATATCAACGATGTAATTGGTTGCAGGCACCGCATCATTTACGTGGTCGAGCTTATTATTGCCGGGCTGGTATTTGTAGCTCAGGCTATCCATACCCAACGGCCCACCGTTGGCTGTGGTTCCGTTTCTAAAATAGCTTAAAATATTTCCGTTAGGGTCATAAGTTAAATGCTCGCCATAATCAGGCATGGTGGTATAATGCAGCATTGAATCGCTGAAATTATAAATACCCACTTGCGCATCCATGCCTACCAAACGGTTTAGCTGGTCGTAGCGATAACGGTATGCCATGGTAGTATCCATGGTGCCGTTAGGGAGTCCATCCAAGCCGTAGTTAAACACCTTCATCCTTGATATGTTGCCATTAAACAGATCCCAGCAATGCATCTGCGCGTCTGTAGAAAAAGGCTGCTGGCCCGATGATAGGTTACCAATAGGCGAATAATCGCCCGTAAAATATCCTAACGAGAAACCATACATATCATCTGCCACCAACGAATTTGGCCCCCCATCTTTTCCCATCAACTGTTTACCGGGCTTATCGCCGTTTACACCTTTCAGCCAGCCCTGTATAGTATAAGCATAGTTAACCGCTTGTATCTGCTTTTCGCCAATTATTGCCCGTGCAAGTGGCCCATGAAGGTAGTAATCATAAAAGGCATCGTGGTCAAAAAAGGTGCTGTCGCGGCTGGTATAAACGTCGGTTATGCGGTTATCGGCATCATATTCGTAATGGTGGTAAAAGGCATCGGGTTGGCCGCGCTGGTACATTACGTTGTTTACCTTGCCGCTTATCAGGTCGAATTGGTAATCAAGGCGTTTAAAGTCCTGCCCCATGATCTTTAAGCGGCGGATTTCCTGTAACAGAGTTTGCACATTGCCATCTACATCATAACTATAATGGGTGGCAGTGTTGTATAAGGTGCTATCGGTATGTAGGGTATCGGTATAGGTTACGCTGGCCACGCGGTTGCGCAGGTTGGTCATACCGGTAGCGCCAAAGTGCGGCGCAATGCCAAGTTGGTCGTCATCGTAATAGGTATGGGTAACTTCTTTGGGTTGGTGCCCCTGTTGTAAAAAGTGTGCATACCAGTTAGAGTCCTGCGCTATGGTATCGAATATCTGGTAAAAATAGCTGGCATATGGCAGGCTGTCTAACCTTCCTACTTCGGTTATGCGCTGAAGAGGATCGTAGCAGGTGTAGCTCATTTGGTTCAACGTGTTCTGCTTGGCGTTCTGGCTAAAGGTTAACTTTAATATGCGGTCGTACCAAAACAGGCTTACGCCTGCATCAGGTGTTTGCTGCTCAACTACCTGGTTGGTAGTATTGTACCGGTACTTGGTTAAATAAGTATGCGGAAAAACATTGGGTATGGCCCCGTTGGGTGGTACGGTTTGCACCAGGTTACCAGCCTGGTCGTAATAATAAAGCGTGTAATGAAACTCGCTTTCGGGGTGCTTATACAGCATGTGTTCCAGCTTGTAAGCTGTTAAGCACTTGGTTACATATTGGTCAACAAAACTATCGCGTACATCCTGTATGTAGTCCTGGTATTGCATACTGGCATTTTGGTATGCGTATTGCTGCAGAGCGTTTATACAGCTGTCATCGGTATAACTGATAACCGGAGGGAACAGAGGGCGGTTGCAGAGGTATTTTTCAACAACCGGCGTGGCTGCAAAGGCACAATGGTAATGGGAATCGGCCCCGGTGCAAGTTTGTGTAAAACTATCGCACCAATCTATACCACTCACCCCAAATGTGCTGTCTAAAAATGCATATAAACTGCTTTGTGTACTTGTTGTTAACGAATGGATATTGGTACCAATTCCGGCTAAAAAGGTATCGGCAACGTAAGGTATGTATATGTAGTCGTTTGTAAACTGGCAGATCGCCCCCGGCATACAATTTATTAAGATACCTATGGCCTGGTTACCTGAATAATAGCTTGTATAAGGATAGTAACCAAATGCCATATTAAATGCTAATGCCAAATTGGTATCAACATCAGCACCTCTTCTTGCACCCAGAAGCTGAAATAGCTGAAAAGCCGTAGTAGCCGAATCGCAAAATGTTGCCGGCGGGGTCGTGCTTACATGAAAAGTATCGATGCCGCATGCAATAAGCCTGCTAAACCATTGTGCAGTAGTAAGCTGAACCCCAAAATTATAATTCAAGAGATCTGTAAACACTGTGCCAGGTATACTGTCGTTAGGATAAAGCAATTGAAGATTATAAAGTCCAGGCTCCAAAGAATCTATTGTTGAACATGGAATTTGTAAGCAGTTGTTATACATATTAAGCAGGCTATCATAAGCAGCTAAATCGTTAGATACGTGTAAACCCATTACCTGCTTTATTAAAAGTTTAGCGTATTTAAGGCTATCTATAGTTGGGTTAGCATTTACCATGGTATGATATAAAGCATACAATATCGCCACGGTATCGCAATGCGTTCCGCCCAAGCCACCGCAGGTACTTGGACAGCTAAGTCCACAGCGAGTAAGCGTATCGCACAGGGCACTGAAGCTAAGTTCTCCACTATCGGGCACGGTTATCACCTGCGACCATGCCAAAGTATACAACCATGCCGGGTAACAGGTATCAGGATTTATGAAAAGCGTTAATGAGTCTTCAAATGTAATAGTGCCTGCACATGGGTTGGGGCCACAAGCAGCAAGCAGGCTATCTGCATAAGGGCCTGTAACCGGGTACCCCAGCATGATACTTAGTGCCTTTCCTAAAAAGTGCGTGCTGTCTGGGTTAGCTTCGTTTGCGTTTGCCAGGGCCTGGTATAAACCATAAATGGCATTCATGGTATCGCATAGGTTGCGCAAGCTATCGTAGCACAAAGGCGGAACAATCCATCCGCAACCTTCACCAATATGTAGCCAAAGGCTATCAGGAAAGGTAAGGCCGGTAGCCATATCAAGCGCCAGCGCGTGTATGGCCGGCGGCATGCAAGCGCTGTCGTACCAGGCAAAAACCGGATTTACATAATCAGTAATACCGGCAAAATCTGTGCATGGATCTACGATGCCGCAATTGTATAAGTTAATTGCAATGCCACTAAAGTCGAGATTAGTATTAAAAATCTGGTAGTAGGCATTAACGATCATAGTATCGGCTTGACCATCAGAGGCCCCGGCTGTAATAATATTAATGACGTTGTAAAAATTTCTCAGCGAGTCGCAGTAGGTATGAAACACGCAGGTATCAACACAGCTATATCCGCAGGCAGCCAGTTGCGGGCACAGCACACTTACTGGCCCCAAAGGCGCCAGGAAATTATCGTTAATTATAACATCCAGATTCCAAAGCCAGGCAGAGGCGCAGTTTGTATCCAGCACATAAGCTACGTAGCCGGCATAATCTGATAACAGGCTATTTACTATAGCCATAGTATCGCACAGCGTAGGTAGGTTACTATTAACAGGCATTGGTATGCCGCAACAGTTTAAATACATAATGTAATGGGCACTATCATAGGTTTCGCTGTTACCCAGGGCACTACTGTTTAAATAATCTACCCACACCCAAACCGGGCAGGTATCGTTTGTAATGCTGTCTAAAACAGTCAATAAACTATCAGCCAAATGGCAGTTGATTATCTGAGGACAGGGCAAATGGCATGCTGCGGCCTGGGCCAGCCAAAAACTATCGTTCGTATTAGAATAAGTAATTCCGTTATCCGCGGTATAATTCCATGCAAATGAACTACCTATTACATATTCAAACTCATACGCTCTTTGATTATTACTGTTTTGACCGGCTTGGTAATTATAGTATGTAATAACATCGTTCAGGCTGTCGCAAAAAGTGGCAACAGAGTCTTTTGCAGGCAAAGAAAATCCACAACAATGCAATAAATGCCGCCATTGAGGTGCTGTGTAATAAAAATACCCGCCGGTGCCATTACTATTCCCAGCCATATTTGCGTTTAAATAACCGGCCCATATAAAATCGGGCAGGGTATCCGCAAATTCAGGATTCTGGCTGATAAATGCAGTTAACAAACTATCTGCGTAACTACAATTTATAATATTTGGGCATGTGATGTGGCAACTATCAAGTAACCCAAAATAGTAGTCATCGTCGTTGTATGGGGTTCCAAATACGCTGCTCATCACGTTTTCAAAACTGTATAGTGATGCTACTGAACCATTCGCTACCAGGCTGTCGTATTGCGCTACCGCGGCACTAACCAGGCTGCACAATCCGGCAGTATCGGGTTTAGGGTAAGCAATTACACAATAATTCAGCATAGCCATCCAATCATTGGCTGTGTAAAATGCATTGGGTGTTGCCGACTCGGCATACGCGTTCATATAATTAACCCAAAGGTTTACCGGACAACTGTCGGCAAATGCAGGGTTAGATGTTTTAAAGGCGTTCATCAGGCTATCAAACGTACTGCAAGGCAAAAAATCAGATGTATGAATACCGCAACTGTTTATTTGCCTTAACCAATAAGTAATGTCAGAGTTCATCCCTGTAATGCTGTCGTAGTAGCCACCGCCTATAAATTGGTTAAACTGCGTAGCCAGGCATTCCATCGTTGCAGCCTGATTACTATTGCACATCAGCATTATTGAACTTATCGTATCGCAATAATTATCGGGGCTATCAGGTGTTGGGTAAGTTACGCTGCAACAACTCATTACCGCCTCCCATTCTGCAGTAGTATAATTGGCACCGGCACCGCTTATATCGGTTAATCCCGCGCTGTTAAAATACGTGGTCCAGACGCCGGCGTTACAATGCTCAGTCAAAGCAGGAAATTTGGATTCAAAATCCATCATCGTACTTTGCACGGCAGTACAATTAATAATTGCCGGGCAAGCTATGCCACAACTATCCATTTTCATTTTCCAGAATGGAAAATCGGCTGCTATACCTAAACTATCGTTCAGTAAATCTAAAAGATTGTTCATGCCTGCAAACGTTGTTCCCAGGCTATCGTAATTAATTATAGCAGCCCGTAACGAATCGCAGAAATTATCATAGGCCCCGAAGCGCTCTGTGTTTGGCTTGTATTTAGAAGCGGTAGATGGGAACTGTACGCCCGGATGCCTTTGCATAAATACAAAAGCTATTGTAGGCGCTAAGCTACTATGCATTAAATGTCCAGTCATGGCCGATGGCCCATTAGCAGATTTGGTGCTGCTTGTATTTTCAATTAATCCCGATGAGCCTTTTATTCCAATTCCGTTTTGTAAGGTACGGGCCTTAATTGCATTTAATTGGGCGCGGGCCCTTTCTGTGTTTGCCAGTGCCTGTAGACCGGCGGCTCGGGCGACACTATATTTATCGCGGATCTTTTGCTCATTAAGCGACTGCCCTTTTGATTGATTTGGCTGCTTTAGCATAGCGGCAATGGCATGTGCTCTTACATCTTTACTTGTTTCGAAATAGCGGATAATCTGTTGTCTGCTTTCCGCTGAGCCTGTTATCGACTTGCCTGCAAGAGCATTTGTCAACATTATATCGCGCGCTGAATTACCTTTTGACGAATCCAAGATTACCTGATGTGCGCGCTTGTAAAAACTAAGCCATATGGGATCTTCAGGGAAAAAACGTTTTGCCGGAAGCTTGACAAATCCAGAGGATTTGGATCGTATATATGGAGGCAGGTTCATATCTGTGGCAGATACGGTTGCACCAAACAGCGTGTGCCCGGCCCACGGCTTCTGAGCGCCACGATTTACATAACGTGTAGATACCTTGCGGTTTAAGGAAAATAGCCTTCCATAATCAACGCCTTTGGGTAAGCTTACCTGAGTGGGTTCAAGGTTAGCATAAATTCCATGCTTTCGGAAAAATGGGACATTAACACCATAGTTTGCCTGGGCTGATAATGCGGTATTTTTCTGAAGTTTATTCTTTTTACTATCTGCGTAAGCGCTGTGAAAAGACTGTTGCAAACGTCTGACTGACATTTCGGGATGCGGCTCTCCGCTGCAGTCGTTAATAGTCATGTAAATAACAGCAGTATCGCAGGCAACCGGGCTGCCGTTATCGCAAACTATATACTTAAAGGTGTCTTTGCAGGCAGTTACCCGCGCGTGGTAAACGAAGTCATTTCCATTCTGGGTTATCAATCCCAGCGTATCAATAGAAAAGCCTGCTAAGGTTAACTGGTTATTATCAGGGTCATAACCACCCTGAAGTGGTAAAAATGTCTGAGAATCGCCAATGCAGATGTAGTAGTTATGATTGATCAATACGGGTGCATTGTTGCATGCTGCAAATGAAGGCACGCTTATAAAAATGAACGCTGTATCGCAGGTATTACAATTATTGCAAACGCGGTATTCAACGGTATCATTACCTGTTGCGCCGGGCTGGTAACTGATATTACCACCCGAGGCCGTGGCTGAACCTGTTTTTGTTTTGATGATGCCTATAGTGCAATTGCCTCCGCAACTGCCGGTAAGACCGGTTATAGCATGGCTGCAATTGCCGCTGATGGTAGTACTAAATGTATTTGCCGTTGGTGCAGGGCAATTTGGTGTGGCCGGTGCGGATGAATCAACCGGAAAGGCATTGTAACCGCAGCTGTCCTGCATAAAAGCAAAATACTCTCCGGCGGTTATATTAAAGCCTAACTGGTCGTTCATCCAGCTTTGTACCAAACTCATAAAATTGGGTGAGGTAGTGATGCTGATATGGAAGGAATCCAGAAACATCTTGTAGGCGCTGTCAACCTCAGCACAGGTCACACACTGCCGGTTACACGAAAACTCATAAGGTAATACAACTGGCCTGGGAAGAACCTTGCAGGTGCTGCCGTTACAGGCATTAAAGAGCAAAGAGATATCGCTGCTATCTGTAATAATATTAAAGACCTGGTATAAGTAGGTATTGAAGTTTATATGCAGACTCGCTGAGTCGCCCGAAGATTCATACAAATTATAATACTCCATTATTTTGCTACAGGTGCAGCTATCAGGCGGCTTAACAGCTGCACCATTGTAATACAGGATTGGATAACCATAAGGCATAGGGTTTGTAATGAGTAACGACGTGCATGAGTCTGAATGATTATAACTCCATGTCACATAGCCACCTGTATCAGGCGCGGTTACTCTGGCTGCCCATTTTAAAGCCATTTCAAATGTTGAATCGCCATTGGCGGTGAGTCGCCCTCCGGTGGATGAGGCACCGTAAATATGAAGGGTATCAGTACCAAGATTACAGACCGCAATAAGTTCGTTAATAACCAGAGCCGAATCCTGCATTGGAATATCGCAACCTTTCAATGTGTTCCACCAGTAACTTGCATAATCCTTGCAGGTAAAACCTGTTCCGCTGCTGTCAGCATTATATACAACTACAGCAGAATCTTCCAGGGTTGCGGGGCTTGTTATGTTGCTATTAGCCCATAAGGAATCTGATACCGGTTCAAAGCGCTGAACTTTACCATACAGGCAACTTGAGCTGTTGTTAAAAATGGGTACTGCCCTATTGCAATTGGCCGGATTTCCAACATAGGCGGCCATGGCGGTATCAACATATGGAGCCTTTAACCCCAGGTAAGTACTCCTGAAAATTATCCAGTAATAATTTTTCATGCAGGCCATACAACTTAAACCCGGAGAGCAGGCATTACTGCCGCCTGCTACAATTTGCCATAAGGTATATATCGTACTATCATTTAATCCTGTCGTGTCGATATATACATGTGTCTTCTGCATTATCGTTGACAAATACGGAGCACCATAACCGCCGCTTTGAAAAAACGGATCAGGATGGCTGCCGGCGGCAAATGGGCATACACCGCTTGCATCGTTCAGAGGATTCATCAGGCCGTAAAACACTGCGGTATCATAGTCTGATACATTCAATAGCCAATTGTCATAGTCATTGCTGGCTGAGTTGCCTTCGCAAAACTGATAATAGCAATATTCTGGATGGTAAGGTAATAAGGCTTCAGCCCAGCTTGGTTTCCAATAATTTACGAAGTCCTGAATAGATAGCTGATTAGGAATGACACTCTGAAGGTTTCCATCATTCAGGGGATCAATAATAATGGTATCAGGAACTCCTAAATCGCTCATATAAACAATAGATGGGTCAGAATAAATTGGCAAATGTGCAGGAGGGGAACCGCTGACATTAAAAGCTAAAGCATTGCTACTAAAAATAGAGGCTCTATCACCGGCTAAATAAGGTGTATCCGTAGAAACATAAGTTGCATATTGTCCCCCGGTAGGGCTCATATCCTGCAACATCATAATGCGTTTCTGATCGCATAAATTAAGTGAGTCGCAAAGTGCCCTGCATATGGCCCTTAATTGAAGGTATGATGCAGTAGCATTGAGCGTGTCGCCTAAAGTTAAAGGCACAACTGAATCCTGTGCCAGAATGCCGGCTAAATAATGCGTAACAAAAGTTATGGAATCGCCCAACTCCGTCTCGCACTGGGTACAGGTCATATTGCAGCCAGAGAGATTAATCTGACTAAGGTTTTGCTGATAAAAGTTATCAAAGGTTTTAATGCAGGTATCGTGAGTCAGATAATAATTGTAGTAATAATTGATGGCATTACTGTTAATAGACAGCACTTTAGTAATGGTATATGTACCTGGAGCCAGGGAGGTAACATAAAACGAATCTAATATAACAGGGGCCGGATTTGAGCAGAGTGTATCAAAGTAATTTGTTACCATGGGGTTGTAGTCGTGGTAAACTTTTACAAAAGGCACGCCTCCAGGCATTTTTCCATTGTTGCAATCATCCGTGATGGTAATGGTAATATCATAGATACAATCAAAACAGAAGTGGGTGTTATTGCAGGTCACAATGCTATCGCTGGGTGGTTGCAAACAATACTTGAAAAAATAATCGGAGGTAGGCGCTGTAAGCGCCATAAAGGTTTTTGTGAAAATGATAGAGTCGCCCTCGATAAAATTAGTGGTACTGTCAAGAATTATAGCCGTAATTGTATCATACCTGAATTCAGACAATGGATCCATAGAAGCGTACCTGGTAGAGTCTGATAAGGCTGTAGCAATGGTTCTGCCGTGCATATCGGTATAGGTTACGCTTACCTGGCCATTAGGGTCTATTGTTGCGTTTTTGAAATAATGGCTTGCCAACCCGACCTCATGACCGAATAGCTGATCCAGTTCGGGCTGATCCGGTTGTGCGTATAAATACTGGGTTATATGATTGGTTCCCAGGTGGTGGTACAAGCCCGGGCCAGCAGAAAATCTGATGCGTCCTGTTAAATCATTTGTATACACCTGCTGGCTATAAGGGTAACCCCATGCATTTGGAATATATTGGTTGAAACTTATATCCCTTCTTGGATTAGAAGGAGAATAGTACATAGATGAACCCGTAGTATTATTCATGGTGGCCGAAACCGGAAAGCAACCGGTAATACTATCCGCATCCATCCAGCTATAAGTTTGGCCTGCATAGTTTTGATTGAAGTGGCCAAAATGCTGAATCATTTTTTGAAAGGTGGGAGCGGGTAATGTGTTAACCACCGGCCTGCCTTCATAATCGTAAATAGTTTCAGCGGCAATTGAAATGGTATCACTACTTATCTTGGTTACCGCCTGTCTGTTTTTACTGGCTCCATCGAAATAGGATACCACGCTTTTCCGCTTGCCTTCTTCGGCATAACTGGTTTTGGCCTGCCAGTTGATAGTATTTTCATGCCCTCCGATATGGTATTTAAACTGAGTACAGCCTGAACATACATCCGTGGTCCATGGCCCGGGCACTCTCTGGCCGCTTGGCAATGTAACAACCGGCCGTATCCTGTATAAAAGCCAGCCCTCTTCATACAGCAATGGAATCTGATAATAGTTATCCTTTACTTCAACGCGTGTCGCGTTGTTTCTGAAATTTATATCATAATATGGGTTTGCGCCGGACCTGATTAAGGTACTGGAGTCATCATAGAATGTCCATTCCAGATCAAACTCATCATAAAAAACGTTGGCGCTGTCGCCGGTAATATTGCCAGACCAGGTAATCAGTAATTCGTCCTGATCGGCAAGATATTGAGTGTCAACAGTGGTAATGTACATCGAGCTGCACAGCAAATAATACTGTCGTTGAACCTGGATTGAATTGGTTAACGAAAATATATTTGGGCTTCCGGTAATACCGTTTACAGTCACGCTCATAATTGAATCATGCACTTTATACTTGCCTGAGAACTGGTAGTAAGAACGAAGCGTATCTTTAACTAAATTTCTGTCATTATAGCTTACCCGCAGTGTTTTATAAACAGTGGTCATCACATTGTTAATGTCATATTCGTAAACCACAAAATGTACTTCACAGCTAAATGAATCAGGGAAATGAACATATTCATTGTCTTTGATCTCAAGTGCAATTACGTTTTGAACAGCATAATCTGAATCAATGAAAGTGCTGTAAGAAGAATGGATATAAGGATCGGCCACGGTACTTGTAGAGTCGGCATGAAATGAAGTTGAATCCTGTATGGATTCGAATTTCAGAAACGCCTGCGCCTGCGCACTACCTGATGCAAGGATCAGGGAGCCAATAAAAAGCACTATTTTGTAAATCTGCTTCATAGCTATTTACTTTGCTGTTGTACCGGTATTAATGGAATTACCTTAAAATCCCTGTATGCTGCCGCCGCCTTAAACTTTTCGCCGTCTATATTTATAAAGCGGGAGGTGGCAAATATTCTGTCGTCGATATTTCCTGATTTATAATTGCTGAAAATGTAATCAACCCTGCTACCGTCAGCGGTGGGTGCTCCTTCACTGTCTGCCAGTTTACCGGCAGGGATGTACAAACTCATTTTGTTAACCAGATAGGTAGTCTTATCAAATTCCAGTTCCATCTTGCTAAAGGCTGTATTGCTTTTTAAAATATTCATTACATAGCTGCCAGTTTTGCCGTTTTGTTTTTCTGCATATTTAATTTGCACAGTGTTCTTGATTAAAAAAGAATCTACCATATTAACTGGCAGAAAATCATCCTTATATTCAGAAGACTTATAAATAATTATTGCTTTCTTAAAATGATCAACGCTGATCAGGTATGTTTCATTCTTCAGGACTTCTGTAGTGCTTGCCCTATAATAAAAGTTCTTTCCTTTAAAGTAATAGGTACTGTTATTAATAGTATCAGCCTTAGATAGCCTGGAATCTTTGAAACTTTGGCACACCATACTAAACTGGAGGCTATGATGCTTTTTATAGGCCTCCTCAATAAGCTTAAAGTCACTGATATACTTATCCTTGTCGTCTGTTTGCAGCGCAAGCAGCACCGGCAGCATAAGTATTAAAAACGCAGCTTTCATATATACCTATTTTGATTTTAGCGTTGATCGTGTTTCCTGAATAGTCACTATTCCGTTGGCGGTCTCCTTTTTCAATCTTACCGGAGTTCCTCTGTCATCGTATTCGTAGAAAGTGGTGTAGTTATTTTCATCCAGCAACGCCATTAACCGGGTGGTCCGGAAGTCGTAAACGTAGGTCTTCATTTCGCTGTTAAATGGCTCTATCCTTATATCATCAAAGTTTACATCAGTAGCGTTTAATGCGTTTAAAGCAACCATGATCTGAGTTGCAGATGCAGGCACGATAAAGACACTGTCTATCTTTTGCCAACCATCTATAATATTTCCGTGAGGCTTAAATGTATATGTTTGAGTAGAACCCGTAAAGCTGATTTTCAGGCTGTTGTTGGTGTAGGCAAGATTGTTGCAGTTCTGCGATTCTTTTACCCAAACACTAACGTAGTATCTTCCGCTATCAGGTGAGAATTTTGGCAAACATGCATCTGTTTGCATCAGGTAACAATTATGAATAGAGTCGAAGATAAGCCCGGGATTTTCGTTATCCGGAATAATACTCCTTACGGCAATGGAGGTGCCCAGACCGCTGCCAAAAACCTTTAAACTGTAATGGCCGGAGTGGGCAGTTGCCGAGTCTAAAGCTGCAACCGTATCAGTGCCGGATATAAGTGACTGCCTGAAACTAAAATGATCTGTTCTGCATGGGTCCGGGCAATCAGTTGTAAAAAAGTAGTCCTCAAAATTGTCATTCGCAATATTTTTATATCTCGCGTTTTTTGCAACACCAGTGGCCAGAGTTTCCAGATATCCATATAAGGCGGACGAGTAAATACCTGCTGCATCTTTGTTTTCCAGTTCCTCGCCTTTAGTATTGTATTTTATTATCTGTGTAGCGTCTACATACTGAGCCGCCAAAGAAGGATTAACTATAAATTTCTTCTGCGTAGTGTCAACAGTCCAGAACGGATGATAAGTATCAAAAAAACCATTATAGCGAATCTGTGGGGTGTCAGCAGCCCAAATGGTATCCTGCGTCCTGAAATCTCTGTATATCCATTTTTTAAATGGCCGCCAGTTTCCAAGCATGCCGTATTTATAAGGATTAACCGTTTGATTGGGTGGCAAGTTGATACAGATCAATTTTGACTGACGATTGTAGGTTAGTTGGGCGTAGCAAGGCACAGGAGGTTGTCCTGACATCAGGCTAGGCATGTAATATAAACCGGTGGAAGTGAAATAATCACAAACAGAAATACATGAATCATTCTCAATCACCAGGTCATGATCACTCAATAATTGTAGGCTGGAAGTATCAGCAAAATTGCTGGAGAAAACTGGATTCGGATCCTTGGTAATAGTAAGCGTGTAGTTACCTACGTTTGCTTTATACACAGTATTTCCAAGTGGAAACGGGGAGTAAAAAAGTTCGTTAAATGCGTTTTTACAACCTGCTGGTCCAGACGGGGTGCCGTCAGGATAATAACAGCTATCCAGACAGCATAGAGTTACAGAACTGCTGTCGCGATAATGATCTCCCCAAAGGTGATTATGCATTACCTGGTACAACAGCTGGTGCATGCATTCACAACTTATCTCAGGGAAAGTATCATACTCAAGTGAAGAAACCTGGTCACAATTTACTTTCCATGCATCTTTATATTCAGTAGCGTCAGTGTTTAAAATCTTCGTGGAGGCAAGTGGGGCTAATGTGCCGGTTATAGTCGGATCAGTAAGCGAGGCTAATGTACCAATTGGGGTTGATTGCATATTCCGGTGACCGGAGCGTGTAATTTTCATATTCAAGACGGCATTGGTAAAGGAATTGCCATTTTGATCTACAAATACCTTTTGATGCGGAGCTGAAGGATTCATTGAATTGGGATCAATGACCCACAGCTGTTGGAAGCCGCCTGAAGTCTGAACCAGCACTTCATCACCGGCTGTGAAATATTTATTAATAGACGGGATATTTGTAATTAACCCATTATTTATATTAACCCCACTAAATTGCGCACCAACATTCAAATATGCAGGGCCCATACCGTCGTAAGCAAAATGAGCCGGATAGTGAAATGAGTAGACGGGGTCATTAAACTCGTTTTGAGTTTTAGTTAAAAGGACCTCGCCCGTTTCGCTATCATAAACCTCATTTGATGTGGTAACAGTACTTCCATATTGTTGCGCCGTTACGCTTTGAAGTAACCCAAATCTGTGAACCACTTTCATAGAGCTGGCGGACTCAAACTGAACGTCATTCATCCCAAGTACCGGTAAAATAGAAGGAAATGGTATGGGAAAGGGAGGAAAAGGAAAAGCTGTTAAATCCACGCTGATATTTAAACCAAGGTTGTAACCGGCAGAGTTCTGATGCCGGTAATCCAGGTTTACATCAGCATTTCTTCCAATCTCGGCCTGGCTGATCGTACCGTTACGATTCATAACAGTTACTGAATTACTAAGTTTCTGGGGAATGGCATTCGGGTCTTCAACTTTATATTTGTAGCTGGTCACTGATATTATATCGCCCTTGTTATCATGTACCTCTTCCGATTTAGGTTTGCCATGCATATCGTTTAATTGAATTGAAAAGCCCTGGCTACCGGTAAAAAACTGCATGGAAGGGAAGGATAGAATAGGGAAGATTGGCGGTGTATTATTAAGTACGAATTCTTTCGGTGTATAATCTGTTATTACCGGAAAATCATTCGCTGTATAAAACTTGTTTAAAGAGTACCCCGTTTTTTTATCTGCTGATACATTGCTGCTGCCAAAGCTTGTCACCTTTACCTGGCTGTAACCAACGTTGGCACCGGGATAAAAAGATTCGCATAAAGGAAACTCCATATAAAGCTGATTGTTGGGGGCTAACAATGAAGTAACATTATAAAGTAAAGGCTGCCTGAAAGGGTTTTCATCCCCGCCTACCATTGGCTCGTATTCTGCTACACCACTGCTGGTGCCATCAGGCAGCGTATAATCATAAACCTGACCGTAAGTGGCTGCAGTTTCGCCCATAACCATCTGGTTCCAGTTATCTACTATAGTTACCTGTTTTACCCGGGCGCCACCACCAAGTTTGTTTCCCGCGGCGTTATCTAACCTTACCCATGATCTGGATGGCACAATATACTTGCACCTTTGGTCTACAATACAGCTGGTGCAGAACCCGAAAAAAATATTTTCGATATCAAAGATCGGGCCTATTAAAGATTTTATGATGCCCAAAAATGAAGGCGGGGCATTGCCACAATTGCTCAGGTTATCTCCACCTGGAAAAGCTTCAGACGGCAGGTTTATTCTGAAAAACTGAAAGGCATTTTTAACGATAGGATTTAGTATAGCCTGACCGGATTTACCTACCGGCTCAGGATTTAATTGCAACCACAGGATATTTGAGCTTCCGGCGACCATGCCGAAGTTTATTATGCCACAATATCCGGGTACATATTCAGCCTGTTCATCCGGCTGGGTGTCAATCATCCTGATGGCGCACTTATAGTATAGATTTGAAATGCCATGCAGGTATTTGTTATTTACTTCGTTCCTGATGTCAGCGTAAGCTGTGCTGGTTACAGGGGCATCTACTTTTACAAAAATGAAAGTATTCTGGTCGTCGGGTGTAATGCCGGTGTAAAACCGGGTATCGATAGTACTGGTTGAATCGTGCCCCATACCTAATACCTGAAACATTTGCATAGCAGGCAAATTCTGAACATGACTATATTGATCTGATTCTAATTGCACTTTAATGGAGCCACCCGTAGGAAGATCAACTTGGCTGAGAGACCAGGCCGCCGCAGCTTTATTAGTATAGCCTGTATCCTGTATAGTATAAGGAGATTCTGCGTCCGGAGTATAACTGCTCTGACCCTGGCTTAAAGCATACTCCTGATTACTTTTATAATTTCCCCAGCGATCATAATGTTTGATATGGTACCGGGGATTGATGTTACCGTCATAGTGAAATACGTATGGATTAAGCATTCCTTTGGTATTCCCCTGGTAAGTAAAATAAAGGCTTTTTAAAGTCAGTTTGCCCGCAGCATAATTAACGTTCCGTGAGCCTGGAGTTACCGCATTCCCCAAAGAATCAACTGAATTTCCGGTGTTATTGTCCACTCCGGGACATAAACTGTAATCGTAATTGAAGAAGACAGATTTTATAGGAACTGCATTTGCGCCGTTTCTTTCAAGGTCTGGCTTCGAATACAGATCAATCCTATCAAGCTTTTTCATACGTGCTTTAGGGCTTCCCATGCCGCCGTTCTCATCCTTTACGCCCACAGCATCTTCGCGGTCGCTTAAATGAAATACAGCAACCATCGTTTTCGATTCGATGGAATTCAAAAACCAAACTTCCTTGGAACCATAATTGTAATTTCCTTTATCATCGCATGGATAACTTTTATAGCCTTCCTGGTAATTAGCCTGGTTGTAAGGCACCCTCCAATTGTATAAAGCACCCTGGCTGTTAGGATCGTTACTCGGGTAAACCCGGCTATAATTCATGCGTACATAATCTCCATAATCATCATCGGAGGGGCCATTGCCGGTTAAATCCACATAATCTGCTGAAAGTACGGAGGTTAGTAAAAATGAATGAGCATAATCCGGAATATTTTCGGC
>Ga0316217_10002897_pt1 | contig 20204 bp, 20 predicted proteins | sample 1anoAmetaG_FD_203633 | JGI IMG/M metagenome (GOLD analysis project Ga0316217, IMG submission 203633) | Freshwater microbial communities from Trout Bog Lake, Wisconsin, USA - 1anoA | ecosystem: Environmental > Aquatic > Freshwater > Lake > Hypolimnion/Profundal zone | place: USA: Wisconsin...
CGTGTCTCAGTTCCAGTGTGGCTGGTCGTCCTCTCAGACCAGCTACCCGTCTTAGCCTTGGTGGGCCGTTACCTCACCAACTAGCTGATAGGCCGCGGGCTCATCATGAAGCGTCAGGTCTTACGATCCCCAACTTTGAACATCAGGAGATGCCTCCCAATATTCACATCCGGTATTAGCTCGCCTTTCAGCAAGTTATCCCAAACTTCACGGCAGATTGCCCACGTGTTACGCACCCTTGCGCCGCTCCGACTACAGAATATTGCTACCCTGTAATCAGCGCTCGACTTGCATGTCTTATCCACGCCGCCAGCGTTCGTTCTGAGCCAGAATCAAACTCTCCGTTAAAAAACGTTAAGTGATTCGTGACTAACCTGGTTCTTGCGAACCAAGGGTCATATTTTACTTGATTAAACTCCTCATAGCCTTTCCACTAACAGAAAGACTCTGAAGGGGCTCTTAACTTATCGCACAATTCAATTTTCAATGAGCAGAGGGTGTTTCCACCCCAAAATTCTTTTCTCGGCTTTCGGTCATTTGACCGGCATTTTCAGATCGCCGAGCCGCTTTGTCCCCCATTTGGGGACAAAAAATCCGAGGGCCGATTTTTTCATCCACTTCGGCCGCTCAGACCTTAGTTACTTCGCGGTTAACTTACTCGAACCGCGCCAACTGTCAACAACCTTTTATTGGTTTTTTTTCAGTCGTCACTGCTTTTGCAACTAACGCTTTCAACTTACTTGCTTTCGCGGCCGGGGTCAACAGATTTGTTATCTTTTTTTGACTTTCTTTTGGGCCGCTTTTCGATTCCGTCTTACAAAGAACGTGGAGGAGACTCTACCACATTCTCAGAACCGCGCAACATTTATTTTCAAAATCTTTTCTTCTCCGTCACTTTCGCTTGCGCGGACTCTTGTCCGACCGAACCGATTTCCAAAGAACGAGCCCACACCATAGACGATCCCGCCGACGACGCAAGCCCTTTTCTCATTTATTTCATTTTTTCTTTCGGGCCCGCTCTTGGCGCCCCCTTTACCGCAGGCGCCCCAGCGGCCGGGGAGGCTCGCCCGCGCCTGGTTTCGCGCGCCTCCACAACGTCATGGCCTTCCCCGCGCAGGCCTTGGACATTGCGCGTCCAATCCCTCACCTTCCCACGGTCCCAGGCGCCGCCAGGAGCCCTGCCAGCGCGGTCCGGACGCGCAGCGCGCTCCTGCGCGCCACCGCCGGCGAGGCGCAGCGGGCCCCAAGGAACGGGAGCGAGCGCGCTTCCACCGGCCGGCCCAGCTCTTCCAGCATCCGGACATTCGTGGCGGCGGAGGGATCCGCTCGGCGCGCCTCCATCAGCACTACCTTGGGATGCGGCAAACCCGCTCCCCGCAAAGCCCGCAGCGTTAAAAGCGCGTGGTTGATCACTCCCAGCCGGTTGCGGGCCGCGACCATGACTTCGCAGCGCAGCCGAAGGATGAGGTCGAGCGCGGTATAGCCCTCCCCCAAGGGGACGAGCAGCCCGCCGGAACCCTCGATGAGGAGGCAATCGCAGCGCCGCGCCAGGCCGCGCGCGCAGCGCAGCACCTCCGTCAGCAGGATCCGCCGCCCATGCGCCCGGGCGGACACCAGCGGCGCCACTGGTTCGGGAAAGTAAAAGGGGTTGATCTCCCGGTCGGATAGTTCTCCGTCCTGCAAGGCGCGCAACAGGTTCACGTCGCCGAGGCCGCCGGAGCAGAAGGGTTTCATGGCGAGGGCGTGGCAGCCGCTGTTCCGCAGATGGCGCAACAGCAGACCGGTAAGCACCGTCTTGCCCGCGCCCGTGTCCGTGCCGGTGATGAAAATAATGCGCGCTGAAGGCCGTCGAGTCACAAGCGCCAATCAAGCACAAAGCTCGCCCCAAGGACACTGCGAAGTGTCGTTGATTCCCCTATTTCCAATAAAACGTGAGGACGGGAATGTCCCGAACGTTATTGCGACCCACCAGGGCGATGAAGGTGCGCTTGTAGGTGCCAATCCGGGCATCGATCTGCACCTCAAAGACCCGGCTGCGCACGTCGCAATACTGCGCCATGGCCCGCGACGCTTCCATCGTCACCTCGGGCACCCGCCGCACCTGGTCCACGCTCCGGTACGGCCCCGTCAAGCCGCTGCCATCATCCTCCCCCGCTCGCGCGCTCACAATCGCCGCGGCCATGATGGGGTTCACGCCGGGAATCAATTGGAGCACATCCGCCGAGGCCGTGTTGATGTTCACGCGCCCGCTGGAAAGCGGGGTAAACAAATCCACCAGGCCCGAGGTGAACTCGGGCAGTACTGGCTCCGCGCTGAAGGTCATGTTCCGCTTCTGAAACGACGCCGGAATGTGATTGGTCGCGGCGCCGCCCCAATAGAGCTCGGAATCGATCCCTTTCACCAGCAGCAGCTCCGAGAGATCGTCAATCGGCCCGTTCTTGCAGTAGTACGGCGGGTCCAGGGATTGGTAATACTCGTTCTTGGCGCCCTGCATGCGCGGACTGGCGTTATTATCCACCCAATCCCGGATCGAGTTCACGATCGGCGTGATTTGGCCGGCATCGACCCCCATCAAAATCAGCGCCTGTTGCAGGATCGGCTCCGGCGCCGTGTTGATGTTGAATTTCTGCTCCCGATCGGTGATCTTCCAGGTGAAGCTCCCGTTCCCCAGCTTCACCTCCTTCTGCACATCCGCCAGGGCGCTGTTGGTGGTCGCGATCCCCCCGGGTCCGCCCGCCCAAATCTGATTCGGCGCGTCATACGGCTCGCCCGGGATCCGGGCTTGTTCGGACAGTATCCACCGCGCGTATTCCACGCCCGAACGGCCCAACCACTCCAATTCCGCCTCGCTGTTCACATTCCGCGCCAGCTTGGTCTCCACCTTCATCGAATAAGCGAAGCCGCCGGCCAAAATGGCCAGCACCGTCACCGAGATCATGACGATGATCAAGGCGATGCCCGCATCGCTCCGAAGCCTTTTGGCCAAATGGCGCGGTTGTTTCATTGCTTTATGACCTGCCCCGCCGGAAAACCGCCGCCCGGCGCCAAACCACCGCCCGGCAGCATGCCCCCCGGAGCGCCCGGCACTCCCGGCGCGCCTCCCGGCATGCCGGGCGCCCCAGGGGTCCCCGGCGCCCCGGGCATCCCGCGCGGCATCTGCCAGATGGCCGCCACGCTGGTCGCGGGTAATTGGATGATCCGCGTTATTTCCTCCTGGGCCGATTGCGACTGCGCCGTGTCCGCGAGCTTCAACGTCACCATGATGCCCCGCGGCAGCGTGTTGGTCTGTTTCCATTCATCCACCCAGTCCTGCTGCTTTTGGTCCCAGAATTGCAACTGGAACTCCTTCACATTCTTCGCCAACACCAGCGGATGGTTCTTCTCGTCCACATCCCAGTCCATCAGCAAAGGGCACTGGCGCAACACGAGCTGCCGGCCCGTTATCGGTCCGGGCTCCAGCGCGAAGGTCACCCGTCTCACGTCCAAATCGCCAAATTTCCCGCTCCGCGGAAACGACTTCGACAGGCGCGCCACAAAACTCAAGGTGGCTTCGTTCCCGTTTTCCCCTACAAACCCATAGTAGACGTTGTTTTGAGCAAAGCTCATCGCCGAGCCAAGCGAATCCTCGAGCACCCGCACCACGATGCGCGACCGCTGCACGGTCGCCGCCGCCTGCAACCCGGACTTCGTGGACCGCAAGATCGCCGTCCAGCTCGAGTAAATCGCCGTGAGCACCAGGGAGAAAATGCTGATCGCGATCAGGATCTCCAGCAACGTGAAGGCGCGCCGCGCCGGGCTCTCGGCTGTTCCTCGAAATCGTCTCATGGGCCGGTCATTCTGGGACGTCCAAACCCGGCGTTGGCCGAGTCCGGGGAGAAGATCAGGATGCTCATCGCATCGACCGGGTCATGAACCCCGCGGCGAAAAACCGTGATGTCGAATTGCATCAGCCCGTTGGTCTCCGCCACGAAACAGTCATATTCCCAATGGTAATCCGGATACACCTCCCCGAAATCCCCGGACTGCGAGCCCTCGGAGAACCGGTTGGTCCGGATGAGAAGCTGGGCGGCCACCATCCCCGAGTCCACTTGCAACCGCCGGAGGCGCCGGGCATTCTTCAACGATCCGGAAACCATGGAGAGGATCGCGAAGATCGCCATAAAGAAAATACCCACGGCGACCATGACTTCGGCCAGGGAAAACCCGGCCGATCGCCGAACCGCCCGAGCGCGTCCCCCGCAAAGCGAGGCCGGCTCCGGCTCGGAAAGCAGGTCCAGGCGGCCGCGCGGCGGCGTGGAGCGAGCCCCCGCCCTGTCCGCTAAGGCGCCCCTATCTTCCCCGGCCTGGACTTGATTTAGAAGCTTCATTGGTCAACCGGTCCCACGCTGGCCAGGCCGGTGGTCACTTCCAGCGTTATCTTATACCACTCGTTCTTGGTGGAATGTAAGACGAGCGTCAACTCGTCGCAGGTCCCGTTCGGATAAAAACGCACGCGCGCGAGGTCTTTGTCTTTGTATTCGGTCAAGTTCACGTCCAGCATCTCGATCAGGATGGTGTCATCCAACTGCGCGCTCAAACCGGAATGCGCGGGGGCCGCCGGCGTCTCCAAGGCCCCCAGGTCCTCGGTCTCCGCCCGACGCGCCCGCGGAGCCGCCGCCACCGCGCCGCTGACTTCTAACCGTCTTGCCTGCGGGTGAAAGATCACCTCGGTCTCGCGGCCCTGTAGAATCGCCCGCGCGCGCGCGTTCAGCAACACCTCCTGCGTGTCCCGCACCGCCTTCACCATGGGCGCCTTATGCCAAAGCTTATACATCACCGGCACGCCCATCGTCATGACGATCCCCATAATCGCCACGACTATCATGATCTCGATGAGCGTAAAACCGCCCCTCAGGGCCCGGCGGGCGCTCCCGGGCGGGCGGTGCCCTCGGGTTTTCATCGGGCGATGTTGGAGGTGATGGCGAACATGGCAGAAAGCACGCTCAAGAGCAGAAAACCGACGCCGCAGGCCATCACGATAATCATCACCGGCTCGATCATGTTCGTCATGACGCGCAAGGCGATGTTGAGCTCGTTTTCATACGTGTCGGCCACGTTTTTCAACGCTCCGGGCACGTCTCCGGTATCCTCGCCGATCTTCACCAGATCCACCATCAATTGGGGGAAGATCTTGCTTCGGGCCAGTGGTTGGGCAATCGTCTTCCCGTCCGTCACCTCTTCCCGCGTCTTGGCGATCGCCTCTTTAACCACCACATTGGGGATGATCTGCTCGGTGATCTTCAGGGCCGTGAGCACCGGCACCCCGTTCTCCAGCAGGGTGGAAAGCGTCCGCGCAAACTGGCCAAACAGGTTCAGTTTCACGACTTTTCCAAAAACCGGGGCGTTGGTTTTCCAATGATCCAGTTTGCGCCGGCCTTCCGGGCTGCTCTGGAAGCGCTTGAACATCACCACCGCGGCCAACGCCGTCAGCAGCATCAACCACCAGTAACTGGCGAATACATGACTGATATCGATCAGCACCTGCGTCATCATCGGCATGGGCACATCCATTCCCTGAAACATGCTCAGGAACTTCGGCAGCATGTAGGTCATGAAGAAAAACATGATGCCCACCCCGACCACCGCCACAAACGCCGGGTAAATGAGCGCCGAAGTGAATTTTTGCTGCACCGACGAGAACCGCTCGAAATGATCGGCCATGCGCCGCAGGACCTCGACGATCGCGCCGCTGGATTCTCCGGCGCGCACCATGTTTACGTAGAGGTCCGAGAAGATCCGCGGCTGCTTGGCCATCGCATCGGACAGACTCCGGCCTTCCATCACATCCTGCCGCAGCTCCTTGCTCACCTCCGCCGGAATGCCCTTGGATTCCAGGTGCGTCATGCTGTTGAGCGCCACGGTCAGCGGCATCCCCGATTTCAGCAGATTGGCTAATTGCTGGGTGAAGGTCGACAACTCCTGGAGCTTGGGCTTGCGCTTTTGCGCCATCGAATCCCGCAGCGTGGGCGGCAGCAAGGCCTTCCAATCAAAATTAACGCTCGCCGCTCCCGAACGCCCCGCGGCGGCCATCCCCGCTCCCTTGGCCGCCTCCACAATCACCGGGAAAAGCCCCAAACGCTCGATTTGAATCAAGGCAGCCGAACGATCGGCGCCTTCCAGGACGCCCTCGACTACCTCGCCGGTCCGGCGTCGGGCTTTGTATGAAAATTGTGGCATACGCTCAAACTGCCTTTTCGATTCAACACGAAATCTATCGAAAAGTTGCGGTATTCCAAGTCACAATTTATGGGCGAGCCCCTTTGCGGCGCGGATCCAGATCCCGCAGCGCGATCTCCGCCGCATGCCACCCGCACATCCCATGGACGCCGCCGCCAGGGGGCGTCGAAGCCGAGCCGAGATACAGCCCGGGCGCCGGAAGGCGATAGGGCGTCGGACTCAACACCGGCCGCGCCACCCACTGCCGCCAATCCATCGCGCCGCCGCTAATGTCGCCGCCCACCAGGTTGGGGTTCTCCGCCTCCATCTGCGCGCAATGGGTGGTCCGGCGCGCCAGGATCCGATCCCGAAATCCGGGCGCGAAGCGCTCGATCTGCCGTTCGATCCGCTCCACCATGTCGAAGGTCGAACCGTTGGGCGCGTGACAGTAGGCCCACGCAGTGGAACAACCTTCCGGCGCCCGCGTCGCATCGAACAGCCCCGGTTGCGACAAAATCACAAACGGCCGCTCCGGCAGCCTTCCCGCCGCCACCTCCGCCTCCGCCGCCACGATCTCCTCCATCGAACCGCCCAGGTGAACCGTTCCCGCCCGCCCGCAAAGCCCGTTCTTCCAGGGGATCGGCCAGTCCATCGCGTAATCCACTTTGAACACCCCGGGGCCGTACCGGAACCTCGCCAAGCGTTCCCGGTAGGAGCTCGGCAGCTTGCCACCCGCCACTTGGAGCGCCTGCCGCGGCGTCACGTCCAGGATCACCGCCCGCGCCAACGGCAACTCGTCGAGGCTGCGGACCTGAACGCGCGTCTCAATCTCTCCCCCCAAGGCGCGCAAACGCGCTCCCAAAGCCTCTGCCAACCGCTGCGCGCCGCCCCGCGGAAACGGCCAGCCCACACCGTGCCCCAGCATGGCCAGAACCAGCGCGAACGCCGCCGACGGCCGCTGGTTCAGAGGAAGACACGAATGCGCGGCCAACCCCGCAAAAAGCGCCCGCGCCGGCGGTTCGTCAAACCAACCCTCCGCCAGCGCTTCAGCCGACCGGATCCCCTGCCGCGCGAAATGCCCTAAGGGCGCCGAGGGCGCCGGCCAACGCAGCACCGGCCGCAGCAGTTCCTTGGTCAGCGCCTCCCAATGCGACGTCAGCGGCGCCATCAACCGCTCGTAAGCCTGTTGGTCGCCCCCCAATCCTTCCGCCGTCTGCCGAACCGATCGGGCCAGCACGACCGCCCGCCCGTCCTCGAGCGGGTGCGCCAGCGGCAGTTCCGGCTCCACCCAAACCAGGCCGTAGCGCGCCAAGGCCTGCCGCCGAAAAAAGGGGGATGCCACCGCGAGCGGGTGAACCGCAGAGCAGACATCGTGAATGAATCCCGGCAGCGTGAGTTCGGCCGATCGCGTCCCGCCGCCAATGCTCTCCCGTCCCTCCGCCACGAGGACCGACCACCCCTCTTCCGCCAGCCGAATCGCCGCCGCCAACCCATTGGGCCCAGAACCCACCACCACGGCGTCATAAGCGACACGATTTGGCATAAACCACGCGTATTCAACCTCGGAACCGCCGCCATCCTACCATGGCCATGCGGGCAAATCCAAAGTACTTTCCGAAAGTACTTCTCGAACCGCGGTCGCGGGCCCTCGCCGCTCCGCCGGCTTCACCTGTCCGCCGGGCCGTTACGTCGTGATATAATCCAAGAGCGAAAGGTTCTTGCTCAGCATGGCGCCTCCGGTCTGGAGGGCCGCCTGGTAAGCGGTTTGCGCCGAGCTCAGCTCTGTCATCGTGGTGGCCAGATCCGCATCCGAGGCTTGGGAGACCGTCTGGGTCAGGGACGACGATTGGGCGGTCGCCAACGTGCTGGCGTTCGTCAGTTGCGATTGCATCAACCCGTTGGCGCCCATCTGCAAGGTAATATTGTCCTCGTCCTTGGTTAACGCGGCGCTGTCGGTCGAAGTAATCGCGCTCGTGTTGCCGGACTGCAGGTCGTTTCGCAGCGCAATGAGGTGGTTGAAAAAATCCGCCCCACTCCGGCTATCGGTGATCAGCCCCGCCGGTCCCGTCCCGGAATTATTGACGCCCGGCGCCTGCGCCGAAACCGTAAGCCCGGAGGCGATCTCCGCGGCGGGGACCGTGGCATTGCCGTTGTAGGTTACCCCGGTCACATTCCCGCTCGCGTCGGTCGAGGCGGTGAACGGCGCGGCGCTCGACAGCGTCCCTCCGAACAGGTAACTCCCCGCGCTTTGCGAATTCATAAGCTGCACCCCCTGCTGGATGAGCTGGTTGACCTCGGTCGCGTAGGTGTTCCGAACCTGCTGGGAACTGGCGCCATTGCCAGCCAGCGTAGCGATCTCGCCGGCGCGGGCGGAGAGCGTCTGCAGGCTGGAGATCGCATTGTAGGAGGCCGTCGCGGTGGTCTGGAGGGACGCGATATTCTGCTGGTATTGCGCCACCTGGCTGTTTTGAGACTGGGCGTCCAACACCTGGCACATCGCCCCCGGGTCGTCGGCAAGCTGCGTGACGCGCTTGCCTGTCGCCACTTGGTTTTGGAGCTGATTCTGCTGAGCTTTCAGTGAGCCGAGCTGACCGAGAAACGAATCGGAGAAGGAATTGAAGGTGACACGCATAACAAGCTAAATCCTTTACTGCTTCATGGTCACAAGTTCGCCTAACAGGGTGTTCAGGGTGCTCACCATGCGAGCGGAGGCCTCGTAGGCCCGCTGATACTGCATCAAGTTGGTCATTTCCTCATCGATCGAGACCCCGCTGACGGAGCTCCGCTGACTCACGATCGCCGCCTGGACCGTCTGCTGGTCGCTGAGTTGGCTGTTCACGCGGGCGAGAGAGGCCCCGAGGGCCGTCGCCGTCTCGTCGTAGCTCTGAGAAAACGTCTGGTTGTTGAGGGCCGATAGCGAGGTGCTCCCCAGTTGGGCCAAAGCGAGCGCCGTCTGGTTGTCCCCCGTGGCTCCCGCCACTCCGCTCGCCTGGAACAAGGAGGCGTTGTTCGCTAAAGCGGGATTGACTCCGATATCGCTAGCATCGGTCCCGGTGAAAAGCAACGCCCCGGTGTTGCCCTTGAGGTCGTAACCGGCTTGATAGACCGTGTTTACCCGGCTCATGAGTTGCGAAGCCAGAGTATTCAAGCCGCTCTTAAGCGAGGCGATCCCGCCGTCTCTTGCCTCGATGGCTCCCTCGATGCTGCCGCCGCTCAGCGTAACGGCGGTGGCGGAATTCGTGGCGCGCACCATCATCTGTCCGCTACCCGCGTCGTACGCCTGCAACGTATCTTGCACCGCCGAGTCGGACACCAGCAATTGGCCGTCGACCGTGACATTCGCCCCGCCTTCCGCGCCGGTCGAGGATTGAAAATTCACCAGTTTGGCGAGGCTCTCGAGCTTTCCCTGCCGCAAGTCCCGCAGGTCGTTGGCCGTCCCGCCGTTAGTCGCCTCCGCCTGGCTGATTTGCTTGTTAAGACCCGCGATATCCGACAGAAGTTGGTTGGCGCTCCCGACATCCGTCTGCACGGATTGGTTGAGGCCGGCGCTCACCGTGTTCAAGCTCGCGATAGCGCCGTTGAACTGTTGCGCCAGTTGCTGCGCCGCAGAAATCACGGCTTGCCGGCTGCTCAATGACGCGGGCGCGGTACTGAGGCTCTGGAAGGCGTTGAACAACCCGGTCAAGTCGTCCGCCAGCCCCCCCGTCGTCCCCACGCTGCTGGAGGTGCTGCTACCCGAGATCTGTTCGCCCAGGCCCGACTGGGCGTCCTGCAAGGCGCTCTGCTGCGACTCCAAATAAGAGGTGATGCTGTTCTCGCCCTGGACCTGCTGATCCAGCAGTCCGTCGCGCACCTGCTGGATTGCCGCCACCTCCACGCCCGTCCCCACCGAACCCATCGCGGTGTCGGTCGGCGCTCTGGACTGGATGATCAGCGTCTGCCGGGAATACGCGGCGTTGTTGGCGTTGGCCACGTTTTGACCCGTAACCCCGATGCCCTGCTGTTGCGTCTGCAAGGCGCTCGCGGCCAGATTAAGCGTGCTTAAAAGACTCGACATGGCATTTCCTCCTATTTCACCGGTGGATGGTCCATAGGACTTAGCGCGAGCCGGGTTCAGCCAAGACTGTCGTAAAGGGCCCGCGTAGGCACCCGTTGCCCCACAGTCCCCGACTGGTTATAGGTCGGCGCGCTCACGGAGCAGAACGAATTGATGAACTGGCTCATCATCTCGACCGCGCGACTCAGGAGAATGTGATTCTGGCGCGCGCGCTGCTTCACCCGCGCGATCAGGTGGTTATTCTCCTCTACCAGCGCCAGGACCAGCGGCCGATAGACCTCGGGCAATCGTTCCAGCAGCGTCGTGACCCGCGCCTCCGCCGGCAGCGTCAAGTGCTGCGCCAGCGCCCGCTGGCGCTGCGCGCGCTCCCGCCTCACCACATGCAGCGCCTCGCCTTGCGTATTGATCGCCGCGACCGTCGCCAGCAACTCATCCGCCATCCGCCGCACGACCTGGTCCTGTTGCAAGTCCAGGAGCGCCAGCAACTCGCCGTACTGCTTTAACTCCTCCCGCAGGCTCTCAACAAAATTTTGTAAGACTTCATTCATGATCTTGGATCTCCGCAGCCTCGTTCTCCGAGGCGCCGTGCTTGGCCGTTTTGCCCGCGCCGGATTGCCGTTGCAATCCGCTGGACAGGCTGGCCGCCAAGCCAAAAGTGTTCGATTTGGCAATGTTATTGGCCATCTGCTCGACCGCCATGTCCCGGTAAATCCCTTGCGTGGACGAGTTTTCCACATACTTGGACTTAAACACCGGCTTCTGACACTCCGAAAGAATCTGGCGCAGCAGCACCGCCTCGAAGGCGCGGCTTACGGCCTCGACCTTGTCCGACTCGGACACTTGCGAGCTGGCTGCCAGCCGATCCAGCGGCAGGTCGGCGGCATCCACATAACGGGCTTGAACGGGGGATACGTCCATATCAGCGTGTGATGAGTTCCGCCTGCAAGGCGCCCGCCTGCTTCATGGCCTGGAAGATCGACATCATCTCCCGCGGCGTCACGCCCAGGGCGTTGAGGGACGAGGCGATCTTCTCCACCGTCGGCAATTCCGGCAGCGCGACCATGGCCGCCTTCGATTCCGTCACTTTGGTGTCCGTCCGCGGCGTCGTCGTCGTCGTGCCGCCGCTCAAGGGATTGGGTTGGGAGACGTCCTGGCTGCGGCTCACGGTGATCGTCAGGTTCCCCTGGGATACCGCGCAGTTGGAAATCCGGATGGTCGAGGTCGCCACGATCGTGCCGGTGCGCTCGTTGATGATGATCCGCGCCGGCGTGTCGGGCGTAATCTCCACCGCCTCCAACCGGGCGATAAACTCAACGGGCTGGGTCTCCAGCCCCTCGGGAATGCGCACTCGAACCGACATCGAATCCACGGCCGTCGCCGAGTTGGTGAACACCAGGTTGACCGCCTCCGCCAACCGAGCCGCCGAAGTGAAGCTCTGGTCCCGCAGCAGCAATTCCACCGAGTTGTCCTGCACCATGCTCGCTGAAATGTCTCGCTCCACCAGGGCCCCATCCGTAATCGTCGCCACCGTCGGATGGTTCTTGACCACGCTGGACCCGCCCCCGCCGCCCGCCCCGGCGCTGAGCCCGCCCAGGGTCACCGGACCTTGCGCCACCGCGTACATGCCATCGTCGGCGCCGAGCAACGGCGTCAGCATCAAAGTTCCCCCTTGGAGCGACTTGGCGTCTCCCAGCGAGGACACCGTCACATCCAGCCTCGTCCCCGGTTTGGCAAACGCCGGGATATCCGCCGTAACCATCACCAAGGCCACGTTCTTGGACGACATCGCGCTCGCCGGCACGTTCAGTCCGTGGCGCTGGAGCATGTTCGCGAACGCTTGCTTGGTATAAATGGGGTCTTTGTCGCCGTCGCCCGCCAAACCCATGACCAATCCGATGCCCATCAACTGATTGTCTCGCGCCCCCGCCACCACGGCCATGTCCCGCACTCGGGCCGTCGCGCCTCGCGCCGAAAAACCGACCACCGCCAGCCCGAGGGCCGCCGCGACGCGCATCGAAGCGACGCTCCAGGACCGCCAACCGCCGGCCCGCGCGAAGGAACGGGCGGCGCAGCGGCGACTCCGAAATGGTGATGTTGCTGTCATGGGCCGGGTAATTGGATCAGAAGGGCGAGAATTTGTCCCAGAACTTGTGCGCCCACCCCTTGCGCTGGGCGTCCGTAATCGTGCCCTTCGAGACAATCTTGATGGTGGCGTCCGAGATATTATAGCTATAAACGGTATTGTTGGCCGCGATATCGTCCTGCCGAATGGTCCCACGCAACACGATCGTTTGCTGTTCGCCCGAGAAGGAGCTTTCGCGCGTCCCTTCGATGACCATGTTCCGATTGGGCAACACGTCGATAATGCGCACCGCCACGCTGGCCGCGATGACCTGGGAGTTATTAATAGCGCCACTCCCGGCGAACGTGCTGTTGTTATCCATCTTCAATGTCGGCAGCGCCCCCCCCTTGGTCAGCGCGCTGCTCGCCCCCGGGCTATAGAGAAAGCTCGCGATCGCCGCATCGATACTCGACGCTTTCGAGGTCTTGGTACTGTTGTCTTTGGTCGCGGTGGTCGTTTCCTGGACCAGGACCGTCACGATGTCTCCCACCTTGCCGGCCCGCTTATCGGCGATAATGGATCGGGATTCGCCCTTCTGCCACAGGGACTCCGCCCGCAGACTCTCGGCCTGGGCGGCCAGCAAGCACGCCAGGGCCAGCGGGGCGGCCAGGCCGCCGCAAACGGCCGCCGTTGGCCGGAAACGCTTACATGGGAATAGCAATGGTATGTTCATCCTGGACCTTTCCTCGCAACTCGCGGTGCGATTGGGGGTTGCGTACCCGCACGATCTGGCCGGGGGTGCCCTCCTCCATCACCTCGACCTTCAACGAAATTACCATGGCCCCGTCCTTCACCACGGCGTCGGCCATTTGGCCCCGGAACACGACCGGCCGCGCTTTCACCGCCCGGGCCAGCAACGGCGAACCGGCGGTAATACTCTCGCTTAGCTCATAGGCGTCGGGGTTGGACGGCAACTCCGTCAGCGCCCCCCGCAAACCCAGGACCTCGCGCCGTTCGGGCGCCAACGACGCCTCGTTAAGCGCCAAACCGCGTGGGAGATTCGAGCGGGCCACCAGCACCTCGCTCCAGAGCTTCGCCTGCGCCGGCGCCTGCCACGACCCCAGCAGGCGCCCGCCCGCCCGCAATTCGAAGCGGAGCAAACTCGTCGGCCCCATCCGCTCGGCGCTCGGCTCCATAATCTCCGCCTTGAGCGGCTCATCCGGCACCGCCAGCGACACCCATGGACGCGTCAATCGCACCTCCCACTCCCCCGCTATGCCCCCGCCTCGCTGGCGCAGGCCGGCCGCCAGTAAATCACACAATTCGTCGCTCTCCAAATGCCGCGTCGGCGGCTTGGCGACGGCCGCGTTGGTGTCTCCCGCTTTGACCGCCATCGTTACCGCCTCCGCGCCGGCGAGCGCTCGCGCGGCCAACACGGCGGAAAAAACCGCGGCGGCGCCGACCGTCATCCGCCACCAGCGCCAGTTCCCTGAGGCCGGCCTCCGCGCCTCCGCGCGATCCCCGGCTCCCGTCCCGCCTGTTTGTGGGTTGTTCATCAGCGTTTCAGGTTATTGCCTTGTTGGAGCATTTCGTCCGCGGCCTGCACCGCTTTCGAGTTCACTTCGTAGGCGCGTTGCGCCATGATGAGGTGGACCATCTCCTCGACCACAGTCACATTCGACATCTCTAGCGACCCTTGTTCGAGCGAGCCAAATCCGTTTTCGCCGGGAGTCCCCAGCTCCGCCGTCCCGGATGACGTCGTTTCTTTGAACAGATTGTGGCCGATACTCAACAACCCATTGGGATTCATGAAGCGGCTGAGCTGGATCTGCGAAGTCGGCGCCCCGCTGGACGTCGTGTAGGTGACCGCGCCGGTCGAGGCGATCGTAATATTAATCGTGCCGGCGGGCACGGCCCCGAACCCGCTCAATACCGTCAACCCCTCGCTGGTGGTAATCCGGCCGTCCGACGCCTTCTTGAGCGATCCGGCCCGTGTGTAGCCCAAAGTCCCGTCGGGCAACTGCACTTGAAAGAAACCGTCGCCGTTGATCGCCACGTCCAATTCCTCCCCGGTCTTCGAGAGTTCGCCGGTGGTAAAAATGCGGGAGGTGGCCACCGCCTGCGCCCCGTGGCCGATCTGGATGCCCGTCGGCGTCTGGTTCCCCGAGCCCTGGTCCGCCCCGGGCACCTTCGTAGTCTGGTAAAGCAAATCCTCAAACTCGATCTTACTCTTCTTGAACCCCGTCGTGTTCACATTCGCCAGGTTGTTCGAGATCACGTCGAGGTTCATCTGCTGCGATTCCATCCCCGAGGCCGCGGAATATAGAGAGCGTAGCATATTATTTCCTCCTGCTTAGCCGGCGGCAAGGACACCGTCGGGCGCCGGGAAAGGCGGCCGACGCCTGACGGTGAACCGCGCCCCATCGAAAGCATTGCCGGTTAGGTCTCATTGGCCACCTCGCTGATCAGGTTCCCCACCCGCTGATCCTCCGTTTGCGCCACCTTCTGATTGGCCTCGAACAGCCGCATGGCCGTGATCAGGTTGCCCATCTCCCGAATCGACGACGTGTTGCCGCTTTCCAGGAATTTCTGGCTCACGGTGGAAGTCGTCGCCAAAGCGGGTTGGACGTTTGGGTCTTTGGCGATAAACATCCCGGCGCCCGCGGCCGTCAGCACGGAGGGATCGTTGAATTCCACGACCTTGAGTTTCCCCCGGATCGCCCCGCTCTGCGAAAGTTCCCCGGTGGCGGTCATGATGATGGGTTCCGCGTTGCGCGGATCGAACTGCATCGCTCCCTTCTCGGCCTGCACCGAGAAACCCTGTTTGGTCACCAGCTTGCCTTGGGCATCCACTCGAAATCCCCCGTCCCGGGTGTAGCCCGTGGCCCCGTTCGGAAATTGAACCTCAAAAAAACCGCTCCCTTGAATGGCGAAATCATTGTTTCCTCCCGTCGCATGCAACTCCCCCTGTTCGAAATTGGTGCTGGCGCCCGCCAACGGCATCTGGAAACGCGGCATCTGCGCCGCCGACACGTTCTGGGGCCGCGTCGCATAACCGGATTGAACCGCGCTAAAGGACAGGTCCTGCTTCTTAAAGCCGGGGATCTGGCTCGCGGCCAGGTTATCGGCGATGGTATCCTGCCATTTCGAACTGGCATTCATTCCCGCCGCGGCCTGATACACGCTGATGTCCATACGCTACCCGGGCTTGAAGCAATGGTGATGCCATCTCTTGAAAAACCTGCTTTTAAAGGCTTTTACCCTTTGGGCCAACTATCGCCACGGCAAAAGCTGCCCATCCCAACGACCGATTTTTCCCCCTCCTCCGTTTTTGCTCGACACCTCGGTCTTTCCAGCTATGGTAGCGCGCCCCTCGGCAACCCGGCATCCGCCGGGTCCCGATTGGACGAGATGATACGTTGGCTGATGACCTTGATCCGAAACGTGTTCGGCGCGCGCCGCGAACCAGCGGCCCCGCGCCGGCTCATGACGATCTACATGAACGAAAGCAACTCCGGCGGCATGCGCAAATCCAACCGGGACCGTAACTGATCCTGCTTACAGGTACTTCCTGAGGATCGGCTCCAGCTCCCGGCAAACTTTCGTCGGCCAAAACTTCCTATCGGTCATAATCGCATGGCGCAGCGCCTCGTGGCACGGCCAATCCGGCGCCGCCGGAATCTGGGGAAGGACCCGGCCGATGATGGCTTTGGCCATGGCGGCGTTCCGCGATAGATTCTCGAGAATCATCTCCACCGTTACGTGGGCCTCGTCCTCCTTCCAGCAATCGTAATCGGTGATCATCGCCAGGGACGCATACGCTATTTCCGCCTCGCGCGCGCATTTGGCCTCGCCCAGGTTGGTCATGCCCACCACATCACCGCCCGCCCTCTGGTTGCTCAACGATTCGGCGCGGGTGCTGAAAGCCGGCCCTTCCATGTTCACGTACGTCCCCCCGTTATGCATCCGCGCCTTGAGCGCGCGACCGCTCTTGAACAGGAGTTGCCGCAACTCCCCGCAAATCGGGTCCGCAAACGCGATATGCGCCACGATCCCCCGCCCGAAAAACGTGTGCGCCCCGGCTTGCTTGGTCCGATCAATAAACTGGCTGGGCAGAACGATGTCGCACGGCTGGTACTTGGCCTGGAGCGACCCAACCGCGCTCACGCTGATAATCCAGGCGACCCCCAGCTTCTTCATCGCCCAGAGGTTGGCCCGGTGATTCAACTCGCTGGGCAGCAGCCGATGTCCGCGCCCATGCCGGGGCAGAAAGACCACAGCCCGCCCCTCCAAGGTACCCGTCAGCAATGCGTCCGACGGCGGGCCAAAGGGCGTTTTGACTTTCACCCACTTCTGCTCCGTGAACCCCTCGATGTGGTAGAGACCGCTGCCGCCGATTATCCCTATGCGATGATTGGACATGCGCGGCTTTATACCACGACTTCGGGAAGTGACCAGACTTTTCGACGTCTCGACGGCGGTATCCGTTTACGATTCTCCAGCGCGGTTGGAATAGAGCGCGCGATGGTCGCAGAAAAGGAGCGCGCGATCGGCAATCGGGTTGGACTGGATGAAGACCAGCGCCCATCGCAGTGTTTCCAGAATTTGCTCTCGATTCGGCCGCGCCAACGTGATGACGATAACTCCGGACTGCCGCGGATAAAGCGCTGGCACGGTGTGGTAGAAATCCTTGTCCTTCCAGTCTATTCGGCGGAACATTTTCATTGCCTGAGGCGCCGCCCGGGCTGATGATTTATCTGTGATTGGCGAAGCCAAAGACAACCCTGAGGCAGGGCCTGGCAGTGGCGAGGCATCCGGGGATGCTCGTTTTTTCCAGCCGCTCTCCTCGCCTTGTCAACTCGAGGCCCCGCCTCGTTAGGAATCGACGTTATGGGCGATGTATTTCATGCGTTGGTGCTCAATTTTCACCAACCTTCGGGAAACCTGGAGGCATTGCTCCAGAGCGACGAATGGGAGGCCCGGCAAATCCTCTACGCGCTCGACCGCGCTCCGCGCTCCCTTTGGGGCTACGAAGACGTGGCGCGCGTGCATTTAAGCCTGTCGGGCACGCTCCTTGAAACGCTTTCCAACCCCGGCTTTCAAGACCGCGTCCATGGCATCATCAAATGCGGCGAACTGCTCTGGAGCCTGCAGAACCAACGGCTGTTCCAAGTCCTCGGCACCGGCTATTACCACCCGGTTCTGCCGCTCATCCCGCCCGAAGACTGGGACGAGCAACTCGGACGCTGGCTGGGAATTGGCCGGCACCTGTTTTGGCGCAAGGAGTTTTTCGGCTTCTGGCCGCCCGAGATGGGCTTTTGCATGGAGATGATCCCAGCGCTCAAGCGGGCCGGCTACAAATTCGTCATCGTGGACAGCGAACACGTCGAACCCGTCACCCCGATGCGCTGGGAAGAGGTCCGTTACCGCCCCCACATCGCCCGTCACGACGGCCACGAGATCATCGTGGTCGTCCGCGACCGCGAACTCTCCTACGCCCAGGAATCCGGCATGGATTGCGGCTGGTTCATGTACGAAACCCGCGAACGCACCAAGCACTGCGGGTTCCCGCCCTTGGTAACGACCTGTACCGACGGCGATAACGGCGGTTGGTTCCGCAACACCTCCTCCGAGGGCAATTTTTGGGGCGCCCTTTACCGGCCCCTCCTCGAGCATGCCCGCCAGGGCGAAACGGAAATCCGGCCGACCTTTATTGACGAGTATCTCCACCGACATGGCGCCCAGGGCGAGGTCCGCGTTCGCCCAGCGGCCTGGAACACCGGCTGGCATAGCGGCGTCGCCTTCACCCAATGGAGCGGATCTCCCGCCCAAAGAGACGCCCTCAAACGCGTCGCCGAGTGCAGCCACGCCCTCCATCGGGCGCTCCAGGATGCCGGGCCGCCCGGTCCCGACAATGCCGCCCTCCACCAGCGCCTGGCCCAAGCCCATTGGCGCCTCCTGCGCGCCGAGACCAGTTGCCACTTCTTCTGGGGGGACGCCTGGCTTTCCCACTGCCATCGCGACCTGGATGACGCCTGGGGGTTTTTGAAAACGGAACCTTGAAAGCATCAAGGCCCGCGCCCCGTCTTTCTACCCGTCGGGCGCGCCGCGCAAGGCGAGAGTTGCCTTCTCCGCCCGGCGCTCCTCACCCGCTGCGAACCCATCGCTCCCTCATCACTGGTCGGTGCGGAACGGCGTCACCGGCAGGCCATCCTTGCTGAAGAGATTGCAAACCGGGTTGTCCGCCCACGCATAGCGCGCGGCGATGGGCTTCGCCACCTGGTCGGAGGACAACTCCACCTTTTCGTTGCCGCGCACGACCCCTTTGGCCCAATGCCAGACCTTGTCTTCGCCGCAGACGGCAAAACCGACCGCCTCATTCACGCCAAACGGCCGCAGGCTGCTGCCGAAACAATCGAACGTTACTGTCGCTGTGTTGCCTGAGATCTCCAGGCTCTTGAACTCGGGGCTTCGATAGGGGAATCGCATCCCGTAGTCTTTCACCAACGCCCAGCGGACCAGGCGCGCCGCCACATCATGCTTGTTCTTCGGGTGGATGTCTTTGCCCTCGCCAAGATCGATGATGACCGCCTGGCCGGTGTTCGGGAACTTCAGGGTCTGGGTCTGCGACTCCCGCAGTTCCGCCCAGGCGCTCTCGCCCGGTTCCGGCTTTTGCGCCATGAAGTTCGCAAGCTGCACCCAGTAAAAGGGAAAATCGCCCTGATTCCATTCCTTGCGCCACTGCTCGATCACGAACGGAAAGAGATCCGCGTATTCGCGGGCGCGCCCCGCGTTGGATTCCCCTTGATACCAGATCACCCCCTTGAGCCCGTAACCGAGCGTGGGATGCACCACCCCGGCGAAGATGTTGCCCGGGCGGGCATTCCCCGCCAGCCAATCCCGCTTCGACTGCGGCCGCCGCGGCGCCGGCTTGCCCTCCGCCTTGGCCTTCTCGCTCTCTTCTTTCCACTTTGCCGCTTGCGCCTCGTCCTCGGCTTTGGCCGACTCGCTCTCCAGCAACTGCTCCTGCTTCACCGTGTTTTCCATGAGCGTCTTGAATCGCGGGTCTTTTTCAATGGATGCGCGCCGCACCCACGCTTCCGCCGCCGAACCGCCCCACGAGTTGTCAATCAATCCCACCGGCACTCCCAGGATGCGGTGCAAATAACGCCCAAAGAAAAAACCGACCGCGCTAAAACTCGCCGCGCTCTCGGGCGTCGATGCCTTCCATTGGCCCCGAAAATCATTCTGCAAATCTTGCGTGCCAACCAGCGGAACCCGCAGGAGTCGAAGGTTGGGCAGCTTCGACGCGGCCGCTTCGATGTCCCCGTTCCAATCGCCATTGAGCGTGAATCCCATGTTGGACTGCCCCGAGCACATCCAGACTTCGCCCACCAGCACATCCTGGATCTCTTTTTTCCCGGTGCCGCTGATCGTCAAGGTCTGCGGCGCATCACTGGCGGATACCGCGTCCAATTTGACCGTCCACTTGCCGTCCGCGCCCGCTTCCGCGGACTTGGTCTGTCCGCCGAACGTCACCGTGACCTTGGTCCCGGGCGTGTCCCAACCCCAGATCGGGTTCGCCTGCTGCTGCTGGAGCACCATGTGGTCGCTAATGATGGCCGGCACCTTCAATTCAGCCCGCGCCCCCGGCGCCAGCGCCACCACCCAGGCCGCCAGCAGCGCGAGGGCTCTTCCTCGCCCGAAAAACCGGCGACCGACCCCGTCCGTTGATTCCGTCGCATCCAAAGGAGAGTGATTCATACTGAACAGTGGTACTTTCATGCGGCGATGTCCAACTGGGTGAGGCACAGATTGGGGCATCTTTCCGGGGAAAGTCGCGGCGCGATGAATTTCTTGAACAAATCATTTTGCGGCAAAGACAAGAGA
>Ga0316217_10002898_pt1 | contig 20202 bp, 9 predicted proteins | sample 1anoAmetaG_FD_203633 | JGI IMG/M metagenome (GOLD analysis project Ga0316217, IMG submission 203633) | Freshwater microbial communities from Trout Bog Lake, Wisconsin, USA - 1anoA | ecosystem: Environmental > Aquatic > Freshwater > Lake > Hypolimnion/Profundal zone | place: USA: Wisconsin...
GGATTAAGGAAAGGTTGAAGGTCCTAGCTTTGATACTCATGAATGATTATCAGTTTTCCTCGCTAGTCGAACATATTTGTCAGCTTAATAAAATCAATAAAGCAGAGGACCTTTATATTTTATAGATAAATAAATTGTATAGTTGGTTTTAGTTAAGTGTTGCTCAACCAGCAAAGAAAGAAGTAGAAATATTTGACCTCATTAATAATGCTCTCTGAGTTCTAACAGGAAATTGTTAATTCATATGGAAAGCTAGTTTAAATGCTTTAGTATTTTTAATTGGAGTCTTATCTGTAAGGTTTTTGTCACCTTATTCGTTGAATAAATGCAATTTTATGATTTATTAAGCTATTTATATCATTGGACAAAGGCATTTCTATTCCATTTGCCAACAACCTTCTCCCCCCCCATCTTTACATAAACTCCGTCGCCATGGGCATAATCATCATAAAACTAGCCTTAGTAGTACTCACCATTCGTTAAAAAGAGGGTTCCATGTCCATTTTTCAAATCTCCTCGGAATTCGCCTAAATAATCAAAGTTTTACCTTCATATTTTGTCCACATTTACTCCACATCATCCAGATTTTTATAGTTCAAAGTTTAGTTCACTACCTCTGGATATTAGTTATAAAGTATTCCATAGCCTTAGAACTGGTCGTTAGCCCAATCTCCCTCGTAAGCTAATTTTCCGGATTGGTAGTAAAGTTTTCCTTTGCCTTGCATTTTGTTGAATCTCCATTAACCTTCATACATTCCTCCGTCTTGATAGTAAAATATGCCAAAACCATGTCTCATTCCTTCCCATTTATAACCCTTGTACTAACTTCCTTGCCGATATCTTTCAATTACATACTCTCCTTCTTCACCTTGCGGAACTCCAGTGTTTCCTTTGGGTTGAGATTGAGTCGGAGCATAAATTGGTTGAGTTATGATAGGTGTTTGTTGAGTAACGGGTGTTTGGTAGGTGCTAGACACTGTTTGTTGTTGATTACTAAGAGAAACATGCTGAAACGCCTGAGTTTGTGATTGCAGATGCTGAGTTTGAGGTTGGAAAACAGAAACCCCATAAGTATTAACTTGCGGCTGCTTCATCAATTCCTGAGCAAAAGTTTGCTGCGTAGGAGTGAAGGTATTATAGAAACGCTGTTGTCCCCCTGAAAGAGGGACATTATTATTTTTCGGATTGGATTAAAAATATGACGAAGCATATTTGTTGTTTGGGGTATCTTAAACATCTGAATACCTTTCATCTTCTGTAACGACAATCAAATTTTCATCAACCTTGGTTTGAGTTACATAAGTGTTCACTGGAAAAATGTTTCTTAGAGGACGAGTCGCATCAATTACGCTCGGTTTGAATTGAACTGCACCTAAATTAGCACTAACTTTCGATGAATTACTTTATCCAAGTTGGTTTCTTGTGATTGTTAGGGTAGGATTTTGTAAATTTGAGCTAATTAAGTTTTTTTGATTGCTCCTTGGGATATCTTGATATACTGGGGCTGTTTGTGAGCCTACAAGATACAGAGATTGATCTTTTTGCGTATTCCTAACGGGGGGAGGATTATAAATGACTGGGTTATGAGGTCTTTAGGAAAAACGACTCACATTGCTCTCTTTCGATATGTTTACTTGACTCATTCTCGTCTATTCTTATTTAATAACTCTTTCTTCAAGCTAGAGCCAGTCAGGCCTTTGCTTTTCCTCAGGGCTAAGCATAAATTCGACTAGTGCAGCTAATTACTCCGAGTAATTTTGCCGAAAAAGATGAATGTTGTATTGAACTGTTTCCCAATGAACTCTTGAACTTTCATCACGGTAACATTCGTCCTGGTATTTCAGCAGTCCTGCCTCTAAGATTATCATTCCCATAGCCCAAATATCGCTTTTATAGCCTTGGTTATGAGGCTGTCCAGTTTAAAGCTGTAACGACTCTGCTAGCTAAGGAGAAAGATAGATGTGTGGAGTTGACCGTTTAGCAATCAGCGTATCATAATTGTTTTGACACCCCGTTGTGATGGGATCATAAACTTTGATGATTCCCTCTGATGAAATGAGGATGGTATTGGACCTCAAAGATTGATGCTTGATTGCTTGCTTCTGTAAATGACTTAGACCAACTATACAACTCGCCAGAATGGACCACAGCTCCTTCTCCTGGAACTTCCGCTTCTGTAAGCTACGCTAATTGATTTCATCTTCAAGCGTACGTTCGGTAAACTGAAAGAGTGCATAAATTTTATAAAATGTAGAACAGTACTGGTCCTCAGCCTTTGTGATTACCTTGTCAAGAGCTACAACATACTTATTATTCTGCAGCTGTCCCTTTCGTTTTTAGAAGATTTAAACCCACCTTTCAAACTCTTTTTTGTCATTGAAAGTCAGTTCTCTTAACAAAAAGTCACCTCCCGTTCGATTGTTCTTCAGAAAGAAGAGGCCATCAGCGTCTACATGCCGCACGATTTAGTAGTCTTTTAGTAAAGTAGCATATTAGTTGGATTGGTTTGCCGTTGAACTCTTTGGACCCATTTAAATCGAATCAAATTATTATAATAGATAGCTATGTAGAGTCAGTATCACTCAATTAAAATCTAGCCAGAGCACTAGTAACTCTTCCAAAAACATCTGGAGACAATCAAGTCAGGCTATAAACTAAGCGATGGAGATTTGAAGCTAGTTTAGGTGGAGGCCAAGGGCGGATAATACCCTGGAGTCTACTACCGCATGACTTTCCAAGATTCCAAATGCAAGCAGTACAAGATAAAAATCTAGATGCCTAAACCTTGCTAAAATATGGAGCCCCTCAAATGAATGTATGATCAAGGTTATAAATAAAATCTTAAATCAGATATTCAAAGCAGTATTTTTTCCAGTCTTTTGAGATTATAGGTACGCTTCATAAAGGTCATCTTATTGCTTTTCATTGGCTTTATATTGCAAAGCTTATCGATTTCTTCGTAAAGCTTTCCCTTTTGGATCAACTTTTCGCTCTGTTCGATGGATCTGTGCTTCTTGCTTATCAGTCTTAAGCTTGGATTATTTCGAGATGATGTTTGGGGCTTCTCTTTTGATGCTCTTGTCAAACAACTTTAAACCTGAATGGAGGTTTCTTCGCTGTTAATAGTGTTTTAGTTTTTTTATTATGTAAAGTAACGTCTTATTTTGGAAATTCTGCCAACTTCAGACCTATTTCTGAGGTCATTTTCGTTTCGGATGTCGTGATTGTCTGTATATTGTCTCAGAGAGTTTATGTGGTAAGGAACCTTTCTGTCCTTTTTGTTTCTTTTGGGACTTCTGTTGCCAAAGCAGAGATTAACAAACTTATAATTAGGTAAAAAGTTGCTTTGCTGATTCAAGCTCAAAGAAATCCCCAAATTTTCTGCTAATTTCTAATTGATCAATCTTTTAGCTCTTAAGATAGCTTAAGGTTGTAGAAGAGGAAGGTCAATAGGTTTTTAGATAGTCTGTCGCATATCTGATTCGCTAATAACTCTGTTCTTAATCAAGATTCTCTCTTTGAGCACAGGTCTTGTTGATTTTTCCTTTTTAGGAGACAGTAAAGTTGGAGACTTTTGTCTCCGATGCGTCCATGGGTTTATCTCTTCAGACATTAGACTAACCGGTTATAATATTTACTCACAAATATATTTCTATCTTTCTTAGTTTTAACCATTTATTCTCAAAGATTGAAACCAGTCTTTGGTGAATAACTTTTTATTTTACTAAAAATGGTCGTTTCTGTTGCTCAAAGTGATTCTTTGTTTGCAGATTAGCTACTTTTACTATGAATGATCATGAATTTAACGAAAAATGAGTACAAAAAGATTGAAAGGCTTTGTTGAATGTGTTAGCTGCCAAAATTTTGACATTATTTCTCCGTTTTATTGTTTTTAAATATAATCCTTGGGAATAAAGCTATGTTTGCCAACAAACTGTAAAACCCATTTCTCAAACCCTCTCCTTTCATCTCTTCCAACTCTTATGTCCCCTCCTACACACCATCCTACGCTCCTCCTCCTTTTCCTTCAACCTACAAATACAATAGTTACAAAACATTTTAAGAACCAACTCCAGTAAGCTATCAGCCAAGTTCTTACCAAGCACCTTCTTCTTATAACAATAGATAGTATTAAAGTAAGGATATTGATACTATGCTCAGCAACAATCCTTTCAATCGGAAGTTATCCAGTTTTGCTGGCTCCCGCACTTCAGATCTCAGTCCAAAAAAGTATAGTAACTAGCCTCTATCGTATGGGAAATCCATGAATAACAATAGTTATTAGAGTTACCAGTTTCCCAACCCCACTTACGACTATGCTAATACTAGTAAGAAAGCGTATCCTGATAACCAAAGGTTGACCCCAACAAAAAAGTATGATAATTATCTGAGCAGCTCCTCTACCGAATCGGCAGCTACTTACATTAACAGAATTACTGATCTTTAATAGGATAGAACCTCAGCTATTGACTCAAAGCCTCTTCCTGAAAACCCTTTTTATAGAAAAAATTTGCTACAGAGGACAACTGAGCCATAGAAGCTCATTGGGAATAACTATGAAGCTTCAGCCGCTTTGAAATACATGAGTTATAAAATATAAACCAAACGGGATTTGTCTCCAGTGAAAATTTAATCAAATGAGGCCTATTTCCAACCCTATACTGAAGATGAGTTTTAAAACAGAGGAGCAAGCTATCAAAATAAATACTAAACTACGTTCAGTAAAGACAAAAAGCCAGACTACGAAGAATAAAAATCTGCCAAATTTGGTGCAAAATAAGAACGATACGGAGACTATAAATACACTTTCAAAAAAGATGATATCCCTCTTTACGACCTTGATGCCTATGACTCTAAATTCAATAATGAAAAATATGACAACAAAAAGGAATCATAATACGAAAAGTATAATTATCCTTCACAAAAATCTCAATTCCCCTCCTAAATCTAAAACTATTAAAAAATCAAGCCAAGTCAGAAGTATTCCAAGTATATGGAAGATGAACAAAAGATCACTACTTACAACTATGATGATTAGCCTCCATTTGGTTCCAAAAAAGACTTGTACAAAAAAGCAACTCCTTACTAAGAACCCAGAGTCAAGTTTGATTAGGATGAAGAAGCGTAGTCTTCAAAGTTTAAGAGCTATAAAGGGATAGAATCCTTTGAAAACTTGGGAGCCAATCCTTATGCTGCTTACAAGGGACAAGCTAAAAACTCACTCAAATCGTAACTCCCATAAACTTTTGAATTCGAAAAGCCTTATGTTGAACCCTACAAACTAGCCTCAAGCCAAGTAGATGAGTACACTGGTCCTAAATAAATGGAGAAAAAGATCAAACAAAACAAATATTAGCAACTTGGTTTGGACAAACCACCAGAAAACTTCAGAAAAAAAACCAGCAACCCACCTTCAAGGAAGGAATAGTAAGACTCCAGCTACAGCAAAATTCAAAAGGTTAGAGCTCCAACACGTGACAGCAATTAGTACCCCAAAGTTTTATAGCTAAAAGGTGTTGTGTTTCATAAAATCGAAGTTATGTGATTTTTATATAACTAAATTTCAAAGTGCAGTTTCACAAATGATCAAAGACTACTACGATATTCTTAGTCTTAAGCGAGATGCTGTATTAGACGAAATTAACAATCAATATAAGAGACTTGTCTTGAGATGGCATCCCCGCTTCGCCAAGTAAGATCAAAAAACAGCACATTTTCACTTTTCATAAATATCGTAGGCTTATGAAGTTCTCAGTGATCCTTTGAAAAGAGCTTTCTACGATCGTTATGGCTACCAGAAACTCAAAGAAGGCCTTTTTGCTTAAGGATAACTTAAAGGAGGGTACAGATTTGCTGGCAATCCTGACTAGATTTTTGAACGCTTTTTCCATGAAAACAATTCTTTGGCTCAATCAGTTGATTCTATCGTTATTGAAAGAGGCAGCTTGTTCGGATTCGCCCAAGGTGGCCTCAACTTTAGTTCAAAGATCAATATTTAAAACTTAGTTGTTGAAGTTCCTTGTAATCTTCATGAACTCTACCTTGGAGTGGCTAAAAAAGTGTTCTATAAGCGCAGGGTAAATCTTTTAATATCAAGGTGCTTAATTTGGATGGTAGGACAACTTCTTTACAGTAATAGATGAGACGCTTATAAGTAAAGCCTGGCTATGGAGCTAAAAGCTAGATAATCCTTAAAGGATAAGGACACTAAAGCATTGAGAGAGTCTCATCTGATTTGATTTTCAAGATAGTGGAGGAAAAGCACCCGCAATATACCCGAAAAGACAACGATTTAATTTATTTGACAGATATTTCTTTAGTCGATGCTTTAAACAGCCAAAGCTTAGAAGTTGTAACTCTGGACCATAGGATCTTGAAAATCCCAATTGACTAAATAATAACGTACTTAACTATCTACTTAGGCCCAAATCCCTAAAAGAAGTAATCGGAGAAGGAATGCATACAACAGCGGGAGGCCGCGGCAACTTGTACGTGAGATTCAACATAATCTTCCCCAAATAGCTGAACTAATAAAAGAAAAAGTAGCTCCGTAGTTTACTATCATGATGAAGTGGCTTATATTACATACTTTTACACAAATACTGGATTTGGTTCAATAAATCTTTTTTTATATTGGTAATTTATGATGGCGATATTACAGTATAAAACTCATGTAATTGTTAGGTTTATTCAATTAAGGATTCGCATATCTATATAAAAATCTATAGTTTATGAAAGACACCCTATTCTGTCATCTTCACTGAACCGCAACTACCATAATTCATCTAAAATGAAGAGAACTAGGGACGATAGCAGCTGCAATTAGGTAAATATTTGACTATCTAGGAAGAAGATATTGTCAAAAAATATATTGTAGCCCATTAGTAAGACAGTACTTTAGTCACAAAAAAAGTAAAAACTAAGAAGAAAAAGAAGGACAAAAAAGAAAAGAAGTAAAAGTAGGCCGATTCAGCACCAAAAGATGTTAAAGTATAAGATCTTCAAATGTCTAATAATCTTCAAGAGAAGACAATTAAAACATTCAATCCGCTTAAAAATCAATAGACTTATTAAGCCGATAATAAACTGTAAAAATAATAGAAATCAAAAAAGAAAAAAAACAAAGAAAAAGAAAGATAGATATCAGCTAGAAAAGAGAATACTGAAAGTGTTGAAAGGAAAAGTTAGAAGGACAAGACGGACCAGGTTGAGAAAAGTTAAAAGATTTAAAAAGCCTAAAAAGTTGATAAATAGTCTAAAAGCAATAAGACAAAATAGCACAACTAAAGCTAAGAAAATGTGAGGTAGAAGAATAAAAAGTAACATAAGAAGAAAAAGGAAAAGAAAAAAGACAAAAAGTAGAAAAGCCATTAAAAGCTAGGATAAGATAGAAAAAACTAAAAAGAAGAAAATAAAGTTTAAAAAAAGACTTTGCAAACAAAATAACCTTAGTTATAGCCAACTTAAAAGAAGAAGAAAAAGAGTAAAAAACAAAAAAAGACAAAAAGCTAACCATAAATATTTGATGAAGAATAGTAAGAAGTAAAGCAGAATGGTTTGCGAAATCCTAAGTAAAAACCGATAACAGGATAGTCAAGTAGTTAAAAGTAAGTAAAGATGTAATTTAACGACGGCTAAAGTGAATTTGCAGACAAAAGATCTGTGAGCAAGATGGGAAGTTAAAGTAGCCAAAGTAAGAAGAGCAAGAGCTAGAACAAGGAGAAAAAATCATCTCAATCAATTAATGTTACCAATCGTCAACTCGCTAAGCAGTGTGTAGCCAAGAAGTCAAACTTTTATCTAAATAAACAAGATTGCATAAAGCAGGGTTTGCCTGTTGGCCGCGGCTCTCGCAAACAACAATAATCTATTATTGCAGAGCGTAAAAAGCTTAAAAATGAGAAATGCAGAATAAATAAATAGAGAAGGAAAGCTTTCCTTTAATCTAAATAAGGAAGCGCACAATCTTAGACTGGTTTGAGTGTAGCATAACCTTCCTAAATGTCTCAAAGTGACTGGCAACAAGACTCAGTAACGAAGTACAAACATTCAAAGAAAGGAAAGAAAGATGAATGCACACTGTAGTAGTCAATGAAAATAATAACATAGTTTGAAAAAGATGCAGGAGACTACAAAAGCATGGTCAAAGTATTAGGTTTTAGTCTCGTGAAAATCAGAAGCCATCTAAGAACTCTTTTCTAGTATTGCCTTACAATCATATCTAGCAAAGTAATAGAAAATGGCATGAAAATCAGTGATTGGTAGATCCTCTAAAAACGGGAAATAATTCGGTAGCTCCATAGGATTAGATGCACTAACAGATTACTCAGTTAGCAAAATGCTTAGTTTAGAGAGAAATTTATAAAGCTAATGATGAGCTACAATGATCCTTCTCTCAAGCTAGAAAACAATGATTACAATTACCTTTACAGAAAAATTGAAGCTTTTGTAAGAGGATATTGCACTTTGGGCACAAAAAAGAAGACCTAAGTGAAGAATGAGGAAAGTTTAGAGATGAACAGGCCACCTTTGCTCTAGGGAGGATACATCTTAGATAAAAATAGGGTAAAGAGAGAAGTCAAGATGGAAGTGAAAATGGAATAGAAACAGGATTAAGTAGAGTAAAAGAAAATCGATTTGTAAAAAATCATTTATGACTGGACTGAGGAAGAATAGCGAACAGTCTGCAAGCTTTACATGGAAAATCATTCCAACTTTGATGCGATTATTGAGCAACTATGTTTAAAGTTTGGAAAGAAAAACCGATGGAAAGATTTTCAAATTTTAGGCAGAAAAATTGATCACCTTGTAAAGCTTGGCCTCTACAAAATTCAGGAACTAACAAGCAAACCTTACAATCGTGAAGAAAGATACAAGTAGGAATAAGAAAAGGCTAAAAATAATAAGCCTAAGCTCATTGACCCAAGCAAAGTCAGATCCTAAGTCAACTCACTTGATTTACTAACACAGTTTATCTATAATAACAAGAAAGTTGTGGCCAAGGCTGCTGATAGTTACGAAAATGGAATTTTTCCAAATCCCGCACTCCTTTAAAGACAAATTTATGGACATGTTTAAAGCTTTAAAGTGAAGATCGCATTAGTTGGATTATTATCCGAAAAGTTCCCAACCCAAGAAGAGATTGACAAAGTAGTCAAAGTAGCTCAATAGTTTATGATATGGGCTGAGGACTTGGAGCAAAAGAATGGAGTAATTCACGTAAAAAGAAGCGATTTTATCAAGCCTAAAACAAAAGGTAAAACTACCCAAATCCGCAGAAGTGACTCAGAAGACTCTGAAGACAAAAACCATCAGTTCGATGAGCTAATTTTTGAATTAAACGGTCTCTAAAAGGCTGAGAGCTAAAAAGTGGATAGCACAAGCCTTTACAGCGGACTTTAAAGCCAAGAGATCCCGCAAAATCGTCTGTAAGAATAAGTGATGAAATAGACTTGATTATTAAAGATATGAGTCTTAATTAAGATTTGTAAGTGTAGCTTAATCTAGATTAAGAATTTTTCTGTTTTTTGATATTATTTTAATTTAATTAGCGGTAAAATCAGTGGGAACTTAGGGATATCTACGGACCTAAATAAAATAGAATTTTCGTTAGCGCTAGGCTACATATCCTGTTTTATTAATTTTTGAGGTAGCAGGGATCAGGAAAAGTTAAATTGCAACGCTTAAAATTAATCACATCAAACTTTTTTATTAAATCAGCAAAGAGCTCTGGTTTCGTGACCTATTCTGAGCTCTCTCTCTTAGTAAGCAAGGCCACTTATCAAAACTTGGCTAAACTAAACGAGCTTAGACCACTAATTAAGCTCTAAAACCATTGAAACAAAACCCAAAAAAGATGGATTGGATGTCGAATGTGTTGGTCAGGGAATTAAGCTGGGAAAAAAGTTTGGTTATTGAAAAATTAAGTTAAAGTGTAAATGCTTCCGAAATCGCTTGTTGATCGGAAAAAATTAAATTTACATGTTGATCATGGAGTGCCCAGAGAGCATAACGAAAACTTTCGTATTTTAAAAATAGGATACGCAACAATCTATCTTCGTTGAGAGTCAAGTGCTTTTCTAATCAACCCTTATTGATATATCTTCCTTGCTTCTAATACACTGTCCCCCATCTCAATTCAAAGTTTGCATCTATGATCCTGAAAGCAATAGCTTCGTCTCACTCCGCAAGATCAAGGCCTAAAATGGCCTCATTCCTAGACACATTCTTGAACCCAGTTTTATCCTCATTAGATTTCAAAAAGTAGACGAAAAGTTACAAGAAGAAAATCAGGAAGAAGGATTGGAACTAGATAGCAAAGCTAAGCGAGATATTAGGAGCAAATAGAGAACAATTAGAGAAGCTTTAGCTTTAGTCAAAAGATGGAGATAGTTGAACCAGACAGCTACCAAACCTGGCAACTCGAACAAACGAATGAATCTGCAAGATGCAGCTCGTGAAATAGGAATTTCCAAAAAAAGTTTAGATGATTATTATTGTCAGCTGCGTCTGGCTGAACTGCATAGTTTCAACTTCCATTAGAATATGAATTAGAAGATGGGGAAACTTCGAAATTTTGTGAAAGAGCGCAGAATAGATGAGGCAGTTAGAATACGCCATCACAAACACCCAAAAAACTTGAAAGTGCTTTAAGAATTTGTACTCGATAGAAAGATGGAAGAGTACATCTTAAATGAAAAATAAGCAGAAGGAGAGGAAAGAATGAAAGGTTAAGTTTCAGTAGCTGAGCTAGCACTATAATGCCCATTTCTTAACCACTTTTCCTCGCATAAGATGTTTTAAAACATTTAGGATGCATATTATAAAGGGTTTTAATTCATTTTAGATGAGCAAAGTGATCCTTTCCTATGCTGCAATAGAAATCTGCTGAAAAAAGGATTCTAAGATGAGAGTGATTTCAGTTTGTTTTTCTGATAACTTTCTTGCTTATTATAACTTAGATTAATCAGGCGTTATGAGCTATTCTTCCGAAAATTGAAATATCTAAGTGACTATCCTTATTAGAGTGCTTTAAAACTTGCTTAGTCACTCAATCATAATGCTTGCTTGGTTTGCTATATTAAAATAATTATTTTTGTCAAATATTAAAAAAAAACTAAGTTTTTTTCTTACTTCCCTTCAGCTCAAAAGTTATCTAAATTTCATATAATTACACATTCTTTAGAATTCATCTAAAAAGCTGATTTTAAGTGCTTTTAATCATAAAAAGGGAAGTATTAACCTCTTTCGGACTGATAAACTTTGTTCTTGCCTAAAAAACTTACCAAAATAAAACTAAAAGCAAAATAAACAGACTAGAACCTAAAAGAGATTAAGAATAATAATAGGGAAGCGGACTCAGTCCCAAAAATTTAGTGCTCTGCATTTATATGCATTTGACAGGTCAGAAAAAAATAAAATATAAGTTTAGAAGTACAGACGCATGCTTGCCTCAAATATGGAGTTTCAAGATTCCACTAACCCCCTTACTTTAGGCTACTATCCAGTCAGAGCAAAAGCTCAACTCTGCAGACTTCTATGTGAATACCTTCATGTCCCATACCTCGATCTATTCCTGAATCCCAACTAGTGGAATCAAATCAAGCACAATTAGGCAAAGAATTGGATTATTAAAGACCTGCCATTTCTTGTCGATGGAGACTTTGTGGTCACAGGCTCAACAGGTTGTTCTTACTATGTCATATAAAAAGCTGGGAGGCTTGAACTTTTAGGCAGAACAATTGAAGACAATATCAGGATAACTACTTTTGGAAACCGCAAAGATTTGCTTGGGGCAGTTATAGGTCTAGTCTGCAAAGTAAAGGCCAACCGCACTATTGAATAAATTAAACAGTTGAGACAAACTTTGGCTGCCAAGGTTGAGCCCATTCTTCATATACATGAGAAGGAGGCAAAAGAAAATGACTGGTATTTAGGGTATTTATCATTAATGGATTTCATAATCTACCTAGTGATGACTCAACTTGATCAGAATTTTCCCGAAGAAGTAAAAAAATTGAAAAAACTAAATGCTTTGAAAGAGAGGTTTCTGAAGATCCCGGAGATCTATGCATACTAAAACTCATCTCGAGCTGTCAAATGCTATAATCCAGTCGAATATTTTGACAGCTTCAAGAGAGAAATCATGAAAAGTGTACCGAATGGTAACTTGTTTAACAGCAGCAACATTAACAAATAGATGGAGATTGAGTGAATTCTTATGATATATTCTTTGGCTTATTTTATATTGTTATACCATATTGTGATTTCATCTATCCCAATCAATATTAGAATGAGAAAGTAACGACATCATGAAAAAAAGAACTGATAAGCTCAGCAGCTTAAATAAAACTAGTTTTGGATAAATTGGTGCTTGGGATTTCGCATGTTAATTTGAGAAAAAATTTTACAGTTATAAGTAATAAGTACTAGGTACTTTATACTTATAAATGAAGATTTTATCAAAGATGCAGGCTAAATTCTGTACTCAAAAGATAGCAAGTGTAGTTGTTCTGAAGTACAATGAACTAGTTGCCGGAACAAACCTTAGATCTCGTATTGAAGAAGCCTATGGTCCTCAAGGTACTTGCGCTATTATCCAGGACTTGGAATCCTCTTTGTTTAAGGGATACCTAACTTCGCTCAGCAGAGGAAGTCCACTCTTCCTATTTATCATAAGTTGGCCAACCTCCCTAAAAAAACCTTGAAGGGGTATATGAGACCTTAAGTTTTTTATTCATCAGGATGGTCCTGCGGGGTTTAAAAGTTTCAAGGCAAATAAGATACCTCAAAAGGAAGCTATTACTTTAACGCTGTTTCTGATTAACCTTTCCCGATTAAGGCTGAGGAATAAAAGCACTTCAATGAGGAAGATCGTAAAATGTTCTCTGGTAACAAATGGGTTTAAGAACTTCCATAATTGTAAGTCTGGCTTAACTTAGGTAAAAAAATGTGAAAAGTCTATCAAAGTTGATTATTGACGTTGGTGCTCTGCTCGCATAACACATTGATGATTATACTCATTCTAAAATACAATCTTATCCTAAAAAGTATCTCCACAAGATCATCAAAAACGGAAGAGGTCATGTTGGTAGAATTCTATACTACTATCCCTTCTAATCAAAAGGAGACACAGAAGATGATTGGTGTGGGTGGCATAATGATCATGGAGCACTTACTGCTCTGACTTCAGCTCTTTACACTGACAAACAAGGATAATAGATCACATATAAGTTGAAAACAGGAGGACTTTTTGCCAAAAACAGGTTTTCTGATCCTGCTCGTATCTTGATACCATCCGACATGTTAGCTTTTCAGCTGGGAGAAAGCATGCAAATACTTTCAGGAGGCTACCTTTAAGCAACTCCGCACTGTGTAGTAAGAAGCTAAGAGCTAGCAGGAAAGCAAGTGGGACGCAATACGTTCGCTCTATTTATGCAGCCAGACCCTCTTTAAAAAATGAAAGTACCTGTTGGAAGAAAATCTGAAGACGTGAACTAAAATGTAGCCTACAAGGTCGCCCCAATTAAGCAAAGATGGGAAAATGGAATTTAGTTTAAACAGTTTCACAAGAACACAATAAAGTTCAATAACTGATTTTAGCTAGCAAAATTATCTGCTTAAAATATAGAAGTCAATTCACTTCATTTGAATGAAATAACGCAAAACTGAAAAATTTAGCTTTTCGGCCTAATAGTTTGGATTGTTTGCAAAGCTGTTATATAGTAATTTAAATAATGAATTAGACTCTGCAGAATTCATACTTGCAACGTTATTAGCTGAAACAATCTTCTAGATAAGCTCACTCACTTCAAAAATCAACGAACAAGATTTCACCAGCTCAGCCCGAACAGCTTTCTCCTCACCAAGTGCCTTCATTTGTCAGCAAGTTGGGTGAGAGGATTGATGGGATCGAAGTTAAGCTGACAAGCATAACAAACGTAGTCAAGCTTTTGCAAAAGTATACGTAGACTCGAGATTAACAATACTAGAAGTAAAAGGAAAATTAGATGATAAAGAAAATCGGCGATATAAGCTGCAAAGGGCAGTGTGGACAAATCGAACTCAAACTAAGATAATTCGACGTACTTAGTAAACAGTTTCGTGATGAGCTTAAGTCATTGGAAAAAATGAAAGGAAACTTAATACTTTAGTAGTTGAAAGCAACCAAGCCTTCTGAAAGAATCAGTTTCAATTCAACTGAACTCTAGTAAAGGCTCAGAGATGAAATCAATAAAAAAATGGAAATCTGTGTGCGCTTAATAAATGCAGGAAGCGGAGAAAAAGGAGTAGTTGAGAAAGTTAATGAGCTAGCTTTTGGGTTGAACCAGCTTGAGAATGAGATAAAGAGAAATCGGATGATGTTTGAGAAAGACATTGATAGAATAAGTGCAGTTCTCAAGGAAAATAGCACTGCTCCTAACAATTACTCAAGAGTTTTATAAAATGACTTAGCTTCGAGAAGTCCAGATAGGCCAATAGCCAAAAGCAAAAGCAAAAATAGCAAGTCTGATAAATCTTTGTCAAAGGGAAAGCAAAATCGTAGCGTAAATCTCATCCACTTGCCGAAATAGTCCACAAAAATCAAAGATTAAGAACTTCGTGAGGCTTTGAGGAAGAAAAAGGAACACAGAGAAAGGCTGAAAGTTAAAAACTGGTGAACTGATGATAATATATGACTATTTTACATGAATGTCTTTAATGAAAATCATTTCATCCTGCTCTTAGACTAGTTTAGATTAATCTTTTCAAGGTCATTACTGATATCTTTAGTGAAGTTTCTTAAATTGAGAGCTTCTACTTTGACCATTTTTAGCTATTCCTGAATTGAAGCCAAAGATTGCAGAGCTGCCTTAATCTATTAAAGATAGGTTTCCCTAGTTTTTATAATATTTTGAGCTTTAATCTTCAATACCTCCATCTTTTCACAATGCTACTTTGCTAACATTTTCTATTGCTATCTTTGGGCTTGTTTTTGCTTCATCTATTTAAACTCTATTTGCCTTTTAACTTCTTCCTGGTCTTATGCTTGAATTATTGTAATTCTCTTATCAAGTCTGGTCAAAAGGTGCGAAAGTTAGCTATAGATTTTGTTGGTAAGGTTGCTGAAGTATGTGACAGTTTTATCATATATTCCTTTAAAAAACATTATTGAAGCAAAATCTTCATCAAAGTCTTGTATCTTTTATTTAGTTAACTCTCTTTGAAGGATATCCGGAATTTGCTATTTATTGCAACACTTAATCTCCTCAGCTAGTTTTATAATCTAATCTTTCAAGGATATGATTCCATTAGTGTCACGGCCGAGCTTTTGTGCCTTTTTCGTATAAACTTCAACTATCTAAGCGCAAATCGACTAAATTTTTAGATTCGATTAGAGTGTAATGTCGTCAATAAAATCTCGGATTGCTAGTTTAGCGCTTTAGCTAAGAATGTTTTCAATGTGTTTGCTGCTAACAAACTGCATAGCTTTTATGTGCTCCATTATAGAATTTTAGTCAGTTTTTGGCTCAAACTTCTCGTTGCTCCCTTTTTCAACCTGCTTAAAGAGTAGTATTCTTTTTTCATTTACAAGAAATTTCAAAAATTCTTGTTACTTTTCAGCAAAAAGAGATTCGTTTTAGTTCTTTAGCTCTGCTATTTTTTGAATTTCTTTATTATAGTCATCTATTTTATGGTCTGAGGCAGCTCTGTTAATGATGACACAAATTCCATTTTTGATGTCTTCAAAAGTTTTGAAGCTCCTATGCAAATTTTTCAATAACTTTGGAAATTTGTCAGCCCTAGCCTCACTAATATGACTCTCATCAACTATCAGCACAATTTTCACATGCAAATAGATATCTAGCAATCTCTGAACAAAGAATGAGTTTGATATCTAGTACTCCTCACCTTTATTGTCTCTGAATCCAGGAGAATCATAGAAAGCCATCCCCTCAATGATAACTTTTGTTGGAACTGATGTTTAAGAATACTTCTGATGGCCAATTCTGATCTTGCTTGAATCACTGGCATTGTCAAGACAGGGCTTGAGGCCATCACAACGAATCACGAGATCATTTCCTGCCAAGAATGACATTATTGTACTTTTGCCTACGCCTGTATCACCAATGACTATCACAGCTTGGCTAGTTTCCTTATCAACAGGAATGGCTTAAAATCCCTAATGAATCAATGACTTGAGTTTAGGAAGGTCAATGGGATTCGATTAATTGTTCATCTCTATGTTTAAATTAGCAACTTAGCAGCCGTATGGTAACTGTGCAGCTAGCAGGATTTGTTAATAAGCAACTAAAGTATTTAATATATTGCAGTTATTTGTAAAAATGGCTTTAATATATAAAGTTTTGATCAAGGTTTGCCTTCTTATTTGATATTTTTCTATTCTTTATCATCTTAGAAGTATTCAGAAATGCTTTGCTTTATTTCTAATTCTGCATTCAGCTCTTTTTATGCCTTATAATGTCTTTATTTCTGTTAATCGTTCTTGAAGGTTCCACTGAATGCTTCCAGCTGCTACTTTACGTTTTTTATGTTCTGAGCAGAATATACAGGAAGAAAGGAGTCTTTTTTTACTTTCTTCACAGGCTTTGAAATTAAGTCAGACTCACTAAAACTAAATGCTGTAAATCCCCTCAAGCTTGGTATTTATTACTTTGAGGCGCTTTTATCAGTAAGAAATGATCTATTTCTAAAGCTTTCAAATTCCAAAAAACTTTATGGTTGCTTCTTTACATCAACGTTTGCCAGCTTTGCGAACATGGAATCTTTCTCAGGATTGTATTCACTTTTGAAGGTTAAAAAGTATGGTTCTTTTACCTGAGATTAGTATACTTGATGCGTTGGAAAGGAGGAAGGGTTTCTAAAACCAGGGGTAATGGGATCTTGGACTGATCTCATAGATTAATATTCACTTTGTCGTGCATTTTTTTATGAAAAGATAGGATAAGGCGCAAAACTTTGTAATGGATTAAAATTCATGTGCTGGGAAGTATAGTAATAATTGGGATTTGTTTATTCTTTCTTTTCAGGAAGCAAGTGCTTCAAGCACTGGTACATCGTCTTTTGAAACTTTATTACTTCATTGATATTTGAAGAGTCAGGCAAGGTTAGCTAAGAGAGACTGTTATTATTATTCTGTCGCGATTTTTATAGATTTTATTTTAGTTTTTCCTAGCCGAAGAGTCTAAAAATAGCAAATAATAGGCATTTGGCTTCATACTAAAGTCGGGATATTTTATCTTCAGCCAAAAACTTTTAGTATTGCCCTCTAAATAGCTGACATATTACTGACTTTGCCTATAAATATAGACGATTCTCTAGCTGAATAAAGATTTGGCAAAGGCAACATCCTCCTAAAAGTCTAAAACTCTCATCATTTGTGATAGCATAGATCTGTTCAGATTGTCAAGATTGAGAGTCTGTAAAATTGAGGTAAGTTGGTCTTTTTATACTTTATCAACTCCTATCATTTATTATTTACAAATATAAATGCGCAACTAATAAAGTTTCAGACTTTTTATATAGTATGATTATCAAATATTGATTCTCTCTCTTTCCTCTGACGTCTTTTGTTGAGCATCTGTTTTTGTACCTACTCTAGCATGCTTTCTTTCTGAATGATTTAAAATTCGTGCTACTTTTGAAAATTGGTTTGAGATTAATTTTGGAAAAAAGTCATAGATAGTACAAAGATTACAACATCACAAAAGCGATTTAGGCCTTGAAAAATTGAAAAATTATATCAAAGCTTTCTTTTGAACTTTTTAAGGACAGACAACAGCCTTTGCTGATGTAATTTGAATGCTTCAAAGGACTTACTATTTACATCCAAATTTTCAACCCTTTTCATTTCTTCCTCCTACTAAAATTATGCTGAAGAGCGCTCTTTTAGATAATATCTCATATTTTTAATCTTCTCTAAATCCTTCAGTTTCAAAGCTTGCTCAATAAACTGGCTTTTGATACCTTTCTTCGGTTTGAAGTAAGACCTTTGTTCATCTACTTTTCTGATATCTGGAAGCTCCATTGAGCCACGAGTTGTATGTATTGCAGCCTTATTCCTGCTTGAACTTAAGTCTTGTGATTGGTTCCTTAGATGGTAAGGCTAAACATGTAGATGATTCCCCATCTTTTAACCTTGAAAGAAAGGGCTTACATGCTCCTCAGTATTATTGAGCTCCTCTATTTGTCGTTTGTACAGCCTTGATTTTTGTGCAAATTTGGGTTCTTATTATCTCAGTGAAGATTACTGTTTGTCAGCGTAGCTACCTTTTTACTTTTAGATATGTTGGCTCATATCAACCACAGCCTCTTATAGTCTCTGCCTTGCAAAGAATGGTTTTACTTTAGTTACGTGTTATTTCAAAGAATTCGCCTTTCTTAAGCTGTTTAGTTTAACTGGAGTCAGATTTTAATGGGAGCAGATGGAAGGAAGCTATGGTATGGACTTTAATTGCAACATTTGTAAATCTCTCTTGAATTGTTTGTTGAGAATAAGTTGGTCTTCCTTTTCTGCTTGTTCTCGATAAAAAGTAAAGAGGCCCTTCTCTTAAGGTATTTCGTCTTCAAAAAGCATATAAATATTATTTATTACTGCCTTAGTTGCATCTTTTGCTTCAATCCTAAAAGCTCAAGACTTAATAAATGTTTATCTGCAATCAATATGGATTGTCCAAAGATTTTCTTTAATTTTTATGAAACAAAAAGTAAATGAAAATTAATTTTATTGAAGCTAAAATTGAAAATTATAGTGAAATGTCTATGTATTGGTTATGATTTGTGAAAGCAGCCTTGGTTCCAGCCCTATTATGAGTTAGTTACAGTAACTTGGTATTTCATGAATTTTTGCCTATGTTATGCCTATTTTTGATTCTCTTATAGTTTTGTTATATTTTATCAGCTGTTTTGGTTGATTTATAATAATAAATCATGGGAGGTTGTGTTGAACCAGGCTATGGATATGGCAATCACCATCACCACGTTCATAACGGATTTAATCATAGTTTTCACACAGGAGGGGTGAGTTTCAGCGGTGGCCTTTTTGGTGGAGGAGGACATCATAACCCAGTGCATCATAACCCAGTGCATCATGGAGGAGGCAGCTTTTTCGGAGGAGGACATCATGGAGGAGGAATTGGAGGAGGGCATCATGGAGGCCATCGTTGATAAAAGATATCATTTTGTTTTAGATCATAAATCATTGTACACCACTAGCTTAGCCAATGCTGCAATAAAATTATTGCCTCTTCAAATCTCTTAATAAATAATTTAAATTTGAATGACTCTGATTATTAACCTATAATTTGCTTATCTGTTTGTTTGTATTTAAATATTACAATGTCTTACCAGAAAAAGTCGCTTATTTTGCAAGAGATAGAGCAGGCGATCCGCAAGAAAGCACAGTAAAAGTCACGAACCAAAGAGCAAGTGGGGTATCTTATATTTTACGAAGCCGACTTTTGCAGAATTCGATCTAAAAGAAAAAAAACATAGTGAGGACCACAAACACCAAAGAACAAAAGGTCTCCTCCATCCAGAAAAACTAGAATTACGAATAATCGCTGAAGACCACTGACAAACATGTGTCTTTGTTTAATAATGAGCAACTAAGCACTCTTGAGGGAGATCTGAAGATGAAAAAGTACAATAATCGCAGACTGGACAAGTTGGTGTCTCTGATTCAGTACATGGTGAGCTCCTCGGAAAAGGTCATAAAGTATATCAGCTCAACTAACTTTGAAGCCGAATTCGCGCTTAAACTATATAGGTCAGATAAGTAAAATCTCCTGAACTAACTCAAAAATCTGACTGTGTAGGACTTTATTGAACCCTACCGAACAAATTAGAAGGCCACTGTCCCTAAAAATGACATTAACTACAATTTACTTCTCGAGGAAAACACAAAGCTTAAAAAGGATGTCATGATTTTGTAGAAATAAGCAGAGAGATATATGAAGGGCTCTTTTCAGTAAAAGTAGCCAGTATAGCTAAAAATAGTTTAGAGATAGGTAATGAAGCTGAAAGAAACTGTAAGAAAACTTGTACCTTTCTAGAGCTTTAAAAAATACATGTAGGTTCTGTAGAAATAAACCAAATTCGAGTCTATGCAGCTCAAGTGTCAGTAGAACAGCAAGAAAGTAGCTGAACTAGAGATAGTTATTGCATCTCTATAAAATGAAAGAAATACGATCATTTAAAACA
>Ga0316217_10002899_pt1 | contig 20201 bp, 22 predicted proteins | sample 1anoAmetaG_FD_203633 | JGI IMG/M metagenome (GOLD analysis project Ga0316217, IMG submission 203633) | Freshwater microbial communities from Trout Bog Lake, Wisconsin, USA - 1anoA | ecosystem: Environmental > Aquatic > Freshwater > Lake > Hypolimnion/Profundal zone | place: USA: Wisconsin...
ATCTATCGTCGTTGCATCCATTGCCCAGACGGACCATCGAACAGTAGTGACAGGTGGTTCAGAATATTTCGGCACAGAACGCCGTGCCAACTGTCGATCAGCAGGAACTGCCCGCGAAAGGATTTGCCGAGAAACTGCAACTCGGCGGTGATGGCCGGTGCGGTACACTTGGTGCCGTCGAATGCTTCCAGTTCGTACTGCTTGGCGTGCGGCGCGGCGATGGACTGCACGAATGAACGCGGCACCAGCGACACGTCCGCGCCGGTATCGAGCAACATCGGTACGTCGTGAATTTCGATGCCCTTGGACTTCACGGTCGCCAGCGCCAGCGGTGCCGGTGGATCAAAGCGCGCCGTGTCATAGGCCGGCATGATCCATCTCCCGGACTTCCAGCATGAAATCGGCGGCATCTTCCTGATGGGCCAGCTTGGGCGTGTGAATTTTGGCGGCGCGGGGCGTAGGCGTGGCATTGGCCTGCGCTTGCACGCTTAAATGAACGCGCGTCCCCTCGGGCAATGCCAGCGGCTCAAGCAGGCGGAATGCACCCTGGCTGAAGATGGCATCAACATGGCGAACCATGGAATGATTATAACCGAGCGCCGTTCGGTCGTCGAGTACACGCCGGTGCGCCTTCAAGGGGCCAGCCGATCCCGCCGCCACAGTAGAAAATCGCGCCCATAACCTACATCGCCGGTATTTTATGCCGACAAAGCAAGAGTTTTGCGGACATGCGGAAAGGGCCATTTGATGGTCCAAGTCATGCTCAAACGCGCTCAAAGTTGGCTCGTAATGGCTCCGGGCGTGTCGGAATGGGTTCAAATCGTGTCAACTTTCCCCGCCCGCTTTATAGCAAGAAACATCAAAAGTATACACTTCCATCAAAAAGTGTATACTTTTGTATACTGAGAGTGGTGTTTGCACCACGGTCCCTCCGGCCAAGACGGCAATATATCAGCAAACCAATGGGGGAAACGTTGCATGACGTTGCATTGGCCAGACCCGAAGGGGAGCGAAGTCAGAGCCGAAGGCCGGTGTACAAGGGGAACAGGCAAAGGCGGCCGGCGCGGCGGCGGGGCGATGGATGGCAAACTTCAATCCCCCGGTTAGACTACCGCCATGGCCGCGATTCCGCCGGTTGATTCGCCGACGATCCATCAGCAGCGCGAGCAGCAGTTCATCGAACACGTCGAACAACTGTTGCGCGATCATCGCCTGCTCCTTCCCACGCAGCGCGGGCGGCGCGCGCCGGCGTCGTTGCGCGTCGATGTCGCCCCCGGCGACCGCGGCATGGACCTCAAACGCACCATGATGGAACTGGGCCGGCCCGATCGCCAGCTTGAAGCCACCATGCCCACCGGAAGGTCACTGGCGATGGCGGTGGCGCGGCAGCGGTTTTGGCTTTTTCATAAGACCATCGCGCGGATGCACGTGGCGGTGGCGCCGCCGTGGCGCGATCTGGTTTCCGGCCGGCCGACCACGCCGATGTCGGCCGGGGATGTCGCCAAGACGATTGGGCAGGTTCCACCGCCGCTGGGCGATGTGCCGCTGACGGTGGTGATCATGTCCAGCAGCGGGTTTACCGCTGATGCCCGCAAGATGGCCGAACACGCCGCCAACCGTTATGTGATATTGGTGGAAGCGATGCCGACGGGTGAATGGGTGGTGCATACGCCGGCGGAACTGGCCGATATCGCCGAGCTATTCGATCTGGAGGCCAGCGCGGCTAAACGCCGGCGTGTCCGCGATGCCATCGAGGCCCACCGGGTGGAATTGCTGTCGGGAAGTTTGGCGGCGGACAAGATCGCCGCGGCGACCCATTTGCCGCTGCAACTGGTGGAAGCGGAGATAAAATTGTACGCTGGTGAGAATACCGGATTGGCGGCTCGCAAGCTGGAGGGAAAGCTGGTGCTTTTCCGCCAGGGCGACACCGCCCCGGCCGTAACAGGTGCCGATATGCCGTTCATCGAACGCGTTAAAGCCTTGTTCGCCCGCAAGGGCGAGGTGGAAAAGAAGATCGCTTTTCTAAGCGAGCGTCGTGCCGCGTTGGATCAGCAGCGCGATGCCAGCTACACCGACATGAGCGCCCTGGAAAAGCGCGAGGGCGATCTGCGCACGGAATTCAAGCAGGCCGGTGGCGAGCTTTCCAAGCGGCGCATCACCGGGCAGCTTTTGCAGTTGCGCAAGGATATCGAGCGGCGGCAGCAATTGCTGTCGATGCTCAATCAGCAGATCAACATCGTCAACACGCATTTGCACAATTTGAACTTGCAGCAGCAGGGCCATGCCGCCAAGCTGCCCGACAGCGAGGAACTGGCCGCCGACGCCGCCAAGGCTGAGGACGTGCTGGCGGAATTGCAGGCATCATCCGAGGCGGCAGAAAGCAGCAGCGCGGTAACCGCGGGCGGATTGAGCACCGAAGAGCAGGCGTTGTATGAAGAGTTAACCCAGGAGGCGGCCAAGGAAAGTGCGGCCGCGAAGGGCGAGCCGGCGGGAACGGTTGCCGCGGAAGTCGCGCCATCACCGGCGGTGGCGCAACCGCAGCCTGCGGTGCCGCAGCGGAATCGCTCGCAGCCGGAGGCGGGTTGAGGGGTTAAATCATGGCGTTAATCGACAGACTTTTCGGGCACAAGAAGACGCTCAGCGAGCTGGATCGCACCGAGTTGCGCAAGGAAGAAATCCTGCTGACCAAGCAGCGCGACAAACTTTTCAAGCGCATCGCGCAGATCAGCACCGACAAGCAAAAAATCTTCCAGCAGGGTGCCACGCAAAAAAGCCCGGAATTACGTAAGGCTCTGGCCCAGGACTTCGAGCTGAAAACGCAGGAACAATTGATGTCCGCGCGGGAACTGACGCTGCGCAGCAAAGAGCTGATGACCGTCAGCCGCGTGCGCATGTTGAAGGAAAACCGCGGCAAAAACCCGCTGGCCGGCCGGTTGAATCTGACCGATCGCGACGTGGCGAAGATCGGCCAGTGGATTGAAGATGATGCGGTTTCGCAGGACATTTACCAGGAACGGCTGGACATGCTGCTGTCGGCCGGCAGCCAGGCCGACAAGGATGCGCTGGAATCCGCCGGCCTGACGCAAGCCGGCCAGGACCTGATGAATATCTGGAGCGAAATGGATCGCGGCAAAGTGAAGCCCGATCAGGCGTTCACCAAGGCGGATGAAGCGGTGCGCCGCAAGCAACCGGGTGCGGATTCGCAGGCGTAAATTTTCGCGGGTAACCTATGGGACTATTCAAAAACAAAGACGAGCGGCGGATCGAGCGTGAGATGAAAATCCGGTCCGGGTTGCGGTCGATTGAAAAATCCATCCGCGAGCAGGAAAAGTTTTCCGAGGATTTCATCAAGAACGCCCAGCAGGCCCGCAAGATCGGCGATAACAACCAGTACCTGTTCATCCGCGGGGCGCTGAAGAAAACCGCCACGGTGAAAAAAATGCTGGAGCGGCAATTGCTGGCCATGAAAAATGCCCTGCTGATCCAGAAGCAGGCGCAGGCGTCGCAGCAGTTTGCCGAGTCGATGACGCTGATGGCCCGCGAAATTGGCCGGGTGTTTGGCGAACTCGATCTCACGCAAACGCAGAGCCAATGGGAACGGGCGGTGGCCCAGGCCAGCAGCATGGAAGAGCGCATGGAACTGTTTTTGGATTCGATGGAGCAGTCGGCCATCGCCGGCCAGGGCCAAAGCAGCGGCAGCGAGCTGGTGAGCGACGATGAAATCGACCGCATGATCGCCGCGGATGTGTTGGCCGGGGAAAAAGCGGAGTTGGGGAAGTTGGATCAGTTGGAAAGCGAAATCGCCAAGGAATTGGGGGCGGATAAGCAGAAGGATTGAGGATATTGCCGATGCGATATTGCCGATTGCCGATTGCCGATTGCCGATTGACAATTTGCCCCCACCCCAGCCCTCCCCCGGAGTACCAGGGGAGGGGGAAGTTCTTTGTATTTCCAATTGGCAATCGGCAATTGGCAATTGGCAATTCCTATGTCTGAACCCACTCGCACCAAACTCTCCGTCAAGCAGGAAAAGGCCGTCCTGGTCGGCGTGATTCTTCCCGGCTCGACGGCCGATCCGCGCGATCCGCTGGGGGAACTGGCGTCACTGGCCAAAACCGCCGGGGCCAAGGTCATGGAAACCGTGCTGCAAAAGCGCCACAAGGTTGATGCCGGCACCTATATCGGCACGGGAAAGGCGGAAGAAGTCGCCGACGCGGCCATCAAGCACAAAGCCGATGTCGTGATCTTCGACAACGATCTTTCGCCGGCGCAGATCGGCGCGCTGGAACGGCTAATCAACAAACGTGCCGACAGCCCGCTGGGCAAGGGCATCAAAGTGCTGGATCGCTCGGAGCTGATCCTGGATATCTTCGCCACCCGCGCGCAGACCCATGAGGCCAAGCTTCAGGTGGAACTGGCCCAGATGCAATACACCTATCCGCGGCTGACGCGCATGTGGGGCCACCTGGAGCGTCTCAACAGCGGCGCGGCGGCCAGCATTGGCACGCGCGGCCCCGGTGAACAGCAGTTGGAAATCGACCGCCGACTGGTCCGCAAACGCATCGGCCGGTTGAATGACGAAATCGAAAAAATTCAGGAACGCAAGAGCCGGCAGGTGGCCCAGCGCAACGCCACGCATTTTACCGTGTGTATCGTCGGCTATACCAACGCCGGCAAAAGCACGCTGTTTAACACGCTGACCAGCGCCGGCACGTATGCCGATGACAAACTGTTCGCCACGCTGGACACCAAAACCCGCGCCTGGAAGCTGGAGCGCAGCATGGAGGCGCTGCTGAGCGACACGGTCGGTTTCGTGCGCGATTTGCCGCACAATTTGGTGGCCAGCTTCAAAGCCACGCTGGAAGAGGCGGTTCACGCCGACCTGCTGCTGCACGTGCTGGATGTTGGCCATCCCCATGCCGAGCAGCAGTTCAAGAGCGTTCACCAGGTTTTGACCGATATCGGCGTAGCCGACAAACCCGAGATTTTGTTGCTGAACAAAATCGACACTCCCGAAGGCGATGCGCATTATCCCTTCTGGCGAACCATGAACCCCGAGGCCATTCCCATCAGCGCCAAAACCGGTGCGGGGCTAACCAAACTGGTGGAAGCCGTTCACAACGAATATCGCGGCATGCTGGTTGATGTGCAACTGCAGCTCGACACCGAAAATGGCAAGCTGCTCAGTTTCATCGAAATGCATTGCCAGGTGCTGGAACGTGATTATGTGGATGCCAAGACGGTGATAACCGCCCGCATCGGGAAAAAGACGCTGGCCGATTTGATGCGGAACAATCAGGTGGAAGTGAAGCAGATGAGCGACCTAAGCTAAGTGTGCTGCTTGCGGAACGACAACATAAGCGCAACGGAAAATGGACGACTATTCAACATCAGTTGTGGTTTACGGGGAGAGTTGCGTGGTAACTGCAACGCAAGCTGGCGGCGTCTGGAAGGCTCAGGGAGAGTTTCAGAAATCCCTGGTTACCGGCGAGGCGGGCCAGACCGCCAACGCCGCGATCGCGAACTGGAAGCAAGTTGTGGAGGAGGCTTTCGGCAACTGGGCGGAACATTTCGGCAGAAGATGATTTGGGTTTCCAATGGGTACAGGCGGCATCAGCCGACCGATTCTTTGTGATCTGGAGTAACCGCTGTGCCAGCCACCACTATTCGTATCCGTGCCAAGTCGCTGCAAGCCTTGAAGGAGATGGCGGCCATGACGGGCCGTCCGTTGCAGGATGTACTCGACCACGTGATTGAGCAGCAGCAGCGACGGTTGTACTTGGAAGGGCTGAAAGCGGATTACGCCGCTCTGGCCCCGCGCGCCGCTGCGCGACGGAGTGCCGTCACTCCGCGTCCCGGCTAACCAATCCTGCTTACCCCGGTTGTGTCATCGCCACCGGCGTGTACGTCACGTTCGCCGTCTGATTCTTCTTCACCGTGATGCCGCCAAGCTGCCCGATCCATTTCAGTTTGCCGGTGGCTTTGTCGTATTCCTCGTGCGAATTGAAACGTTCGCGGCGAAGCAGTTTTTCCACTTGGCTGATCTTGGCCCAGCCGCCGTATTCGTTCTTGAAGTACCCCAGTTCGATCCGCCAGATCACTTGATCGCCGGTGTCGCTGTGAAACTGCTTGTCGCGGATCAGTTGCATCAGCACCACCGCCCGGTCGTGATCGCCCTTTAGCAGGAGAATATCGCTACGATTGATAAACGCCGACGGCACGTTGATGATGGCGGTGATTTCTTTGCGATCATCATCGGTAAATTCGCCGGCATCCGGTTTGGCCGGCTCCTCGTTGTACCAGTCCATGTTCACGCCTTGCAGCACCGTGCCGTCGGGAAGATTCAGTTGCAGGTTGTACGGGGTATCGGCCAGCAGCTTGGCAAAGGTGATCGTGTGGCCGTTGATCGCCCCCGGGCTGGTGGATTTGACATCCGGATCGCTCACCACGGCGACGGCGGATTTCACTTTCATATCCTCCGGCACTTGCAACACGATCATCTCCCCGGCCAAGGCCAAAGTGGATACCAACATCACCAGCAAAGCGACAACGGCGGCACGCGGCATGACAATCCTTTGGAAAAACACCAATCGACGCACAATCCCGATCCATCAATTTGTACCCACCCACTTGCCAACGGTTGAAGAAGGCTTTATATTCTTTACTTTAGTGAACGTAACATTTCCTTTTATGATGGAGGCAACGTATGGGCATTCGTGAAACGCTCAACAAGAATCCGGCTATTGCCACTGGTGCTACGGCCGCAGTCATTGTGGTGGCGTTGGTTTTTATCGTCATGCAGTTGATGCCAAACCGGCCGCACATCGTCACCAAATCGTGGTATACCGATGATGACGGCACCACTTGGTTTAAGGACGGTTTGGAGAAGATTCCGCCGTTCGATCACAATGGCAAGGAAGCGGTGCGCTGCTTTGTCTATAAGTGCAAGGGCACGAAGTTCGTCGGTTACCTGCAAAAATACTCGGATATCGGCAAGGCGAAGATGGAAAAGGCGCAGGCGGACAAGGATCATCCCAATGCCAATCCCATGATCATGATGGAAGTGGAAGGTGAGCAGTTGATCAAGAAGCCCGGTGCCGGGAACCCTTGGGTCAACCAAATGCGCGATCAGGAACAGGCGATGAAGATTTACCAGGTCAAAGCCCCGGATGGCTCCGATGCACCGGTGGAAGCGTTGCCGGCGGATTGAGTTTGCCGCTTGGACCACGCCAACTTGGTGCCACGCAATGGATTGCACGGCGATTCATCTCAACCCGCAACAGCAGGCAGCGGTGGCACATGGCAATGAACCACTGCTGATTATCGCCGGCGCGGGCACCGGCAAGACCGCCACCCTGGCGGCGCGGGTGGCGCGGTTGATCGACACCGGCATCAGTCCCGGACGCATCCTGCTGCTGACTTTCAGCCGGCGGGCGGCGGCGGAGATGATTAAGCGCGTGCAGGGGATTTTGGCCAACGGGCCGAAGAAAACCAGCGTCGATGCCGGCAGCCGGATTTGGGGCGGAACTTTTCATGCCATCGCCAACCGCGTGCTGCGGATTCATAATAAATCAATCGGGCTGGGCGATGCCTTCACGGTCATCGATCGCAGCGACAGTGAAGATTTGCTGGATGATGTGCGCGGCGAACTGGGGCTGGATAAAACCGATGTGCGCTTCCCCAAGAAGGGGACGTGCATGGCCATTTACAGCCGCTGCATCAACGCTCGTGAGCCGATTGAAGAATCGCTGCAAAAGCATTTTCCCTGGTGCCAGGATTTTCCCGAGCAGCTTCGCCAGCTTTTTCGCGCGTACACCACGCGCAAGCAGCGGGACAGCGTGCTGGATTATGACGATCTGCTGTTGTACTGGACGCATTTGATGGAAGAACCACCCCTGGCCGAGGATTTGCGGCGGCGTTTTGATGCCGTGTTGGTGGATGAATACCAGGACACCAATCGCTTGCAGGCGGAGATATTGAAGTCAATGCGGCCCGATGGCAGGGGGCTTACCGTCGTCGGCGATGATGCTCAGAGCATCTACGGCTTCCGTGCCGCTACCGTGCATAACATTCTGGAATTCGGCCAGACCTGGCCGGGGGCGACGGTTTTGAAGCTGGAGCAGAATTACCGCAGCGTGCAGCCGATTTGCACCGCCACCAACGCGGTGATTGCCCAATGCCCCAAGCGGTACAACAAGGATTTATTTTCGCTGCGCGGCGGCGAACAAAAACCCCGGCTGGTGACCGTGGTGGATGAAGATCAACAGTGCGACTATCTCATCAGCCGGATATTGCAGCATCGCGAAGCCGGTGTCACGCTGCGCCGCCAGGCGGTGTTGTTCCGTGCAGCCCATCACAGCGATGCCCTGGAAGTGGAGCTTTCACGGCGGAACATTCCTTTTGTGAAATATGGCGGCTTGAAATTCCTGGAAGCGGCGCACGTTAAAGATGTGCTGTGCATTTTGCGCCTGGCGGAAAATCCGCACGATACCATCAGTGCCCTGCGCCTGCTGCAAATGCTCGATGGCATTGGCCCGGGCTACGCACGTAAGGCGGTCAATCGGCTGGCCGAGGCGCAGTTCGATTTGAAAAGCTGGCAAACTTTCACCCCGCCTGCCGCCGCGGCCGTGCAATGGCCGGCGATGGTCGAACTGCTGCTGAACCTGTCGGCCAACAAGTTGCCCCTGCCCGAGCAGGTGGCCAAGGTCAAACAGTTTTATTCACCGATTCTGGATCGCCGCTACGATCAGGCCCAGGTGCGCCGGCGTGATTTGGAGCAGCTTGAGCAGATCAGCCACAGTTTTGCCTCCCGGCAACAAATGCTGACCGATCTGACGCTCGATCCGCCCGCCAGCACACAGGATTTGGCCGGCCCGCCGCTGCGCGACGAAGATTATTTGATTCTCAGCACGATTCATTCGGCCAAAGGTTGCGAGTGGGATGCGGTGTATGTGATCCACGCCGCCGACGGCAATATTCCTTCGGACATGGCCACCGGCAGCGAAGAGGAAATCGAAGAAGAGCGGCGGGTGTTTTACGTGGCGTTAACCCGCGCGCGAGATTTTCTTGAAGTGGTGTTTCCGTTGCGTTACTACCAGTATCGGCGCGGCACCAGCGACCGGCATAGCTACGCCCAACTCACCCGCTTCATCCCCACCGACCTGGCCGGGCATTTTGAGAAAGTGAGCTTGGAACCCCCGGCGATGGTTGATGCCCCCTGCGCCCAGGAAGTTTCCGGCCGCATCCGGCAAAAAATCGCGGCGATCTGGTAAGGTTTCCGCTCTCTGCTTTTCGCCTTCCGCTTTTCTTCACAGGCCGTCATACGAATCACCGGTGCCGATTTCCTGCACCTCGCGCGTTTCCGATTTCGGGGCTTTGCTCTGGGTCACCGACGGCAGCGGGAATTCACCCACGGCGTCGATCTTATCGAACGTCGGCATCAGTCCATGTGTTTCCAGCCATTTAGCCACGGCCACTTGCAACGCTTGATCGAGGTCTTCAATCACCGCCTTGGGTAGCTTGGCCAGATAGGCCGACGCTTGATCGCCGTATTGCTCGCGGGCGCGGGCCTGCATATTGCCAATAACGCTGCGGGCGTGGCTATCGCACATGGGATCGGCCGGCTGGCGTCGGCCCACGTAAATCGATTGCGGTGGTTCCACCGCCTGCTCGGCCAAGGCAAACGCCGCCTGCCGGGCCTGCTCGCGCGTGGCAAATCTGCCCTGGTAATCCTGGCCGTTGAGCGAATACGCAAAATTTCCCGTGGTGGTCGTTTCGTCTTTGGTTGGAGTGACCTTCATAATATACCTCGTTGATTACTTCGGAATTGTAGGCTTTCCCCCATACAGCCGACTACGGTGATTTTTTTCGCCACCACCGCCAAAGCTAACCTGCTGACACGTCGGGAATGGTTATTTCAGACATTCAAGCATTCAAAACAATCATTCGTCCGCTTGGCAAGTCCACATTGAACCGTCGGCAATCGTGTTGCATAACTCATTTATTTACCATGACTTATGAACTAAATAGGGGGCATTTTAGTGTCAGGCACGGCAATTGCTACGATGCTATCTGCTTAGGAACGAAATGGCTCGGAATTCGGGTTGGGGTTGGGGCCGTTTCGACTTAGCCGTTGCGCGGCCATAGGTTCAAAACGAATGGTTATTTTGAATAGGTAACTATTCAAAATAACCATATTTCCATGGCGCTACGCAATTTAATGACTATCGCCATTTGTGTCATAACTCATTTGTTTTCCATCACTTACAAACAATCTGAACGTTATTTCTGCGTTAGGCACGGCAATTGCATTAGTACCTTTCGTATCGAGTAGCGAAGTGACTTGGATCGTTTGATTGTAAATGGAGTGAGTTATGGTTAGCACGCAAGCAACGCCTGTGGCAGAAGCCAGTTCTTTCTTTCGTAACTTTCGCTTGGTAGGCGAATGCCCGGTGATGGCTGGTTTGAAAAAGACGGCGGCAGAAATCGCCCCGCGCCGGTCCACCGTGATGATTCTTGGTGAAACCGGCAGCGGTAAGGAAATGCTCGCCCGGTATATCCATCAGAATTCTGATCGCAACACCAAGCCGTTTATCGCCGTCGATTGTTCGGCTCTCAGCGACACCCTGTTTGAAAGTGAAATGTTCGGCCATGTGAAAGGCGCGTTTACCGGCGCCACCCGCGATGCTCTGGGTTTCATCCGCGCCGCCAATGGCGGTACGCTCTTCCTCGACGAAATCGGTGAACTGAGCATCCACCTGCAAAGCAAGTTGCTGCGGGTGATCCAGGAAAAATGCGTGGTTCCCGTGGGTGACTTCCACCCGCAGCCGGTGGATATCCGCGTCATCACCGCCACCAACCGCTCCTTGGACGCGATGGTGGCCCAGGGCAAGTTCCGCCAGGACTTGTTCTTCCGGCTTAACGTGGTGGTTTTGAAGCTGCCGTCACTGCGCGAACGGCTTGCCGACATCCCCGCGCTGGCCGAGCACTTCCTGAAAACCCAGGCCGATTTGTACAAAGAACCGGCCAAACACCTCTCGCCCGAGGTCGCCGAAGTTCTGCAAATGTATTCCTGGCCGGGCAACGTGCGTGAATTGGCCAACGTGATGGAACACGCGCACGTGATTGCTTCCGGTGGCGAAGTGACCTTGGCGGCGTTACCGCCGCGGTTGCAGGCGCCGCTGGTGGGTGGTGATGCGGCGGTGGACGATCTCTCGTTGGAAGACGTGGAACGTTGTGCCATTGCCAAGGCGTTGAAGAAAGTGAACGGCAACAAAGCCGCCGCCGGCCGCATGTTGGGCATCAATATTCAGAAGCTCAATCGCCACATTGTCCGCTTGGGAATTCAAGTGGGAGCCGAATAAGCGCGCGTTAAACGCGACCTCGTATTTCGGGAGGACGAACATGGATTGGTTTAAGCTAGACCTGAAGCCGGTCGCGGCCTATGACTTGTCAGGCGGTGGAATGCCCTCTGGTCAAGAGTCTTCACGGATGAAGCCAACCGTTTCTCCCCGGCTTGCCCGGCAGGCTTTCCGGCGCACTTGGGCTGGTTGGGGCATGACACGCTATGGCCGCCGCAGTTTTGGCGACCGCGCGCCAGCCGCGAGCCGATCCAGTCTTTCGGCCAATGCGTACTAGGCTGCCTATTCGATTTAAAAAACTCCTTAGACTCTCCGCCTCCGGTTCATACTCCCGGAGGCGGTTTCATTTTATAGTCCGGCCAATTTGCGGGGATTGGTGCTCGTCAACCGCTTAACTGTATCGGCACTGGTCAACTGCTCGGCGACTTTCAGGCCGTCGATGCGTTTGACCATGCTGGAAGATTTGTGAAGGTCGGTGCCGATGGCAAAATAGCGGTCTTCCGTCAGCAGGCGGGCGGCGGTGCGATAATTGGCCGAATCCTTTGGCTCGGTGAGCGTCCAACTGTTCAGTTGCAGCAACACGCCCATCTCTGTCAAGCAATCGATCACGGCATCATCGCACTGCAAGGCCGCCACGCGCTCGGGATGAGCCAGTACCAGTTTTAGACCCTGGCCTTGCAAATGGGCAATCACCGGCAGCAACGCTTCGGCGGCGTCGCTCCACACCTCGGCCCAAAAATCAAACAGGGCATATTCTCCGGCCAGGCGGTAGGTGACGATCTGGGACTTGGCCAGCGGCATGAGGCCGGAACCCAGGTTCAGCAGATTCATTTCCCCGCCGCACAGCAATTGCAGCCCCACCTGAGCGCGATCCAGTTCGGCTTGCAGATGCTGCACCGATTCAGCGATCCCTTGCACGTTATTGTGCGGCAGGTCGGGCCAGACGTGCGGCGTGCAAAACGCATGGGTATAGCCGGCCTCCACCAGAATGCGGGCGCAGGCGATGGACTCCTGGCAGTTAGCGCAGCCATCATCCACACCGGGAAGCAGGTGGGCGTGTACGTCAATTTTACCAATGGGGCGATCAATCATGTTTAACACCTTGGAAGTGCAGATCATACCTGACCCCGGTGTAAATCCAAATTTGGCATTCGACACTTGGCATTCGGCATTGCCACCGGTACTTTGGCCTACATGATCATTCTTCCCAGCATTGACCTGAGCGGCGGACAAGTGGTGCGGCTGAAGCAGGGCGACTATAGCCAGAAGCTAAGCTACGCGGTCGATCCCGTTGATACTGCCGCGGCGTTTGCCGCCGCCGGGGCCAAATGGATGCATCTGGTCGATCTGGACGGCGCCAAAGCCGGCAAGCTGGCGCAATTGGAACTGATCCGCAAAATCATCGCGTCTACGCCAGCCTTGCAAGTTGAAGTGGGCGGCGGTGTGCGCGACACCGACGATATCGACCGCCTGCTGGCCGCCGGGGCCAAACGCGTCGTGGTTGGCACCCGTGCCCTGGAAGCCTGGGATTGGTTTGAAAAGCTGGTTCACGAGCCGGCCTACCACGGCCGCATCGTGTTGGCGGTGGATGCGCGCGAAGGCCTGATCGCCACCCGCGCCTGGACGCAAACCACGCGAAAAAAAGCCGTCGAGGTGGCCCGGCAAGTCAGCGCCTGGCCGCTGGGCGCGATTCTTTACACCGACGTGGCCAAGGATGGCATGTTGCAAGGCCCCAATCTGACGCACACCCGCGAACTGGCCCTGGCGGGCAAAGTTCCCGTGATCGCCAGTGGCGGCGTGGGTTCGCTGGAACACATCAAGCAGCTTATGCAAATCGGCGTCTGGGGCGCGATTGTGGGCCGCAGTCTTTACGAAGGCAAGGTGGATTTGCCGCAGGCGATTGCATTGACGATCCATTAGCCTTGACCTTTGGCCGGGTTGTTTCGGGGAACACGCGCTCCGCTGGCGCATTGTGGCAAACCGGAATAAATTTGCCGTATCGCTTTCCGCGCCGTGGCGCGATATTCTTCCCCCAACCATGTTGCACACGCTGGCATTGATAAATTACCCGTGGACAGACCCCACCGCCCCCACCGCCCTTACGCTGGGACCGATCCACCTGTTTAACGTCTATATCCTGGGGCCGATCCATATCCGCTGGTACGGCATTTCCTATTTGCTGGGATTTGTGCTGGCGTACCTGCTGCTGGGCAGGTTGCGCAATTCGCGCGTTCTACATTTGAGCAGCGAAAAAATGGGCGATCTGATCGGTTGGCTGGCGTTGGGTGTGGTCGCTGGTGGCCGCACCGGCTGGTGGATCTTTTATCACAAGCCCCCCGAAAGCTTGCCAGAAAAATGGTGGGAGCCCATCGCCATCTGGCACGGCGGCATGAGTTTCCACGGCGGTTTGGCAGGCGTCATCCTGGTGCTGCTGGTCTGGAGCCGGCTTACCAAATCCGCCTTTCTCAACATCGCCGATTGTTTGGCGCTGGTCACGCCCATCGGTTTATGCCTGGGCCGGATCGCCAATTTCATCAACCAGGAATTATGGGGCCGCGGCCCCACCAACGTGCCTTGGGCGATGATCTTTCCTTTTGACAAACTGCAACTACCGCGCCACCCCTCGCAACTGTACGAAGCCTTGTTGGAAGGCCCGCTGCTGCTGGCCATCGTCTGGCTGACCAAGCGCCTGCCCAACCGCCGCGACGGTTACATTTCCGCCGTGTTCGTCGCCGCCTATGGCATCATTCGCTTTAGTGTGGAATTCACCCGCGAGCCGGATGCGCAACTGGGCTACATCGCTTGGGGTTGGCTGACCATGGGCCAAATCCTCAGCACGGTGATTTCCATTATTGGCCTGGCGTGGTGGTGCTGGTTAAAGCGCAATAGTAAGCTGGCGACGTTGGCACCGGAAACGACAACGGAACTGAAGCAGGCATCAAAGCCGGGGAAAAAGTAGGACGGGCGTCAGCCCGTGTCAGTACGTCTGCGATGGTAACCGAATAGGCAGGTGCAAGTCTTCTTCGGCCAGCCGTTCTCCGGCCCGTAACCGAAAGCAACCGCGTGGCCGCCAAGCCAGGTGGAGAGCAGCCCACCATTGGGTCCGAACCGTCCTTCCATGAAGATGGCCAACGAACTGAAAATCGGATGCGGGAGATCCACCTGTTCGGTTTGGCGGGAGGGGAGGCCGGGACCAACCGGCTTTCCCTATCCCGATCGGTTAACGATGAAGGTTACTCGACAAATTAACGCGGTTGCGGACCCTGCAAAACTGCCGGCCCAAGCGTACGGTCCATTACCTCACATCGCCTTGTACACCAGCATCGGCCGCAAAGTCCGCACTCGGCTCACCAGTTCCGCTTCGGCCTCCAGCACTTTGCGAACATCCTTATACGCACGGGGCGATTCATCACGTAATTGATCGGCCAGCCTTGGATCAAACCATACGGACCCCATCTGATATTTCAGATCATTGGCCCGAAAACTCTCTTTCGCCTGGGCGCGCGAAAATCGTCTGCCGGCGCCATGAGCGCTGGAGTTCAGCGATCGTTCGCACCCTTTGCCGATGACGTGATAGCTCAGGGTGCCCATCGAGCCGGGAACCACGCCCGGCTTGCCGGTAGCGGCGGGCATCGCCCCTTTGCGATGGACGTAGAACGAGCGATCCCCGTGTGATTCCAGCACTACGTGATTGTGATCGCAACGAATCGTTTGCGGTTCCGCAACCTTGGCCGACAATCGGCGGCCAAGAATCTCGGCGACGATCCGTCCCATCGCCTCTCGGTTGCCTGCGGCATAGGAACGCGCCCAATGGACATCATTCAAGTACGCTTGGCCTGCTGGACTTGAAGCATCAAGCGCGAGCATCTTTTCCGCGGTCAATTGCCCGCGTGAAAGATGATGGGCGCGGATCAACTGGCCCATTGCCCGAGAACCGCTGTGGATCATCAGCCAGAGACGATTTTCTTCATCCGCTTGCAATTCGACGAAATGGTTTCCGCCGCCCAGCGTGCCGAACTGCATCGCCCCTTCTTCGCGAACCGCGGAATTGAGTGATAAATCGCTGAGTGACTGTGACGTGACTTCCTCCGGCATGGCCAGCGTGCGGCGGCGATGTCGCCGCACGCCGGGAATCTGCTCGGAAAGATCGCGCAGAATCAGGCCGGCCGTCCTGGCATCTTTTAGCGTGTCGGCATTAACGTCGAACGCCATCGCCAACATGCCGCAGCCAATGTCGCCGCCGACCGCGGCGGGATACAGCAGCGTTTCCGTCGCCATCACCGTGCCGACGCAAACATCCGCTGCTAGATGCACATCAGGCATCACCGCCACATGCTGCACATCATCCAAGCGGCGAATCCACTCCAGCGCCTTGGCCACGGCCGTTTCCAACGATTCGGCGACCCAGAAATAAATCGGGGCCGGTTCATTAGTGCTCATAGCCGCACCTCGCTTTCCAGCACGGGCAAAAATGTCAGGTCCGGGGCGCGTTTCCGGCAGATTTCCCGGGCCACGATGGTCCGCAGAAACGGCCCAACCCGCGCCAAATGCTCATAGAGGATGGCCGGCTCAATCTGTGTGCGCGCCGGCACGACCAATCGCACCAGTAGCCGCGAGGCGTTGGGCGCAGGTTCCACCGCATCCACATATAAATCCCGCAACACATCATCATGGCATTCGCCGGCCATCGCCAAACTCAACGCATCGCGCACCTGGGCGCAAAGCTGAAGGGTCTTGTGATCGTGCCGTCGATTGTGGCCAGACGTAGAAACATCATCCGCTAACAGCGCCGCGGCAAAATCGGGATCGACATCCTGGAAACTCCGCCGGCGCGAATACTTCTTGTGATTAGACAAAAACAACTCCTGTGCTTGCCGCGCGGAATGGCCTTTCGCCGTCAAACGACGTCGCTATTTCAGCGCAGCAAAAACCGTCTTACTTGTTGAATGAAAACTAAGGAAGAATGTGAACCCCAGCCGCCGACCGGATTAGGAAACCGTCGCGGCGGAGTTCGCAGTCGCAGAATTGTGTGTCATGCGTTGCATGGGCCACCTCACGGACAAAAACGAATCCGAATCAAGTCAACCACTCCGAGGAGGGCGTCGCATAGCTAACAAAAGCCATGCGAGCCAGCAAGATTGTTCTGCCTGCTGTCCCTCCCATTTTGCCTGCGGCAAAATGGAGGCGGCGGGATTTGAACCCGCGTCCCGAGATAACCCAAATGCCGGCCTCTACATGCTTAGTCGATCGTTTAATCTCAACGCCCGCGTCGGGGATCGCCACTCTCCGCGTGCGTCCAGACATCTTTATCTCGCCTTCCGGCCAACGTCAGTTCCAGAAAGCCAGCCCGCTAATTGCAATCCATCGGTCGCAGACATTCCAGTGGATTGAGGTCGCCTTTTATTAGGCAGCCATACGAACCGAAGCGGCTTGGAAGCCGACTCGGCCTGCAACATCATTGTTGGCAGTTAGTGTTTGCTCACGTGATTAACCAGGCCAAGTGAGCGTCCTGGGCATGCCACCGACACCGTAGCCATCCGGTCGATACCAGTCGCCCCCGGTGTGTGGTTGAACTTTCAAAGAGCGGAAGCATTGTAGCGGATCGATTGGCCAATTGCCAATTGGCGATTGTAAAGCCATGGCGAATTTGGCAATTGCATTCAATCCTGCGATAATCCACGCATCGTGTTGCAACTGGATTACGCCCCGATGCCTCCGCTGTGGCGCCGCCGCCGGTTTCGCCGGTGGTTGTATATCGCTTCCACCGCGATCATCATTGCCTGCGGCTGGTGGTTCGGCCCGGCTGTTTATGAGCGACTTAGGTTCATGTATTGGGAACACCGCTGTCTCAACTTCAGCCCACCGCCTGGCACGGTGGTGTATCAACGACTGCCGGCAGGATCGAACGTTGCGGCTCCCGCTGGATATTTCGATGTGCCGAAGGAACCACACCTATTAAGCTGGCTTCAGGCCGCGTCGCCTGCCATGACAGAATTCCCCTTCGCACCTCGATGCTGGGATGGATTGAGACGATCACTGAAATATCAGCCGCTTTTCTGGCAAGGCGATCCGGTGGTCTTCTGCCACGAGTTGCGCAGTCCATCGGGGCACGTCCGGCTCGTCACCATTGGCGTGCTGCGTTGGATTGGACTTCAGACTGGTCGCGAGGCGCTGTGGGAAACATTCGTAAACGCCGTTTACGACGAGCACGGCAAGGGACCATGGCGTGCGTCGCAGTTGCGCGGTTTATCGCTACCCGGCCCGTCTATGGTCGAAGCTGGCCAACCCGACCCGATGGATGCTTCGCATTTCACCATCGCCTATCAATGGCCGGATGGCGTGCGCGGTATTATCGACGGCTGGCTTCAAGATGATGACGACGTGAAGCTTTCCGTCCGTCCAGGTCTTGGCGATGTCGAATCGGAAAACGCTCGTCTTTCCAATCACTGAATAAAATCCCGCGCTCCGCCAGATAGTGTACCCGCCGCGGCAAATGGCTAAAATCGTCCGGGTATGGCCATCCCCTTGGAACAGTTGCCCGCGGCACAGGAATCGGAATCGCGGTTCGATTTTAATGAAATCAGCGTGCGCTGTGCCGCCGATAAACGGCTGGCCGAAGCCGTCACTCGGAACTCGCTCAATCAGCATGTCGGCCGGCAGGCGCAAATGGCGGCGTTGCCGGATGCTGAGGGGCTGCGCGAATTGGCCGGGCGGATTAAGCAGCACGCCATCGAGAATCTGGATTATTACCTGGAACAGTTGCGCCAAGCCGTGACCCGCAGTGGCGGGCAGGTGCATTTGGTTTCGACGGCCGAGCAGGCCAGGGAGTTGATTACCGCGATTGCCGACCGGGCGGGATGCAAACGCGTGGTGAAAAGCAAGTCGATGGTGAGCGAGGAAATCGCGCTGGGCCATCATTTGGAAAACCACGGGCTGGAAGTGGTGGAGACTGATCTGGGCGAATTTATCGTGCAGATCAGCCATGATAAGCCAAGTCATTTGGTATTGCCGATTATCCACAAGACGCGCGCGTCGGTGGGCAAGCTGTTTGCCGAGTATTTTCATACGCCGTATACGGACGATCCGGCAACGCTGTCGGGGCAGGCGCGACTGCATTTGCGGAATAAATTCCGCCGGGCGGATTTTGGCATGACCGGCGGGAATTTTCTGGTGGCCGAAACCGGCCACGTTTGCGTGGTGGAAAACGAGGGTAACGCCCGGCAATCGCTGACCACGCCGCGCGTGCTGGTCAGCCTGGTGGGCATCGAAAAAATCGTACCGCGCTTAAGCGACTTGGCGGTGATGCTGAAACTGCTGGCCCGCAGTGCCACCGGCCAGCCGATGACGGTTTACACCAATATTTTCGGCGGTCCGCGGCAGCCGGGCGAAAAGGATGGGCCGGAAGAATTTCATCTGGTGCTGATCGACAATGGCCGAACCGAAATTTTGGCCGATGAGCAATACCGCGAAACGCTGCGTTGCATCCGCTGCGGCGCGTGCCTGAACGCATGCCCGGTGTATCGCAAGATTGGCGGCCACAGTTATGGCAGCGTGTATCCCGGCCCGATCGGCGCGTTGATTACGCCGCTGTTTGAAGGCTTGAAAAAATACCAGGATTTGCCGCAGGCCAGCAGCTTGTGCGGCGCGTGTTACGAAGCCTGCCCGGTGAAAATCGACATCCCCAAGCATCTGCTGCAAATGCGGCGGGATATCGTCAGCCGGCATATCAAAAGCGCCCCGGAACGCTTGGTTTACCAAGCCTGGGCGTGGGTGCTGCGCAGTCCGCGGCTATACGCGATCGTCAATCAATTGCAGAAATGGCACCTGCGCCGCAGTGCCAAGGGCACTGGCTGGGTAAGCAAACTGCCGCCGGTAGCCAGCGGCTGGACCAAAATCCGCGATATGCCCGCGCCCGCGGCCAAAACGTTTCATCAGCTTTGGAAAGGGCGGAAGTAAAATGTCAGAAGAATCCAACGTGATCGAAGATGTGCGTAAGGCCTTGCATCGCCGCCAGCCGCTGGAGCAGCCGCCTACACCGCCGGCGCTGAGCGAACCGCTGATCCGCCTGGTGCATAGCGATCTGGGCTTGCCCGAACTGTTTACCAAGTCGGCAACCAACGCCAAAATGCACGTGGAAGCGTGTGCTGCGGAAGAATTGCCCGGCCGGATCGGGCAGTTCTTGCGGGAGCAAAAATGCCACAAGATCGGCTTACCGATCTCGCCGCTGCTGGAAAAGCTGAACGTGCTGCGCAGTCTGCAAGCCGCTGGTTTTGACGCCCAGTGCTGGGACAACATCACGCTGGATGCCGCTTACGATCTTGATGCTGGCATCACCGATGTTTACGCCGCGGTTGCCGAAACTGGCAGCTTGGTGATCCGCCCCAATCCCGGCCATGGCCGGGCGTTATCGCTCGTTCCGCCCATTCACATCGCGGTGGTGGAGCCGAAAAATATCGTGCCCGACCTGGTCGATCTCTTCCAGAAAATGCAGCGTGACGGCGTCGCCAACAACACCACGATTATCACCGGCCCGTCGAAAACCGCCGACATCGAAGGCGTGCTGGTCACCGGCATGCATGGGCCGGGGTACGTGCAGGTGTATTTGCTGCGATAGAGGTGATTTGGGGAAGCCCCGCATGTACATGCGGAGCCACAACTTTAGAGCAACGGCAGTGCCACACGAATTGCATGTCATAACTCGTTATCTAATAAATAGGTGCTTGTCAAGCGTGTGGCGTCAGTGATCTGCAAGAGCGGGGTCATAGCCTGACCTGCTGAACGGGTTGCCGCGGCGAGCGTGAGGATCATCCTGCGGGAAGCGCGACCAGCAGCGGCGTGCCG
>Ga0316217_10002900_pt1 | contig 20195 bp, 11 predicted proteins | sample 1anoAmetaG_FD_203633 | JGI IMG/M metagenome (GOLD analysis project Ga0316217, IMG submission 203633) | Freshwater microbial communities from Trout Bog Lake, Wisconsin, USA - 1anoA | ecosystem: Environmental > Aquatic > Freshwater > Lake > Hypolimnion/Profundal zone | place: USA: Wisconsin...
TTCCTTTTGCCATTCATCCGCAGCTATTTGAATAATAATCTTTGTCATAACTTATATCTTCATATACTATATTCATTCCCATCAATATATGAATCAATCAGTCAAACTATGATCACAATCTTCTGGTTCAACCAATCGCATTCTAACACCAAAAGTGGCATGTTCAACAGAACTCTTTCTCCCGCCCTTCGCTATATGCTCTGAAATCAGCCCCAACTCATATTATAATTCCTATCAATTAATTATCCAATTTGCGTAGTAATGATGAGACACTCACAGGCACTAACATACCCCTAGCCTATCAAGGAGTAAGATTTTTCAAGTTAGGAAGAGTAGATAGTCGTGAAGAATCTTGACACGGGATAGATCCACAGCGGGAGTGAGCTCACAAAGAAGCTAAATTCGATATCCATCAGCAAACAGACTTGGTAGCAGTACTTCAACTGTCGCAAAAAACTTGACCAGAAACTTCTGCAACTTGTCACCAAAAAAGATCATGCCAACTTGCAAGCTCTACTAGTAGAGTTTCCAGTCGACCTGAATAGTTTACGTTACCTGGGAGGCTGGACTCTTTTGCATTTCGCAGTCAACAAAAACGATGTTGTAGCTGCAGACCTCCTGCTGAAATTTGGCCTTGACGTGAACTCTGTCACTGACGAAATGCACCGCACAGGGTTACATTAGGCTGCTCTAGGGAACAAAATCGAACTTGTTGAACTATTCATCGGCTGGGGGGCTGATCCCAATGTTTGTGACTCTGATCGCAACACTGCCATGCACTTTGCTGTAGATTTCGGCTATTTCTAAGTTGTGAAAGCTTTACTGGCATCTTCCACTATGGTTGACCTAAATATCAGAAACAATGCAAATATGACCCCTTACAATACATGCAGAAACTCTTAAATTTTTGAAATCTTGATTATGTATGATGAGAAATCCTCGAGAACATCTTCTACCATTTCCAAAAAGACTGCAGATTCTATCTCACAGCACTCAAATAGTCAGGCTTCATACGAATCTAGGCTAATTGTGAGGAATAGCGCTGTTATTCCCAACGCTTCAAGAGCTGACATGGTTGAGAAGTTTCTTTCGCTTCGAGAGAACCCGATTGAGAAGAAATTCTCAAATGCTTCTAACTAATCAGTAATTTCTGAATAAAGCTACGAGGAGAGCTTAGTCTAAGACGCCCCCCAGCCCGAATAACCTCTCAACTCCTCCAAAAACAAGCGTAAAATAAAAAGAATAGGTTCATCACTCCGAAACAAACTTAACAAAAGCAGCTTCCGAATTGCAGCCCAAAACATAGGGCTGATGCGTGAGTCAATCTTCCGCACCCACCTCTAAAACTAATAAGTGATTGATAACTACAACATAATAAAGAAGCTGGGAAGTGGGGCCTTCGGAAAGGTCTATCTGGTCAGGAAGAAACGATCGACCCAAATCTACGCTTTGAAGGAGATGCAGAAGAGTCGCATAGCCAATGAGGGTTTGAGAAGATATGTGGATGCAGAGAGATTTGTGTTGACTCAGATTTATCATCCTTTTTTGCTGCATGCTAGCTATTGTCTTCAAGACTACAATAATCTGTACATTTTGGTTGAGTACTGTCCTGGGGGAGATCTTTAAAAGATAGTCAGGAACCAGCCTTTGACCGAAAATATCGCCAGGACTTATGTTTGCTAGGCTGCGCTTGCGTTGGCGGAGTTACACAGAAATGAAGTGCTTTATAGAGATCTAAAGGCGTCAAACACATTATTAGATAGTGAAGGACACATAAGATTGGCTGATTTCGGGTTAGCCAAGAATGCTGTAACTTCTTAGTCCTTTTTGGGAAGTATGAATTACATAGCTCCCGAAATGCTTGTCTTTGGTTAATCTAAAAACCACGGCCAAGCTCTGGATTGGTACCTGCTAGGCGTCCTGGCATACGAACTCCTTCATGGATTGCCTCCTTTTTATAGCCAAGACAGATTCTAAATGTAGTAGAAAATACGCCACAATAAGCCTGAGCTGAATGAAGACCTGTCTGCTTAATGTAAGGAGTTTTTGCTGGCCCTGCTCGAAAAAGACCCATCCAAGAGGATGGCAGGGATATAGGATGTGAAAAAAAGTTCATGGCTAAGTTCAACCGATTGGCAAATGATATCTTAGAGGTAATTCCCTTCTTATGCAGAAAAGGTGAAGTGTTAAAACTTGACCTTCCGAGCCTAAAAGCCCAGCTGAAGAAAGAGTACTTCTAGGAGGAATTCAACGACCAGTTGATTGATGAAAACATTTAATGGTATGAGAACTGGAACTATCCAGTCAAGTAATGATTTTTCTTATTTCATATTCACCTTACAAACAGAATGGTAGCTTATTAAAGACATAAATCAAAATAAAAGGTTTCAGCGCAGTTGTACGATTTTCTTGTGGTTGATGTCTCGCTTAAGTCTGTTGATCTTCTCCTAAAGCATAGTTTAGCGAATATCTTCCAAAAGCTCTCTCTAAAGTTGAGCATCTGAGGTCTGCTTGAAAGGACTTTGCTTCAGATTCAAGGCAACCTTTTAAAGCTCAGACTGCTTGCAGATTCTTCTTCCTTCATGTTCTTCCAAAAATTTTTATCTCAGCTCATGCTTCCTCTTTCTCAAATGTCGTTCTGCTTTTAGGGCCAATTCGATAAAAGGCAGTTTCCTCTTGCTGTTTCTCGACCTTTTGGAGTAATATTCATGCTTTTCTATCTACTAATATGATTATTTTTCAAAGTCGGCCATTTTTTTCTATACCTACTACAAACATTCATCCATTTTTCCTCTTCGCGAGAGTCTGGGAGTATTTTCAGTCGAATTATTGAGTTTTTTGAGTTTACTCAGCAACAAATCTTAAGTGAAACGATACTTTTAAGTCCTTGAGGTTACTCCACTTTTGCTGTGGCTTTAGCTTCCAGCCTTAACAACGAAGTGATGCAAGGAAGCAACTGAGTTAGACTTGAGGAAATACTGGTCTTTCCTCAATGCCAAATTGATCTTTTGCAGGTGATTGTACTTATCCTTTTTCAAGGGTAGCAACTTATCCTGCAAGAGCCTAACGACATGAGTATTGATGGCTCTGAAAGCCTATTTATCAGATACTGCGCTTAGGTACTTCTCAGGTTATAATTCTTCTTTAGCGTTCATAGAAAATAGATTCATAATCAGCGAAAAAGTTGAAGTATGAGATACGATTTCTCCTTGGTCGATTTTTTTGTGTTGCAATTGATGTGGCACCGTATAAGCTCAGTTATGATTTAGTTTACTAGCTTTTTTGTAGCTGAGTTTTCTGAATAGATTTTAACTGACTTTAGGCAAATATTGATTAAAAAAACTCAGTGAATGGCTCTAAAAGTGAGATGATATAAACCATTTTTGCAGATATTCCTTTCTTAAAGATCCTAAGACAATTTCTATCTAAAATGGTTACCTTCGAGACACAGATTTCTATGGATGGAATTGGATGACTAACTAAATGAAATAATAAATTTCTTATTTTAGGATACAAAAAAGGCATATAGAAAGTGATGAACTGTATGCTTCTTGATATGTTGATACCTAATTTTCTATGGTGAGCTTATGCCAAAGATTACAAGATTAGGACAAAACTACAATCCCATGTTAATTGATTGGCTCACATCCAAAACCATCATGATTCTAAATAGCCAGGCTTAAAAGAGATTGGGAGAGCCACAAAAAAGGGAAGAATTGTAGATGCAAAAACGGAAAGAAAGAATATATAAGATGCAATACTTTATCAAAAATAATTCTCCCAGTTATTGTGACATTTTGAACAGCTTAAATTTGTTTTTTGATTGCCTCTTCATTCCTTCAGCATTTCCCTGAATCTATATTTGGCAACTCATATAAAATTATCGCAGATTAATAAATAATATTTATGTATCCCAATTACCAAGCCAACTCGTACCAGCAGCAACATTCTTCCCAATACAACCCCAACTTTGTCCCCTCTCAGCCAAACTACCTACAGCCCCAGCATCAGCCTCCTTTCTTGAATATTCCTCAGAACCAGAATAACCGGGCTGTCTTTTCTTCCATGATTCAGCCTCTCACCAACAGCCCTCAGACACCCAAATCAGCCGGACTCAACAGACTTTAAAGCATGGGTAGATTCATTAAATAGTAACCTGAACCAACCATCAAAGTTAGTGAACCAGCTTTCCAAAACAACCCAACCCCCAATCTCAATTTCAGAAATTTAGCAGCCTAGAAGCCGAAAATGTCATCTTCAGTGATCTTCGCTAAAGGGAGTGATGAATAACTAAACCGTTTCCCAACATTCGGGGTTGAAGGCACAGGAACGTCCAAGCTGTAATCCCTGATGTACAATAAAAATAGAGGTAACGAAGCACCCAAGTAAATGTTTCTAGAATCATCTGAGGACAAGAGGAAGAAAGAGATAGATACGATAAAGGAAGACATGAATAAAATCAACAAAAAGATTGAGAACTTTACATTCAAAAAATCGGAAGATGGCTCAGGGTAGTCTAAGCCTTACTTTCAACTTGCCACTCGCAAAGCTAGTAATCCTAACCAACAGAACAGTGTCCAGTCGAGCTCAGGCGATGGAAACCTAGGCTTCTTCAAAAATTACAGCAACAATACCTCAACAAATACCTCAGTTTCGAATTCTCCCAATGCTTCTGAAGTATACAAACAAGAAATACAGCAGCTGAATCCCAACCCACAAGAATATGGGAAACAGCCAATAAAACTTCAGCACTCATTCTCGGCTAACGAACTTAGCCGTCCAGAATTCACAAAGAGGTAATAGAATACAGGAGGAATGTTCAAGAAGAAGAATGCTTATATTGGTAATGAGTCAGCTGAAGGCGCTCAAAGAACCTTTGCTCTCTCTCCAAGAGCTCATCTCAAGTTGGCTTAAAAGTCCCCAGAGCATATCAAAGTTCCAGAAGTTACAGAGTTTAAAGCAGCTGAGGTTGTTGGAGTTGCTAGTCCCAAAAAAAGCTTGAAACGTATTGAATCCATTAATACTGAAGTTTAAAGTCTCCCAAGTAACTTCAGCTCTAGTTCAAGTGCTTCAAAAGATTACGGGCTAAGGTAGTTCAAAAAGAGCGATTTCGCAATAGGTAAAAAAATGGGTAAAGGGCAATTCGGAGAAGTTATGTTAGTGCAGCACAAAGCTACAGGTTTTTTGTGCGGACTGAAAGTTATGAGCAAAAAGCAAATCCGCGAATAAAAGTATGAAAACCAAGTTGCTAGATAGCTGGCAATCCAGTTTTTCTTAGCTCATCGTAACGTGGCCCCTCTTTATGGCTATTTCTCAGACTAATAGAATGTTTATCTTCTGGTTGAATTCTGCACAAATGGTCAACTTTTGCAGTTGTTGAGGAAAGCGCACCGGATGGAAGAGGCTGAATGTAGTCCCATTATTCGCGAAATATGCTAAGGTTTAGATTACATTCACAAATAGCAGATTATCCATAGAGATATCAAGCCCTAGAACATTCTCTTCAACTTCGTAATTGTGCTTTTAGTTAGAATACTGTCAAAATTTGTGACTTCGGATGGGCTGTGTATTCGGGAAACGGAATGAGAAAGACTGTGGCCGGATCGCCTCTTTACTATTCGCCTTAGGTTGTGTTATAGACCAAATATGACGAAAAGATTGACATTTGGGCAATCGGTATGATGACCTATGAATGTCTGCTCGGTAAGATACCTTTCAGGATCTATTCTTAGCTTGACCTCAACAGAATCGTAAAGATTTGTTAATCTAGGTTGAAGACTAAATCAAATTTCCGGAATACATCGATGTAAGTGAAGAAGCCAAAGACTTTATTCTTAAGATTTGCAAGAAGAATCCCGACGATAGAATGGAAATGAGGGAGATTTTGAGGCACCCTTTTATTACGAAGTATTTGAAGGAGAAGAAGGTGGGAAACGATGTTTTGGAGGAATTCAGAAAAGTTCTAAATTGATTCTAATATACCCCAATACATTATGTTACCAATGAAAGCTCATTTCAAACAAAAGTTATTCTCAAACTAATAAGATCGAGAGCTCAAATTCCAAATAATAATAGTAATGCACTATATCAAGACTGATTAGAGAAAAAATTGTTATCTAAATTTCCCTCTTCAAGCGCCTCACCTGCACAGACCAATCTCCCTTCACAGAATTCATGCTCCTTAAGGTGCTGTTGATAAAGCTCAGTTTTGGCTTTAAGTTCCAGCAAGTTTTTAGTGTGCAATTAAAGACATTTGGAAAGACGACTGGACCAGTCAAGCATTTCTGAGTTGTTCTTGTTGTCACTTTGGGTCTCTTGGTAGAGGAATACCAGCTCTTTTTGATTTTTCTCTTCTCTGAAGAGGATTGACCTGTGCATCTCGTTCAGCTCAACTTCTTCACGCATTATAAGTTTGACCATGTCTTAAAAGACTTGAGACATTTCGGCAAAGTTTTGAGGGTTGGGGCTCCATCGTCTAAATCTGTGCACTGCTCTGTCCCATTAGCTTTCGTTTTCGTGAGAACTTAGGTGTAGTCTTTGGTTGATATGAATGTTGATACTATTGATATCTCTTTTGGCGTGAGTAGCATTTTGTTTGTTGAAACTTTCCCTTTAAGAAGCAATAGGCTGTTCAAGTCTGTTGTTATTGCAGCTGAAAATCTTGTCTTTCCCGATTACGCTCTTGTTCCTTGTGACATCTCTTTTGCCAGCATGGTTGACACTCTTCAAAGGCTAATTGTGTACATTCGAATGGTTGGCTATGATCCCTTTCCGGTTCATTTGCACAGGTGTTTGTGAATTTTTTGGTCGGTCGTTTTCGTCCTTCAGTATGTACTTGGGTTTTTTAGGATAGCCGATGTTATTAGGGTTGTTTAAAGGATTGTTGTTTGTTACTTGACTTACATTTATGCTGTTTATGTTGTTGTAGTTGTTTAGACTGCTTGGGTTGTTTGGGCGGCCCATAGGCATACTCATACCCTTTTATTTGGCAGGGTTGACTTCTTCTTCATCATCGCTATCTACCCCAGGAATCATTTGCTTTGCCTTTCCATTTCGAGGAAGCATGAGTTCTCTCGCCATCTTTTACTCTTTGCTGATGGCCTAGGTGTTTCCCCCTTTTTTGAGCTACTTCACTCTATCTGCATATCTTAGAGTGTTTAACGTGTTTTAGCAAGAACCTGAACCAGGAGCGATGTTGCCTATCATAAGTGTTCTGCAGAACCCTGTAAAGGAATCTTTGAGGACCATTGTCAATTTGCTTCCTCTGAAAGGAGTATGGTTTTTTCCTAGGTCAAGTGCTCTAATGCATTATTTGAGTGCTAACAGACTTTTATTGATCTAGGCTCCATCTATTTTGGTTTGTTTATTCTGATCCAAAGTGTCAGCACCTCTTTCGCACCCCGCCAAATCAATAAACGCCAGTTTCCCATGAGCCCGTTTGCCAGCTCGTAGTTCAATTTGTAGAATGGCATGAGACCTTGAGGAATCAGCATTTGTGCTATTTTGACTTGTGATTCTTACGGCTGACCCTTGAGCCACAGTTGCCATGAATTCCCCTGTGTGGGCAACTTTTTTTATCGTCAAGCCGACGATGTTGACATTTTGTTTGGCGTCTTCTCTGGCCTGCAGTTGCTATCTGCCATTCAGCAAATCAAACAGTTTGCCACAGTAAATTTCATAGAAAGAAATGTAGATGTCCAAAGAGGGATATGCTTCATCTCTAAGGTTAAAAATATCCTCAGCTCCTAGGTAGTACATCCCTAAGACTCCATTCTCAGGATCACCATTCATGGTGTAGGTCTTGCCTGAGCCGGTTTGTCCATAGGCAAAGCATGTAACCTTAGCCCCTTGGAAGGCACACTGCACCATAGGTCTCACACACTCGCAATACATCTTGATAGAGAAAAGGGTACGTCCTGATTGCTGGTGTCATCATTGAGCGCATAGTCAAATTTGAACTGGTGCTCCTCCATGTATTTGGTGAGATCTACCTTGAGTCTTGATAAGTTGTGTTTTACTTCTGCTCTCTTACAACAACTTCGGCGTTGTTGAGTACCTCTACCACGTCTTGCTAACCTCGTGCCTGCTCCTTCTTGTTTAGAGGCCTCTTTCGTATGACTACTCTGATTTTGGGCTGGTCGCTTTGCCTTTCCAAATTTTCCATTCGTTAAACTTGAATTAGTTATAATTTGAAAAGTCTTATCATTATTTGCGAAATCTCTTTAACTGGTTCGCTTTCAAGGCAAGGATTCCGCTCTGGTTGACTTGAATAAGCAAATTATGTGTATCTTTGGTCGAATACAAATCATAAAGTTTGTGCATCGCTTACTGTAAAACTTATGGTGTTAATATCTTGGTCTCTTCTGTCAAGGTAGAACTGCTCAATCTCTCTCAACCTCTCATGGAAACGATTGGTTTTTTCGAAGATATATCCAACTAATCCAGTCGCCATGGCGATTGGGAAATAGAAGAGGAGTCTCCTTCGAGCCCAGCCAGCAGTTTTTACGTCTTGCTTTCTGTATGCTTTGTAGTAGGAGACGTAGTAGACACAACCTGGGATGGTTGCTGCGATCGAGATGATATGCAGACACAAATTGGTTTCATAAACTTCAGTGAACTCATTTTCCTCTTTGGATAGGGGAGTGATTTTCTGCCTCAGAATGTAGTAACCTGGATCGGTGTAGTTTACCACCGATTTGGCAAACTTTTTACGGAATCCCACCAGGACTTCCATGAATTCATTCATTGGCTTTGTTATTTATAATTTAGGCAAAGATTCAAATATAATCAGCACTGCTTTCTTGGAAAGTTGAAGCCGAGATTCTCAGTTATTTGAATCAAATTGGCTAAATAATATATTGATCCGTAGTTTATAAATATTCTAACTCAGTTTTAAATGAAAAAGTTCGAGGAAAAAGCCATACCTCTCATCTTCCGCAACTAAAACAAAAGTTTTTCTACAATAATATAGAGTACTAAGTGAACCCTGACGCAATCAAGTTCTTCCAATCGATTGAAGGGAAAATAGCTATCATTTCTATTGCAGGCATCTACAGGACAGGTAAGTCCTACCTCCTCAACACCATCATCCTGAAACAAAAGGCAGGCTTCGCTGTAGGACCCACTACCAACCCCAAAACCAAAGGAATCTGGGTCTGGGGGAAGCCACTCATTCTCAAGAATGAAAAAGATTAAATCATTAACGTCTGCGTTGTTGATTCTGAAGGGCTTGGATCAATCGAAGAAGATGTAAACCATGATCTGAGGCTATTTAGTTTGACTCTACTGATCAGCTCTATGTTTATCTACAACACCTTAGGTGCCATAGATTAGCACGCAATCGATAGCCTTGGACTCGTCTTAAGATTGTGCGAAAGATTGAAATCGGAAAGTTACAATGACCTCCCAGATTTTTATTGGGTCTTAAGAGATTTCTCCTTGGCTTTAGTTGGCAGAGATAATCAGCCACTTAGTGCTGATAAATACCTCTAACAATCATTGAGTCCCCAGCCTGGAGATTCATAAAACCGCAATAAAATTAGACAATCAATTCGTTCATCATTCCCTCAAAGACATTGCTTTACTTTCGTCAGGCCACTTACAAATGAATAGGAGTTGCAAAAACTTGACACTCTTTAGATCGATCAGTTGCGGCCTGAGTTTATGGAGCAAGTTATCGATTTCCGAAGACTCATAAACAGCAGCATCAGGACTAAAAGGATAAAAGGGAAGGAAATAAGTGCTGAAATGCTGTTGGAACTGATTAAAGTGTATACTGCTGAGATAAATGGGCAATAGTTACCACAAATTGAAACTGGATGGAAGTATGTCTGTGCTAGAGAGTGCTAGCAGGCTATGAACATGGTTGAAAAAGAGGCTTAATAGATGATCAATAAGATGTTGGATTCTTTGCCAGCCACTAAAAAGGATTTAAACTAAAAGAAAGACGCAATCTATGATACATTGAAAAAAATATTTGAGTCCAGAACTTCAGGAAATGACCAAGCTTTATCTTTTATGCCTGAGCTAAACAGGATTCTTGAAAAAAAGATAGCTAAAGTATAGGATTAAATGAAACTCAAAAACACTCAAGAAACTAAGCTTTACATAAAAAGATAGTTTTAGAATAACGTGGAGAAGAGATTAAAGGCAGGAGACTTCAAAAGTATGGGAGAACTGGCGAAATAATTTTAAGTTTTTTACTAATTTTATCGAAAGAAGTGCCCTTACAAGGATTAAATACAGACTGGTTTATAATGCCTCCTTAAAAGATTTTCGGATTGCTCTGTTTTATTTCATAAATCTTTCAAAACACGCAAAGATCAGGAAATTGCCAAACTTAGGGAATAGGTAGACCGTGTAACGCATGAACTTCAGGTTAGATAAGAGCGCTCAAAGCACTAAAAAACTGCGGCTTCTGACAAATTGGCTGTTTTAGAGTCAAAGATTTAAGAACTAAACAGACAAAACAGAGAGTTATCTTAGCAATTGGTAAAATCTGAGGTTTAACTCTAAAAACTCAAGAGATAACATGAATAAAACAGTTCAAGAGCTTCAGAAGAAATTGAACTATAACTGATCAACCTTAAAAAACAGCTACTAAATGCAGATTAGCTTATAAGGTAGGCTGAGAGTTCGAAGAATTTTGAAATTAATAACTGCCGTAATCAAATACTTTTGAAAGAAAACTAAATCAGACACATTAATGAGGAGAAGAAAACATTAGCCACTAAATTGAGCAATTTGACAAATGACTTATCTAATTAAAAAGAAGAAAAATCAAGAAAAGTCTAGGAGCTGATGGAAAATTTGGAAAATTTGAAAAAGTAATCCTTGGCCCAACGAAAAAGTTTCGAAGAGAAGCTCAAAATCAGTGAACAAATGATCCAAAATTTAGAGAACATTGTTTAGGAAAAGGTCGAATAAATCAAATCTGCAAATAAGAAACAGGATTCTTAATTAAAAGCACTACAGTAAAGTTTTGAGGCCTAAAGACAAAGATTCTTAGAAGGAAAAAGCTAGGAAATAAAATCCTTAAAGTAAGGACTCCAAAATCAAGAATAAGGTGCAATACTGAAGATAAGAAGGATGGAGGCTGAGTACGCTCAAAAAGAGATGGAGTTGAAAATGCACAAGCTTGAAGTTGAAAGATAGACAGCAATAATTAATCAAAAGTTATAGTTTTTGAAGAAAGAGTGTGCGGAAAAAGACGCGAAAATAGCCAAGATGCAAGAAGAAAACAGCTGCTATTTGACCATGTTCGAAGAAAAAGATAATGAGCTTTCCAACTTCAGCTCAATAATAGATTAGAATAGAAACTCTTTCGAAACGACTCAGCAGTAGAATGCAAGAAAGCTAGAAGATGCCAATCAACAGCTTCAAGAGAAGATACGTGAGATAGCAAGATTGTAGGAGACTTAGCAGCGTTTGACTGCATAGATTAGAGAGAAACATCAAGAGAATCGGCAGTTGACATAAAAACTCAAGATTCAACTCAAAACTAGTTAAGAGAAGATTAAAGAACTTAATGACCGGTTGACTTGGTCTTAGGGGCAATCTGAGGCACAAAGACGCTCACTTGAGGAATAAATTGAGGTTTTGAGGGCTGAGAACTCCAAAATGACAGACGATCAAAAGAGGACAGCTGAGTTATCATTAGTCCAGCTGAAAAACTACTACTAAATGTAGAGATAAAGATTAGAAAAGAGAAATTTGTAAGATCGCAAAAAGCATGAAACCCTTGAAGCTGCACTAACCAATGAACTATAAAACAAGCATCGTAAGGCTATTCGCGCACTACAATAAGAGCTGAATAATGTGAAACTCCTCAAAGAGCAACTATAGGAAAATCTAGCTAGAGCTGAGGCATAATTTGAGCAGAAGATTGCAACTCTATAGTAGGACAGAGAAAATTAGCGCAGGAGATTGTAGAGCAGATACTAATTGATAGAAAAGAAATACGAATAACTTCAATCCTAGTTTTAAACCTATGAGAGAAATTATTAGTAGTAAAGAATCGGCTTCGTAAAGAGAATGTAAGGCTTGAACTTCTAACTTTCCAGAAAAGAAAAAGAACTAATGCAGCTGACATCCAAAAAAGAATCTCTAGAGCAAACTCTATCTAAAAAGTAGGTTCAGTTGGACTCAACCAAAAAAATGATGAACCAATAGATCTAATCTTCCATGAAGAAGGTTTCATAGTTCCAGCAGAAATACCAAAAGTTGAATGAGTAGTACTTGCAATTCAGAATGGAAACTGAAAAGTAGTTGGCTTTGACCAAGCAGAAGAATTAGTTCCAGGCAAATAAACTTAGCTAACTTCAAAAATAGAAAGAAGTTGGCTCAAGTAAAACTATAGAACGGCTGGACAAACAAAGATTCGGAGATTTAAAGGAACAAAATTAAAAATTAAAGGCTTAGATTTTAGCACTTTAAGGTAAATTCTAGACTCTCAGAAAATCAGCCAAAGAGCAATAATCAAACCTCAAAAAGCAATATGCAACTTTAGAGAGAGACTATGAGTTCTTGCAGCAAAAGGAAACAATAAACCAGGCAAAAATAACTGAATTATAGTCAAAAATGTCTCAAAAAGGGTTAAACTACTCAAAATAAATCGAATAGTTTAAAGCTAAGCAAATACTGTAGCGTTAGGCGCTTCATAAATAGATCTAGGTTTTGAAAGAAAAACTATCAGATTTATAAGAATAAAAGAGCCAAGCAATATGGACTTTGCAAAAGGACATCACTCTGCTCAACTAAAAAATAAAGTATTCTTAGTATCAGAAGGATGCTCTTAAAAAATAGCAAGAATAGAATGAAAGAAAGCTAACTATTGTTACTAACCAGCTTAAAAAGGCTTCGGAAAAGGCCTCAGAAGATAGCTAATCTCGTAAGCTCTACAGTGATAAAAAGTATACCAACCAAATTGAACAGCTGAAGGAAGCATTAAGAGCAAAGTGTGATTAGTACTAAGATGTTTTAAGAAAACAAAGATAATAGCTAAGAATGGCCAAAGAAAAGAATGCAGAGTTAGCAGATAAAATGCAGGCCTTATAAAAATTGAGGACAGATGATAAATCTTTACAGTAGGAGAACTAGGCGCTTAAAAAGTAAAAGGAGACCATAATGATGAATCATAGGTCTTAAAGATTGAAGGAAATCGAGTAGTGGAAGAAAAAGACAACAGAACTTTAACGAAAAAATAAAGAGCTTTAAAAAAAGGCAATGGAGCAAATATTCCAGTCTGAGAAAGATAATTCAAAGTGGCATAGCGATCGTCAAAACTTGCTAGAAAAGATAAAGAGCTTAGAAGATACCTTAGAATGGTAAAGAAACAGAAATCTGGGTAAATCAAAAACTGACCTGAAAAAATCATAAAGCTCCACCTTTTTCGGGTACAAGACTGACTATACACAGCATGGTTGGAAATGATTTGAATTCACCCCTAAGTTAGTTTATGTTAAGAATAAGAACTTTTATTAGTTTGCTTTTGAGTTTTTTTTATAATATAAACTCTTATAAATGGCAAGAAACTGTGAGAAGGCACAAGGAATGTTAAATAGATGGTGGTCTATGAAGAGAGCTCTTGTAAATAAAGAAGATGATGAAAGACCAAGAGGATTGAGGCACATCCGCTAAATCAACGACCTTTATGAGTGTTAGAGATGGAGAAAACAAGTTACCACTAATATCATTGAAAAAGTTGAGGAAATACAGAACCGAGCAAGACCTTAGAACTAAATTAGAGCATTGAACGATGACATTAATAGGCTTCTACGTTAATTGTATCATTGGGAAATAAGGATTAAATAGCTTGGAGGAAACGACTACAGAGCGATAAAAAACGCCAAGATGTTTGATGCCCAAGGAAGAGAAATACCTGGTTTCGGAGGCTACAGATATTTTGGAGCTGCCAAGGATCTTCCAGGGGTGAAGTAAATTTACAAGAGAGAGATCCCCATTGCACCTGCACGTACTACTGCTCAAATAAGGAGATGCATAGATGAGGAATATTTCGGAGATCAGTAAACTGAGGACAAGGAATTGTTGTAGGAAGAAAAACTCTAAGAGGAGGCTAAACGGGAAGGAGAGCTTATTGAGTGGATGGAGAGTAACAAGAAAAAGATTGAGCAGTTTTTCAAAGGAAAAGAGTACACATTCCAAGAATTAGTGGAAAATATTGATGAAATCGAAGACTTCTAAATCCAAGTGGAGGAACAAATAATCGAATAGAAAATATAGAAAACCGAAAAAGAATAAAAAGTTAAGAACGAATGATCGCCAAATCCTTATTTAAAGCACTATTCTACCCTAAAAACTTCAAGCTTATAAAAATAAATTAGAGAAATCGATTCTAAATAGGTTAAAGCACATCAGTAGAGATCGCATTTGCACTTTTCAGTAAATGCCTATGGTTCCTAAGATTTATCAGCAACAGAAGTAACCAAGCTTGATCGATTTAGATCTTAAGAGTGGAATGAATCTCTTCTACCCTCTGCCAATAGCTATTGGTAGTCTTAGTTGTTTTAAATTGTCCCAAAGCTTTGTCTTTGCTGCTTTCTTAGAACATGCAACTTTTTTTGTAGTTATCTGTTGATTTCCTTCCCGAATTCAACTTTTTTAGTCAGCTAAGTGCATCTCACTTTAAGTATTTTGTTTTACTCAGCTAGTTTGGCTGACTTTGCACCTTTTGAGGCATAGTTAGAAATTTCTGTTTTATTGCCTAAATGCTTCCCTCTTTCCATATTGACCAGTTTTTCGATATTTTCTTGCTAAGTTATTAGCCTTTTGAATGTTCTTTAGAGGATTTCTAATTTGTTGATCATCTGTATCCCATCAATAGCTTTAAGATAAACGTTATCACACTTCTAGCAAAAGAAGGTTTTAGACTAATCTTTGATTTGCCTCTCCCGAACCAAACATTTTTTGCAGGTATGATGCCCGCAAATCTTGCACCAATACTTGGAGCTTCCCATAACCTAAAAACAGCAACTGCAAAGATTGGAGTCATCTTACTCCTATCTTTTTAATGCTTTGATATTAATTATTTTGAGTAATTCTTCTGGCTTAGGTAAGAATCTTTCTTTTTAGAATGATTCCTTCACTGCCAAAAGTTTGGAGAAGTCTTACTAAGTATGTGACAGTTAGCTGAGAGATAAGATTACTTTGTTTACATCCTTCTACGTAAAAGCAGCAAGGCTGCATTCGCTTTTCATGCAGGATTGAAATCACTAGTAGATTAAACAACTATAAAACCATCGCCAATTGTATAAAACCTACAATCTTCATTAACACTAAAATGGGCATTTGTCTATAGTTGAGAAGTTTCTGACTATCTACAGTCTGCATATCATACAAGAGATTGATACTGGCTATAGATTTGCCGCCTTAACACCCACAAACTAGCCAATGCAGAAAAAATCAAAGCTAGGCCTTCAGCAATTCCTCTCCAGTACAATTAATTCAAATGTCCTTTTATTCTAACAGTGTGCCTGTCTCCTACACCTATCAATCTTATCATTTATTTTTATTGTTCTTCTAGCAGCCTACTCACTTTCGCAAAATTTTTGGAGACTTTGCTCAATTCTGTCTCATTGCTTTACTTCGGGATCTTCTTTCTGTTGGAGACAATGTTTTCGTAGGAAAAGTATATATCGATTGGAGCCTAATGGCTGCTGAAGTGGAAGAAGTATCTATGATCTTTAATAGCATGAGGCTGGCTGAAGACGCCTAAACGTTGATGTTTGTATGAGCGTAGAACCTTTTATTCATCCATAATAGTGAGGTCGAGATACTCTCCGCTTTAGTACTCTTAATGAACATTCCAGTCAATTTCGCAATGAAACATTCCCCGAATAGATTATACTTCTGCATTAGGTGACAAATAGAAGGATGTTTTTTAGTTAGCTTGCAATTTAACCGTGAATGTTTAATCTGGGATGAAGTCAGCAAGATTTTAAGAAAATTCGAGCATATTCAGCTACTCATGCTAAAAGCTTTATTAAGGTGAAGTTTAAGAAGATTATTCAGAAGGTGCCAGTGCTTTGAAAGGAGTCATTGAATCAAAAGAGCCCTAGAAGTTGGGATTAAGCGATTAGTTACTGGAAATGACTTGGGTATCTTGAGCACTACTTGTTAAGATTAGATATGAAATGGTTAGGAATGCTTTTAACATCATTTTATTATTATAATTAGCTTACGTTTGTCCTGATTTTTGAACTTTTTAGAGTATCAAGAATTCTTACCAGGACTCTTTAAAGTATAAGAAAGTTTATTATATCTCAGATCACTAAAACCAAAGAAAGCAGAACACCATATAAAACATAAGCTCAAGATTTCAGTGAGAAATAACAAGCAAAATAAATGAAAGGATAACAACTATATAGGTTATCATTTCCTTCATATTCATGGCTAAACCTATGTCTCTGACAGTTTCTGCTTAACCCCACTTAGAGCAGTTTTGAACTAAACAAAATCGATGACCCCATCTTAATTTTTGTCATATTAGTCCAGGATCTAGTCCACCATTTTTTGGTTGCATTTGAAATCTTTGGAGTAGACTTTGAGGATAAGTTGAAATTCTTCCCTTTGTATCATGCCATCATGGTTCAAATCAAAGGCGTTGAAGACAAATCTTAAGTAATCTTCATTGTGAATGATGGCCTCATCGATGCAGATGGCTATAAATTAGTTGTAATTAATTTTACCGTTGTGGTCAGTGTCGATAGATTGGAGCAGTTTGGTCAGGTCACTTAGAGCTACTGATTCGCCTTGAGACTAGAGAAGAAAGTTATGAAGTTCCTCTACAGTTATGTAGCCGTCTTAGTCGAAATCTATACACTTGAAAATGTCACGGATTTCTTAGATTTGGCCTTAGGAGAGCTGAGTGGCGATATAGGTTGCCACCATCTTTTTCAACTGGGTTAATGCACAAGAACCTTGGCGAATCGAGAGAATTCGATTATTTTGGTGTACTCTAGAGATAGCAGCACGTCGTTCATAGGTTCAGCCTCGGCCACCCAAGCATGCTTCAAAATTCCATCAATACCTATTCTAGCACATTCTGGCTTGAATAACTGCGAAAGAAGATCGAGCAGAGGCAGGCTTAGCCGCTAGCACTCCTTCGCTGCATTAAATTCTGCTTACTTTTGAGTGAAAAGTTGTAGTTTTTGATGTTCTCGAAGATGGTTTTATCGTTTTAGCCGTCAAAAGGTGGTGTGCCTGTCACAAGCATGTAAAGTATGACCCCTAGAGACCAAATATCGCATAATTCTGAATAGGAACCAAAGAGGATTTAAGGTGCAACGTAGTAAGGAGTGCCTATAATCCTTCCTTGCTCTGCTAAGAAGACTTACTGTTTCATGCATTTGTTCCATTTGAAGGCCAGTCCGAAGTCAATCAGCATAATATCCCAGGAATTTTAGTTAGCCATGAGAAAGTTTTAAAGTTTGAGATCCCTGTGGGCAATTTTTTGAGCATGCAAGTATCTAACTGTGTTTACCATTTGCTTGAAAATCAACCTTGCTCTGCTTTCTGAGAAAGTCTACTGCTTGGCTAATCTTCCATAGAGTTCGCCTCCTTCGCAAAAACTGTGTTACTTCATGGATACTCCAAGACCAAGAAAAGGCTGCTTTAGTCTTAAAAGGTTTCATACAGTTTGATGATATGCGGATGGTCCAATCCAGACATCACTTTGATTTCGTTGATCAAAGTGGTGGGGTTCTTGACTTTCTTTTTCGAAATCCTTTTGATAACCCTAATCTGATAGGGGAATATCTTCTGTTTGGCCTGATAGACAATGCCGTAGGCGCCTCTGCCGATTTCCTAACTAACCCCAGACAAACCTTGATGAACTAGAAGTGCTGTTTGATTTGGTCGGCGTGGCTAGTGATGAAAAACTCCCTTTTCAAAAAATAGGATTTCAGCATAATCAGTATTATTATAATTTGATGGAAAGTGGAAGGTATCAAATGATCATCGTGGTCAGTACAGGAGATATGTGGTAGAGGTACCTCCAGTCTACATCTCTGCGTCCGCTTATGATCTTTATCAGTTCGGTCGGCATTTTGTGCGAACTGTCTCCTTCGATTATTATGTCGAATTTCTACTCAGCCAAGGCTCTTTGGTCGAACTCTCCTTGCTTGCCATAGAAGATCGAGAGAGTGGTCTGGTAGTTGGCATGTTCAGCCATGTAGATGTCACTTTTTAGGTCTCCCATCAGGATGCAGTTTTTCCGACGTTTTTAGTACTTCGCCATCACCATGTGCTTGTTGTACGAATGCACGATGTTGCCTTAGAATTGCAAAAGGTGCGGTTTCTCTGGAGTCATCTTCCAAGCGTTGGAGTGGATTTGCACTGACAAGTCGATTGTTGTGGGGTCGACCAATTTGAGCATAGAACTGTATATCATGTCGGAGATACCTCCGCTGACTATATGTAGGACGATCTGTGAGTTATTGATTTACTGTAGAAATTACTCTACAAAAGCACGAAAGACGAGGTTTGAGTTTTCGAGGACTTCTGTGGCCTGATCCAAGGTTATTTTATGCTTTTCGAAGAGATTTCTCTGAATAGTGTAAAAAATGTCCATATACTCCAACCTCTGATTGTAAGACAAAGTGGAGTCAGTTTAGAAAGCCCCATATTTAACGTAATTATCCAAAAGTTCTTTCCTAAAATTCTAGGGAAGGTTGTGATGTTTGACGAACATGCCAAACAAAGAATCACACTTCTATTTGTTCAAGCGGTGCTGGGTAAGGGTATGGTCGAAATCGGCGATAATATCAATATCTTTAGGCGACTGTCTGAGCTGAACTATCTTTTCGAAGAGTTGCTCCTTTTTGGGGAAGGTGATCAGTTCCTTAGCATTGAATTTGGCGATTTGTGGAGGTCTGACTAATGGCAGTTTGATTAATCTGTTCATGCAAGATAAATTTTATGAATGAGTTATTGATGCAAAGTGGAATTTATCAACAGATAACAGTTGCCTTATCGGAAATCAGCAAGAAAAAGGTTGGGAGGGGTGTTGCGATATTTATTGATTGATTGGAGTTAGTAGGCCTAGCTACTTTTTATGGCTGCTATTGGGGATTTAATGCAAAATGTCAAAAATTTGAATCAAAAGTAATCCATGTTCAGTTGCTTAGTACCTTAGTTGAGCTTGGCTTGAGCAAATTGCTGAAAACGATATTTTTATAGGTGATGAAAAGCGAATCTCCCAGAAGCTGGTTTCTGCGCTTTTCCGTGCTGTTGAATTCGCTGACGATCTCAAAAAAGGCGTATTCGTGATTAATCTCAGGGATCAGACAGCAAATGAGGACAAGCCGATGTTCTGTAGTGATGCCATAGTATTCTGGATCTTGGATGGCCCCAATGATCACGCTGTTGAACTTCTCCAGATCCCAGTCTTCAAGTTTGCCAACGATGGTCTCTAGCTCCTGCCTCTCAGCTTCGTAGTGTTCCTCTTCTCCCTAGTTGAGATACTTGAGCATCAGCAATCTCAAGGCAAGGAGGAGATTGCCAGATATTTCTTTTTCCTCTAAGTCAGTGTACAACTTGTAGAGCAAGGTGACGATGTTGTCTATGAAGGATTTGCGTGTGAAGTAGAGTGGTTCGAGGGGGGAGGTTATGTGCCAGATGCCGAAAAGGTGCTACCAGTTTTAGTTTGCAGGGTTGTTGAAGCTGGTGAATTTGGAGGGGAAGTTATTGTCTTTTTAGAGGATTACTGAAACCATATGTTTGAAGTCTTCGAAATCTTTTTGGGCGCGTTTCTAAAAAGGACAGCTGTCGAGATTGGTGTCAAAATCCATGAGTTTGATCTTGCATTCGAACGAGATTCCTATATTTTGGGGTATGAGATTGCCGTGAGCGACGCGCATGTTGTAGAAGAAGGCATAAGTCCTCAAAAACTTCTCAACATACTCATCCAAATACTTGGAGTTGCTCCTGAAGGTATTGACTTCTGAGTGGAAGGTGCGAGGGAAGTACTCGAGAGGCTGGTAGTAGTGGGCGGAGGTGTGGAAGGCTTCGTAAATGGTTCGGGAGTAGCCGGAGAGGTCTGAGAGGTGCTACTGGAGCTGCAGGAAAAGGAGCAGATTGGGCGTGAGGGGGAGTTCGTTGATCCTGAAGAGGATAACTTTGTTTTCCTTGTTGTAGCCTACGCGCAGCTCGCCGTGCATGTTCTTGCCGTAGTACTC